>Ga0210025_1003750_pt1 | contig 13545 bp, 8 predicted proteins | sample CryGeyme20150102_FD_183989 | JGI IMG/M metagenome (GOLD analysis project Ga0210025, IMG submission 183989) | Groundwater microbial communities from Crystal Geyser aquifers in Utah, USA - Crystal Geyser metaG 2015-0102 (SPAdes) (version 2) | ecosystem: Environmental > Aquatic > Deep subsurface >...
GGAAACCGCAATACTGGACAAACAAATTGCCGAAATCAAAAAACTGCGCGAGCAAACGCAATCCTTGCTGGCGCGCAAAAACGTGGTCGAGAATCTGCAATCGACGCGTTCTGATGTGGTGCATTTGCTTGACCAGATGTTGCGCATTTTGCCGGAAGGGGTGTACCTCAAAGCAATTCGGCAAACCGGTTTGAAAATCAGCCTGGTCGGTTATGCCCAATCGAGTGCCAGAGTATCGACCTTGATGCGCTCGATTGAAGATTCCCCTTGGCTGGATGCACCAACCCTGATTGAGATTCATGCGACGAATGTCGGCGGAGCGAGGTTGAGCGAGTTCTCGCTCAACTTCAACCTGATCCGAAAGGAAACCCCGCCCGTAACAGTACCTGGCAAGAAAGGTTGAGGTGCACCAATGAACTTTCTTGAAGAACTGAAAAACATCAATCCGAAGAAACCGGGCGGTTGGCCTTGGCTGGTCAAGCTGACTGCATTTGCCGCAATGTTCCTGGTGGTCGTGGTGGCTGGCGCTTTCCTGGACTGGCAGGATCAATATGCAAACCTGAAACGGGTCGAGCAGGAAGAGGGGACTTTGAAGGAAAGTTACCTGGAAAAGAAACGCGAGGCGATCAATCTGGATATTATCAAAAAACAATTGCTCGATACGCAGCAGTCTTTTGGTGCGTTGCTGAAACAATTGCCAAGTAAATCCGAGATGGACGCCCTGCTCACTGATATCAATCAGGCAGGACTGGGCCGGGGATTGCAATTCGAGCTGTTTCGTCCGGGTGGCGAAGTGGCAACAGGGGTATTCACCGAGCAGCCGATTGCCATCAAGGTAACCGGCAACTATGACGATCTCGGCAATTTCGCCAGCGATGTTTCACAATTGCCTCGCATCGTCACCTTGAATGACATCAAAATCTCGCCCATCGCCGGGAATGCCGGGGCCGGGGGTTTGAGCCTGGAAGCGACTGCGAAGACGTATCGCTACCTTGATGAAGCGGAACTGGCGGCGCAGAAACGCGCGGCACGGGCGGCGAGGAAAAAATAATGAAAGCTACCCCCACCTTGATATTGGCTGCATTGTTGCTCTCCGCCTGTGGCGGCGAGGAATTTCAGGATCTGCGCGATTTTGTGAATACTGCGGGGGCTGATATGCGGGGAAAAGTGGAGCCGCCCCCGGACATCAAGCCCTACGAACCATTCGCCTACGACAATTCCACCTCGTTGCCAGACCCGTTCAAGCCACGCAAAGCCGAAGCGCGCGGCAAAAGCGGTTCCGGACAAAATCAACCCGACTTTAGCCGTCCCAAGGAAGAGTTGGAAGACTATCCGCTGGAAAGTCTGAAGATGGTCGGCTATCTTTATCAGAAAAAGGTGGGGCACGCGGTTATTCGCTCGGCTGAAGGCAAGATATACCGGGTCAAGGCCGGAAATTACATCGGTCTCAATTTCGGCCAGATTACCTCGGTTAACGAGGCCGAGATCAAGGTGAAAGAAATGGTGCAGGACAGTGCTGGTGACTGGACGGAACGGGAAAGCAGTCTGCAATTGGCCGAATGATTAGGAGTAAAAACATGAAACGACTTGAAATGGTGCAGCACAAACTCATCCGGGTATTCGCAACTCTGCTCGCTTTGTGTGCTTTCAGCGTGCAGGCGCAGGAGGGAGGCGCCGACGCCGTCAACAGCATACAAACGATAACTGCCAGCTCCGAACAGGATGGCAAGCTGGTCATCAAGGTCGGCCTCAAATCGCCGCCCAAGGGGCAACCTGCCGCATTCACAATCAACACGCCGCCGCGCATCGCTTTTGACTTCCCCAATACCGAGAATGGGCTGGGTACATCAATGAAAACCTTCGGTGAGGGCGACCTGCGCAGCGCCAACATCGTGCAGGCGGGAAGCCGCACCCGCCTGGTGATCAATCTGGCGCAGATGGTCGGTTATGACACCCGTGTCGAGGGTAATGAGGTGTTGATCACACTGCAGCAGAAGGGGCTGGTCGGAGGTGTTACCACGGTTGCGGAGGCACATTTTGCCAACAGCACGGTGAGTGAGCAAAGCCACAGTCTGCGCGATATCGATTTCAGACGCGGCGCCAACGGCGAAGGACGCATCCAGATCGATCTGTCGGATGCGAATATCGGGATCGATATAAAGCAACAGGGCAAAGCGCTGATCGTGGACTTTCAGCGGGCCACCTTGCCGCGCAATCTGCAACGGAAACTGGACGTTGCGGATTTCGCCACCCCGGTACAGATGATTGACGCATTCGTGCAAGGCAGTAACGCACGTTTGTCGATCGAACCCAAAGGATTGTGGGAATATTCCGCTTACCAGACTGACAATAAATTCATCGTCGAGGTGAAGGCGGTGACGGAAGATACCACCCGCCTGGTCAAGGGTCTCGCCCCCGGTTATTCGGGCGAGAAGTTGACCTTGAACTTCCAGAACATCTCGACACGTGAAGCCTTGAGCGTGATTGCCGACTTCACCGGACTGAATATGGTGATCAGCGATACCGTTTCCGGCAGTTTGACCCTGCGCCTGAAGGATGTGCCGTGGGACCAGGCGTTTGAGATCATCCTGCAAAGCCGTGGCTTGGACATGCGCAAGAACGGCAACGTGATCCAGGTCGCGCCGCGCGAGGAGATTGCGGCCAAGGAGAAGATAGAATTTTCGTCCCGGGAAGAGATCACCCAGCTGGAACCGTTACGGACGGAAAATTTCCAGCTGGCCTATGCCAAGGCTGCAGATATTGTCGCCTTGATCTCCAATGACAAACAAAAAATTCTGTCCAAACGCGGCAGCTCGAATTTTGATTTGAGAACAAATATGCTGTTCGTCAAGGATGTGCCATCGAGCTTAGAGGAAGTGCGCAAGCTGATCAGGCTGGTGGATGTGCCGGTGCGGCAGGTGCTGATCGAAGCGCGTTTCGTCGAGGCGGGAGAGACTTTCAACCAGACTTTGGGTGGCCGGCTTAGCTATGCCGGGCAAACACAAGCCCAGGGCGGTGGATTTGCGGTAGGAGACATGGGGCGTGGATCGGTATCCGGAGGAAGTCTGAATCTGCCGGGAGCTTCGTCAGGTCTGGGCGGTTTGACGATGACGTTGTTCAATGCCGCAGCCACCAAAACACTGACACTGGAGCTGAATGCTTCCGCCATTGATGGCACCACCAAGAATATCGCCAGCCCACGGGTGGTGACCAGCGATAAAACCGCGGCTACCATCGAGTCCGGGGTTGAAGTGCCTTACCAGCAGCGGCGCCACCAACGTGGCTTTCAAGAAGGCCGTGCTGGGCCTGACTGTTACGCCGCAAATTACGCCAGAAGATAGTGTGACGATGCAGATCAGTGTCAGCCAGGATTCGGTCGGCAACATCTTCGCCGGCGTACCCAGCATCAACACCAAGAAAGTGGATACCCAGGTGCTGGTGGATAATGGCGGAACAGTGGTAATTGGCGGCGTCTACACGCAAGACGAGTCGGACTCCACGACGAAGGTGCCGGGATTGGGTGATATTCCGGTGCTGGGTTGGTTGTTCAAGAACAATACGCGGGTAAAGAGCAAAAAAGAATTGCTGGTGTTCATCACGCCGAAGATTTTGAAGGACACTCTCGGATCAAACTAGAACTGCGGTAGCAGATCGATCAGAAGCCCGGCGCAAGCCGGGCTTTGTTTTACGGCAGAGAAGCGTAATTCGGCTACAATTTCCGCAATGATCACCACTCTCCCTTTCAAGCAAACGTCAGGCAATATCGTCCTGGTCGGTATGCCCGGTAGCGGCAAGACGACTGTCGGCAGGCTTCTGGCGAAAAAACTGCAAAAGACCTTCATCGACAGCGACGAGGAAATCCAGCATCGTACCGGTGTGACGATCCCCCACATATTTGATGTAGAGGGCGAGGCCGGTTTCCGTCAGCGCGAAAGCGCGGCGCTGGAAGAATTGGCGCAGCGCAAGAACATCGTGCTGGCCACCGGGGGCGGCGCGCCGTTGAATGCCGCCAATCGGGCGTTGCTCAAACAGTGTGGGGCGGTCGTGTATCTGAAAAGCAGCGTGCATGACCTTTGGCATCGTACCCGCCACGATCACAACCGTCCTCTGTTGCAAACTGCGGACCTTCATGCAAAGTTACAATCCTTGTACGAACAACGTGATCCATGCTATCTGGAGATTGCCGACATCGTGATGCACACAGGCAAACAGAGTGTGCACATGTTATTGGTGAGGCTGCTGGAAAGACTGGCCGCATTGCAGGGTTCACAGGAAAATCAGGAGGCAAGCGAGATGCAGACACTGACCGTCGGCCTGGCCGAGCGCAGTTATCCCATTCATATCGGCAGCAGCTTGCTGCAGCGAACGGCGGAGCTGTTGCTGCCCCATCTGCCGGGCAAGCGAACGGTGATCGTGACCAATACCACCGTGGCGCCGCTGTATCTCGACCGGTTGCGGTCGAATCTCGAGCGACAGGGCGTGCGCTGTAGCAGCATCGTGCTGGCAGATGGCGAGCAATACAAGAATGCCGATTCCATCAATGCAATCTACAACGAGCTTTTGTCATCCCGCAGCGAACGCGGCACACCGCTGATCGCGCTCGGTGGCGGCGTCATCGGTGACATGACCGGCTTTGCCGCCGCGACCTATTTGCGCGGGGTGCCCTTCATCCAGATTCCGACTACGCTGCTGGCCCAGGTCGATTCCTCGGTCGGCGGCAAGACCGGGATCAATCATCCGCTCGGCAAAAATATGATTGGTGCTTTCTACCAGCCGCGCGTGGTGCTGGCGGACACGGATACCCTGGACACTTTGCCTGACAAGGAGTTGAGCGCAGGCCTGGCCGAAGTGATCAAGTACGGCCTGATCCGCGACGTGTCCTTTTTGGAATGGCTGGAAGCCAATATGGACAAACTGCGCCAGCGCGACAAGGCGGCGCTGCAACAGGCCATTCTGCGCAGTTGCCAGAACAAGGCAGAGGTCGTGGCGGCTGACGAGCGCGAGAGCGGCGAACGCGCCTTGCTCAATCTCGGCCACACCTTCGGCCACGCGATCGAGAATGGCATGGGCTATGGCGTATGGCTGCACGGCGAGGCGGTGGCGGCGGGAACACTGATGGCGGCGGAGCTGTCACGTCGTCTGGGCTGGCTCAACGAAGCGGAAGTGCAAAGGGTTCGTACTTTGCTAGAGCGTGCCGGATTGCCCGTGATGGCACCCGCATTGGGCGCAGACAAGTACCTGCAGCTCATGGGGCTCGACAAGAAGGTCGTCGCGGGCAAGATGCGCTTCGTTTTGCTGAAAGCGATAGGGCATGGCGTGATCGCAGAGGATGTGCCGGAGGCGCTGTTGCGTGAAACGCTGGAGTCATGCAGTGGCTGATACCACGCTTGCGCCCTATGCGGTGCGGACGAGCGAACGCGGCCGGCGCGTGGCGGAACCGGCGCCTGCGGGGCGCAGTGAATTCCAGCGTGACCGCGACCGCATCATCCACTCCGCCGCGTTCCGCCGGCTCGAATACAAGACCCAAGTCTTCGTCAATCACGAGGGCGATCTGTTCAGAACCCGGCTCACCCACAGTATCGAAGTGGCGCAGATCGGGCGCTCGATCGCGCGCCACCTGCGCCTGAACGAAGATCTGGTCGAGGCGATTTCGCTGGCGCACGATCTCGGCCATACGCCGTTCGGCCACGCCGGACAGGAAGCGCTGAACGAGTGCATGAAGGATCATGGCGGCTTCGAGCACAATCTGCAGTCGTTGCGTGTGGTCGATGTGCTGGAAGAGCGCTATGCGGCGTTCGACGGACTCAACCTGTGCTTCGAGACGCGCGAAGGCATTCTCAAGCACTGTTCGCGCGCGCATGCCGCGCAACTGGGCGAGGTCGGGGCGCGCTTCCTCAATGACCTGCGCCCCTCGCTCGAAGCGCAGATCGCCAATCTGGCGGACGAGATCGCCTATAACAATCACGATGTGGACGACGGCTTGCGCTCAGGTTTGCTCACGCTGGAACAACTGGCGGAAGTGGGGCTGTTTGCCTCGCATCTGGCACACGTGCGCAATGCCTACCCCGATCTGGCGGAACGCCGCGTGGTGCATGAAACGGTGCGGCGCATGATCAACACGCTGATTACCGACTTGATCGGGCAGTCAGAAAGCAACATTCGGCTGGCGCGTCCGGAGTCCGTGGCCGGCGTGCGTGCGGCACCCCCGCTGGTGGCGTTCAGCCCGGAAATGCATGCGGCAAACAACGAGCTAAAAGCGTTTCTGCGCAGCCATCTATACCGGCATTATCTGGTGATGCGGATGAGCGCGAAGGCGCGGCGAATCATTCAAGATCTGTTTACGGCCTTCATTCAGGATCCGCGCTTATTGCCGCCAACCTCGAGGGTACAAGCCGACACGGAGCTCGCACGGTCGGTGGCAGACTATATTGCCGGCATGACCGACCGCTATGCGATACGTGAACATCGTCGGATTTTCGCGATTGAAGAGATTTGACCGGGGCGCGGGTTGCCCTTGGGGCCAAGTTTAAGGTAGCATTCCCGCCCTTTTGGATGAATTTTGGGATCGGTGCGGACGTCTGCCGCCGTTTAGTTGAATGATTGAGGTGAGAGCAAGGTGAACAATTCTTCGTTGCCAGCGCGGCAAGGTCTATATGACCCGCGCCATGAACATGATGCATGTGGGGTCGGTTTCGTCGCACATATCAAAGGTCAGACCAGTCACGACAGAGTCAGCCAGGGATTGCAGATCCTGGAAAATCTGACGCACCGCGGCGCGGTGGGTGCCGATCCTTTGGCGGGTGACGGGGCAGGCATTCTGATCCAGATTCCGGACCGTTTCCTGCGCGACGAAATGGGCTGGGGCAACATCCAGCTGCCGCCGGCGGGCAAGTACGGCGTTGGCATGCTGTTCCTGCCGCGCGATGCGGGTGCGCGCGCCGCCTGCGAAAAGATTCTGGCCGAGAAGATCAAGGCCGAAGGCCAAACTTTGTTGGCTTGGCGCGATGTGCCGGTCGACAACAGTACCTTGGGTGAAAGCGTCAAGGCGGTCGAGCCCATGGTGCGTCAGGTATTCATCGGACGCGGTGGAAAAACGCCGGACCAGGATGCCTTCGAGCGCAAGCTGTTCGTCATCCGCAAGACGGCGGAACATGCAATCGGCAAGCTGGGCAATGGACAGGGCAAAGGCTTCTACGTGCCCTCGCTATCATCGCGCACCATCGTCTACAAGGGCATGCTGCTGGCCGACCAGGTCGGCAAGTACTTCCGCGATCTGCAGGATGCGCGCGTGGTCAGCGCGTTCGCGCTGGTGCACCAGCGCTTCTCCACCAACACCTTCCCCACTTGGGATCTGGCCCATCCGTTCCGCATGATCGCGCACAACGGCGAGATCAACACGCTGCGCGGCAACGTGAACTGGATGGCGGCGCGCCATGCCGCAATGTCGTCCAAAATTCTCGGCGCCGATCTGGAAAAATTGTGGCCGCTGATCACTGAAGGCCAGTCCGATTCCGCCTGTTTTGACAATGCGCTGGAATTGCTGGTGGCGGGCGGTTATTCGCTGCCGCACGCGATGATGCTGCTGATCCCGGAAGCTTGGGCCGGCAATCCGCTGATGGACGAAGAGCGCCGCTCATTTTACGAATATCACGCCGCGCTGATGGAGCCGTGGGACGGTCCGGCCGCGGTGGCGTTCACCGACGGGCGCATGATCGGCGCGACCCTGGATCGCAACGGCCTGCGTCCGGCGCGCTATCTGATCACCGACGACGACGTGGTGCTGATGGCGTCCGAGATGGGCGTGTTGCCGATTCCCGAACAAAAGATCGTCAAGAAATGGCGTCTGCAGCCGGGCAAAATGTTTCTCATCGACATGCAGGCCGGGCGCATCGTGGACGATGCCGAATTGAAACAGCAGATCGCCACCGCCAAACCCTATCGCAAGTGGATCGAGCAGTCGCGCTATTTCCTCGACGACCTGCCGGTCGTGGCCGCCAAGGTTGCCTCTGCGGCCCCTTTGCTGGATGCGCAGCAGGCGTTCGGCTACACGCAGGAAGACTTGAAATTCATCATGCTGCCGATGGCCAATGCGGGCGAGGAGGCCACCGGTTCCATGGGCGCGGATGCGGCGTTACCGGTGTTGTCCAGCCGCAACAAGGTGCTGTACAACTATTTCAAGCAGCTGTTTGCGCAGGTGACCAATCCGCCGATCGACCCGATCCGCGAAGAGATCGTGATGTCACTCACTTCGTTCATCGGTTCCAAACCCAATCTGCTCGGCGTGGACGAAACCATACCTGCGCCGCGCCTGGAGGCGCATCAGCCCGTGTTGTCGCATGAAGATGCAGCCAAACTGCACCACATCGACAAGCTCACCCAAGGCAAATACAAATCAAAGGTGCTGGATATCACTTACCCGGCGCAGCACGGCGCAGCCGGATGCGAAGCAGCAATCGAGGCATTGCACACGGCAGCGGACAAGGCGGTAGCGGGCGGTTACAACGTGCTGATCCTGTCCGACCGCGCGGTCTCCGCCGCGCGGGTGGCGATCCCGGCCTTGCTGGCGACGGCGGCGGTGCACCATCATCTGGTCAGTGCCGGCCTGCGCACCAGCACCGGTCTCGTGGTCGAAACCGGTTCGGCGCGCGAAGTGCATCACTTCGCCCTGCTCGCCGGCTACGGTGCGGAAGCGGTTTATCCGTGGCTGGCGTTCGATACGCTGGCGGCGCTGGAACTGCCGGCAGGTGTGACGGTGAAAGACGCACACAAACGTTTCATCAAGGCGATCAACAAGGGCTTGCTCAAGGTGATGTCGAAGATGGGCATCTCCACCTACCAATCGTATTGCGGGTCGCAGATCTTCGAGGCGGTCGGTCTCAATAGCAAATTTGTCGAGCGCTACTTTCCCGGCACCGCCACGCAAATCGAAGGGATTGGTCTCAAGCAGGTGGCGGAAGAAGCGATGCGCATGCACGCTGCCGCATTTGGCAACGATCCGTTGCTGGCCGACATGCTGGATGCGGGTGGCGAGTATGCCTGGCGCACACGCGGCGAGGAACATACCTGGACGCCGGATTCCATCGCCAAGCTGCAGCACGCCACGCGCGCCAACAACTTCAACACCTACAAGGAATACGCCAAACTGATCAATGATCAGACCCGGCGCCAGATGACGCTGCGCGGCCTGTTCGAGATCAAACCCGTCGGATCGCCCGTGCCGCTGGACCAGGTTGAGTCGGCGAAAGAGATCGTCAAACGTTTTGTTACCGGCGCGATGTCGCTCGGCTCGATCTCCACCGAGGCCCACACCACGCTGGCGCTTGCGATGAATCGCATTGGCGGCAAATCGAATACCGGCGAGGGTGGCGAAGACCCCAACCGTTTCAAGGTGCTGCACGGCGGCGAGAAGCTGTCGGAGATCATCGGCAAGAACCGCATCGAAGCCGACAAGACCATGCTGCCCGGCGATTCCCTGCGTTCGCGCATCAAGCAGGTGGCTTCCGGCCGCTTTGGCGTGACGGCGGAATATCTGGCCAGCGCCGACCAGATTCAGATCAAGATGGCGCAGGGCGCGAAGCCCGGCGAGGGCGGTCAGCTACCCGGCGGCAAAGTGTCCGAATACATCGGCCAGCTGCGCCACTCGGTGCCCGGCGTCGGTCTCATTTCACCCCCGCCGCATCACGACATTTATTCCATCGAAGATTTGGCGCAGCTCATTCATGATCTGAAGAACGCCAATCCGTCCGCTTCCATTTCCGTCAAGCTGGTGTCGGAGGTCGGCGTCGGCACGGTGGCGGCAGGCGTGTCCAAAGCCAAGGCCGACCACATCGTGATCTCCGGCTTCGACGGCGGCACCGGCGCTTCGCCGCTGTCGTCGATCAAACATGCCGGCACGCCGTGGGAACTCGGGCTGTCGGAAGCGCAACAAACGCTGGTGCTGAACAAATTGCGCGGACGCATCGGTTTGCAAGTCGATGGCCAGTTGAAGACGGGGCGTGATGTATTGATTGGCGCGCTGCTCGGCGCGGACGAGTTCGGTTTCGCCACAGCACCCTTGGTGGTCGAAGGCTGCATCATGATGCGCAAATGCCACCTTAATACCTGCCCGGTCGGTGTGGCCACGCAGGATCCGGCCTTGCGCAAGAAATTCACCGGCCAGCCGGAACACGTGGTGAACTATTTCTTCTTCGTCGCCGAAGAGGTACGAGAGTTGATGGCGCAGATGGGCATGCGCAAGTTCGAAGACCTGATCGGGCGTAGCGACTTGCTCGATATGCGCGCCGGCATCGAGCACTGGAAAGCCAAAGGTCTGAATTTCAGCAAAGTGTTCCATCAACCGCAGGTGGCGGCGAATGTCGCCCGCCGCCATGCGGAAGAACAGAATCACGGGCTGGACAAGGCGCTCGACAACGATCTGATCGCCCAGGCGAAGGAAGCGCTTGACGCCCAGCGCGTGGTGACCATCGAAACACCGATCCGCAACGTGAACCGCAGCGTCGGCGCCATGCTGTCCTATGAAGTGGCAAAGCGCCACGGCAATGCCGGGCTGCCGGACGACACCATCCGGGTCAAGCTGCGCGGCACCGCCGGACAGAGTTTTGGTGCATTCCTCGCGCACGGCATCACCTTCCAACTGGAAGGTGAAGGCAATGACTACGTGGGCAAGGGACTGTGCGGCGGACGCATCATCGTCAAGCCGTCCGACGACAGCAGCCTGGCGGCGGAAGACAACATCATCGTCGGCAACACCGTGTTGTACGGCGCAACCGCTGGCGAAGTGTTCTTCCGCGGTGTGGCCGGCGAGCGCTTCGCGGTGCGCAACTCCGGCGCCATCGCGGTGGTGGAGGGCGTGGGCGACCACGGTTGCGAATACATGACCGGCGGGCTAGTGGTGGTGCTGGGCCTGACCGGGCGCAATTTCGCGGCCGGCATGTCCGGCGGCGTCGCGTATGTGCTGGACGAAGACGGCACCTTCGAGCAGCGCTGCAACATGTCCATGGTGCAACTGGAAGGCGTGCCGGAAGAGGCGGCCGCCAGCGAGACCGGTGAAGTGGACAGCAAGGGGCGCGTCCATTTCAATCATCTGAACAAGGCCGACGAGGCGGTGCTGCGCGGCAAGATCGAAAAACATCTGCGCTATACCGGCAGTGCGCGCGCGAAAAAGATCCTCGACAACTGGGCGAGCTATCTGCCGAAATTCGTCAAGGTGATGCCGACCGAATATCGTCGCGCGTTGCTGGAGATCGCGGCGCAACAGCAGAAGGAGGCCGCATAATGGGCAAACCAACCGGGTTCATGGAATTCAAACGTTTGAGTGAAGGTTACGCACCGGTCGAACAACGCGTTAACAACTATCGCGAGTTCGTCGCGCACCTGTCCGATGCCGAAGCGCAGCAACAGGGCGCGCGCTGCATGGACTGCGGCATTCCGTTCTGCAACAACGGCTGCCCGGTCAACAACATCATCCCGGACTGGAACGACCTGGTGTATCGCGGCAACTGGCAGCAGGCGCTCGAAGTGCTGCACTCCACCAATAACTTTCCCGAAGTCACCAGCCGCATCTGCCCTGCACCGTGCGAGGCGGCCTGCACGCTGAATATCAACAACGACGCGGTCGGCATCAAGTCGATCGAGCACGCGATCATCGACAAGGGCGGCGAAAATGGCTGGGTCTTGCCGCAACCCGCGCAGAAAAAGACGGGCAAGAAAGTCGCCGTGGTCGGTTCCGGCCCCGCCGGTCTAGCGGCTGCGCAGCAGCTGGCGCGCGCCGGTCATGCGGTGACGGTGTTCGAGAAGAACAGCCGCATCGGCGGCTTGATGCGTTATGGCATCCCCGACTTCAAACTGGACAAACGCCTGCTCGACTGGCGCATGGCGCAACTGGCGGCGGAAGGCGTGCAGTTCCAGACCAACACTTTCGTGGGCAAGGAGGCGCCGGGCAAGGAAGTCGCCAACGACGCGCAGAAAACCGTCAGCCCGCAACAACTGCAAAATAATTTCGATGCGGTGATTCTGTCCGGTGGTTCCGAACAGCCGCGCGATCTGCCCGTGCTGGGGCGCCAGCTCAAGGGCGTGCATTTCGCGCTGGAGTTCCTGATTCCGCAAAATAAAGAAATTGCGGGCGACGCGAAGAATCCGATCAACGTCGCCGGCAAGCATGTGGTGGTCATCGGCGGCGGTGATACCGGATCTGATTGCGTCGGCACTTCCAATCGCCAAGGCGCCGCTTCGATCACCCAGATCGAAGTGATGCCGCGCGCGCCCGAGCACGAGAACAAGGCGCTGACCTGGCCCTACTGGCCCATGAAATTGCGCACCTCCAGTTCGCATGACGAAGGCTGCGAGCGCGACTGGGCCATCGCCACTCAGGCGTTCAATGGCGAAAAGGGCGTGCTCAAGTCGATCAGCGCGGTGCGCGTCGAGTTCAGGGACGGCAAGATGGCCGAAGTGGCGGGCAGTGAATTCGAACTGCAGGCCGATTACGTGTTCCTCGCCATGGGCTTCACCCATCCGCTGGCGCAGGTGCTGGACGCGTTCGGCGTGGAGAAGGATGCGCGCGGCAATGCCAAGGCAAACACCGAGGGCACCGATTGCTATCATACCAACGTGAAAAAAGTCTTCGCGGCGGGCGACATGCGTCGCGGCCAATCGCTGGTGGTGTGGGCAATCCGCGAAGGCCGCCAGTGCGCGCGCGCGGTCGATGAGTTCCTGATGGGTAGCAGTCTGCTGCCCCGATAAGAAAAGAAAAAAATGAATTTCAAAGTAAAGAACGACACCTTTTTGCGCGCCCTGTTGCGCCAGCCGACCGACTACACGCCGCTGTGGATGATGCGTCAGGCCGGGCGTTTCCTGCCGGAATATCGCGCCACGCGGCGCCGTGCAGGCAGCTTCATGGGCTTGTGCAAGAACACCGACCTGGCGACCGAAGTCACCCTGCAGCCGGTCGAGCGGTTTCCGCTGGATGCAGCGATTTTGTTTTCCGACATCTTGACCGTGCCGGACGCGATGGGACTGGGCTTGTATTTCGCCGATGGCGAAGGTCCCAAGTTCGAACGACCGCTGGAAACGGAAGCGGACATCAAGGCGCTGCATGTGCCCGACATCGGCAAGGATCTGAAATATGTGACTGATGCCGTATCGCAGATCCGCAAGACGCTGGACGGGCGCATTCCGCTGATCGGTTTTTCCGGCAGCCCGTGGACGCTTTCCTGCTACATGGTGGAAGGCGGCAGCAGTGACGACTACGCCAAGGTAAAGACCTTGTTGTACAAAGAACCGAAACTGATGCACCACGTGCTGGACGTGACCGCGCAGGCCGTGACGGCTTACCTCAATGCGCAGATCGAGGCCGGCGCGCAAGCCGTGATGATCTTCGATTCCTGGGGCGGTGCGCTGTCGCATGCCGCTTTCCACGAGTTTTCGCTGGCCTATACCCAACGCATCATCGCCGGACTGATCAAGGAGAAAGACGGCGTGCGCATCCCCTCCATCGTGTTCACCAAGGGCGGCGGGCTATGGATTGAGGGCATCGCCGACAGCGGTTGC
>Ga0210025_1003763_pt1 | contig 13528 bp, 8 predicted proteins | sample CryGeyme20150102_FD_183989 | JGI IMG/M metagenome (GOLD analysis project Ga0210025, IMG submission 183989) | Groundwater microbial communities from Crystal Geyser aquifers in Utah, USA - Crystal Geyser metaG 2015-0102 (SPAdes) (version 2) | ecosystem: Environmental > Aquatic > Deep subsurface >...
GCAACAAGACAACTTGTTGATACAGCTAATAACACAAGCGCAGTGGTGGTGGTAGTGGCAGCATCATGATAGATATTGCTAATGTGTTACCCCAGTACAAGGAAGGTGTCAGGCTCGATCGAATTGTTAATAAAAATGCAGCTATAAGGGGACATGATCGTACAACAGCCAGGCAATGGAAGAAAGCTTGCAAGGAGATCCTCCACACCCGTAAGCCTACTAGATCTGTTGATTTGTGCAAATTCAAATTCAAACTGAAGCTGGAGGAGGGAGAGCATTGGATAGTGAAAGCAATGTCCCAAACTGAGCAGTACCACAACCACATAAATCTTGACAAGAGTGAGTTGCTTACACGAAGGGCCCATTTAACTGATGCTATCATGCACTAACTGAAAACATGCTTTCATGGCTTTTTTTTTGGAAGTACAGGGCAGGCTGTGTACTCCTGCAAATTCTTCAGCACTGAAAGTACCATCAGAATTTTGCTTTTGGGAAGGTAAAGTGATGACATCAAAGAGACAAGCCGGCAACCTATCAGGAGCACAGGAGTGTGCATTCATCAGGTCATATTGTGATTGCCATTGAGGTGGGCCTCCTTCCTTCCGATTGCCTTGGGCAATAGAATTAACTAAAGCATTACTATCCTCATCATCAGATGCTTCCATTGCAGCCGCAACAAAGTCAGCTAAATCTTCTTCTCCTTCCATGATTCTTGTTTGCGCTGGTGGCTGCTGGTGGCTGCTGGTGGCTGCTGGTGGCTGCTGGTGCCTGTTACTGTGCCCACAGCGCAGCAAGAAAATTGCCTCAAAAGTAACTTCTCTTAACTAATGTTCCTGTGAAAATCTTATGAAACAGAGCTCACTATTGGATCCAGCAGGGTCAAATTAGCTATTAAGATGTAAGAGAAATGGGGGGGGGGTCAGGGTAGCTGAAGTAGGTTGGTTAATATGGTAATGATGTTGTTGTTGTTAATTTTATTTTTATTGTTTTTAATGAAATGAGCTAGCTATGAATAATAATTTTGTTTGCGACAATGAACTGTAGGTCTAACCTTACAAGAATTGAACTGTAGGTCTAACCTTACAAGAATTGAACTGTAGGTCTAACCTTACAAGAATTCTTGAACTGTAGGTCTAACCTTACAAGAATTGAACTGTAGGTCTAACCTTACAAGAATCCGACGTACTGTAATGCAAACCCAGCCCCCAAATGTGTCAAACTATCGCTACCTGGTACAAGGTGGTAACATAGACTAATCTACTAGTAGTAGCTACTAGTGGTAGACGTGGGGCTCGTGATGTAAGACTCTCAGTTTTACTGCAGAATACTCCATGCCATGATAACAAAAAATATTATCATCGTCGTATTCTTATTGTTACTCCCTTCATGCCTCGGGACTAGCAGCAGCAGTCATGATGTCCACCGCAGGGTTGATGGAAGCAAGCAGCAGCTGCTGCAGCAGCAGCAGCCCAATTTCGTTATTCTCTTGACAGATGATCTCGATTGGACCCTTGGAGGAGCGAATGCATCAACGTTGTATCGAACTCGACATTTTATTGGAAATGCCGGCACTGTATTTCGTAATTGGTTTGTGCAGACTCCAGTGTGCTGTCCATCGAGAGCGGAACTGTTGACCGGGAAAGCATTTCATAATTTACGCCAATCAAGTAGTAGTAGTAGTAGTAGTAGTAGTAGCACCAATTCTCACCATGGCTGTATGCACGTTGACGTCCAAGCCGAGGCATCGCACCCCTTTTATGAACGTGACTACTTTGCACGGTTCTTTGCCAAACTGAATTACACAGTTGGCATCTTCGGCAAGCACTTGAACCACGAAAATCCAGCTGATTTTATGCCTCCAGGAGTGGACGAAATGTTGCTGAATGGAGGAGGTGTATACATGAATCCTACCTTTACTGTCGGAACACGAGGAACAGGGACACCTCCAAGAAACGTTAAGTTTGACAACTGCACCAGCAGTACTGGAATGCCTTGCTACTCTACTTCTATCATTGGAAACGCAAGTTTGGCATGGATTACTCGACACGTACAAAATAATGAAAGGCATACAAGCGCATCTACATCCATAAAACCAAAGCCTTTTTTGGCACTCATAGCCCCCAAAGCTCCTCATTTGCTGGACAGTCCAGGCGGCTTTCCCCTGAGTGTTCCGGCGCCGTGGTACCAATCGACGTCCATTCCTGAGCAATATGCTCCCAGAACTGCGCATTACAATTACTCTGCTCAGGATCATCATTGGCTTGTACGAAGTCAACAGCCCCTAACTGAAGTAGAAGCTGAACACATAGATGATCTGTACGTGTCGCGTCTCAAAACCATGATCAGCGTGGATGATATCGTTGAGGAGTTGATTGCCAAGCTACGGGATTTGCGGGTACTCGATCACACCTACATTCTTTTCACGAGCGACCATGGCTATCGTTTGGGACAATTTCGAATGCCATGTGGCAAATTTCATCCGTACGAGAATGACTTGCGAGTGCCCATGATGATGCGGGGACCAGAAATACGACCGCGTTCCACTTCAAATTTGCTGGCCACGCACGTAGATCTCATGCCTACCCTGTTGGGATTAGCTACGGGTCGGCATCGCTCACAAGATGTTGTACCTCCCTCCATGGATGGTACCAATTTGGCGGCTCATATAGTGCAAGGTCTTGATGTCGATATTTACGATGATGGTACTGTTGGTAATGTTGCATCCAACGAAACGGACGAAGGGCTTATGACACGGCATAAACTGCAAGGAAGTAAAGATCGATTGATACCGCCACCCCAGTCGATCTTAGTGGAGTACATAAGTCTGGGCCGCGTTTTCCGTTACAATCACACTGTGGATACCTACAATCATACATTTTTGGCGTTACGCATCTTAATGCCGAAACAGCAAAGCACTGATCGCCCTAACGACGGCATGGAAGCTGAGAGTATAATCGCAGAAACAACTCGTTTGTCAAATTACAAGTATGTTGAATTTCGTGATGCCAGGACCGATTGGAATTGCTCCCAGCTACCACTGGAACGCGAGTTTTATGACCTCGACCGGGATCCCAACGAGCTTTCCAACTTGATTGACGAAATGCCAACGGAGTTTTTACAATCTTTACATGCCAGAATGCAACGAATGTTTCATTGTAAGGGAGATAGTTGTCGCAAAGAGCAGGCAACAGGTCTGTATTGGATCAAGCCTTTAGATGCACAAGCAGTAGGTTCGTAAATAACATGGACGGTTTAATTTATGAATAATGTAATGACGCTGTAACAAATATCAAGGGATGTGCTGTCTGATTTGAAGTTAAATGAAGAACGTGAGTGCGCAAGAGATTTCCTTTCAAAAGAATCTTGCGAGGAGACGGTCCATGGGTATCCTGGGTGAAGTTTGCGTGTACGTGGTCTATTCCAGTGTCTTCGGTTTCATCCAGTATCATTCCAGTGCCAATAAGTCCAGCACTAATTCGTGTAGCATCGCCGTAACGCATTCTTGATCATCCGCTCTCTCAAATCCTTTTCATTCGACTCGATTTTGTCTTCGCCTTCCGAGGCAGAAGAATCTAGGCTTGCCTCGAGAATAGCATCGGCATCTTCAGCCAATTTGATCACTGCCGGAGAAAACCGTCGGCCTCTTGGTCGTTGGATCTGTAAACTTCGTCGTGATTGGGGTTTCAGGACATTGGACATGGCTACAGTTAGGTTTATGTAATTTTGAAGGAGAATGATGAAGTGCTTTTTGTAAATTTAGGGGAAGGGAGTTTTTTTGTGGGGATGTGAAGTTTTCACGGGACACCATATATATGAGCACATACGTGGTAGTGTGTAGTACCGTACGAGTAACCGATTGGGATTTGAGTTTTGAGAGGAGAAGAACAAAATGATACTACTTCAAATACAGCGATTTCTATCAACCCAGTGACTGTTTGGGCGTCTTGACCTGATCGTAATTCTAAAAAAAAAAAGTTTTCGCTTTCAGCCTAAATGACCAAAATATGTCAGTGTTGATACATGAAGTCACTGTTCTTAAATAAAGTCAGAAGTCGAAGTCACAGTGATCGTAGACTCTAGTTCCTTCTTTTCTGGACTACCAGTACCGTACCATACTGTAGCTACTAGTAGCTATCTAGTACTACTACTAGTACCAGGTTTACTATTACTATGTACAGTAGTGCGCTACCTGGGGGTACTTAGAATTGGACCGTTGTACCAGGTACTAGTTACTACAGTACCTGGTAGTCGATACTGGTGCTCTTTTTGTTGCAAAGCGAATTGATACCAGGTACGCATTCTATTACCAGGTATGGTACCATATCGTTCAATTTTCGGCAACCATGAAGTCTTAAAAGTCGTTCATTATGATCGTAAGGACAGAAAGTGAAAATGACTCATCTACCAGGTACTGGTATGCCGTACCTGGTACCAGGTACGACTCTCTGTTTTGCTACCAGTGCCAAGTACCAGGTACGGTAGACTACTACGTTATCGTAGAGTTCCCATTATCCAGTATCACCAGATACCATGGTAGTTCTAGTCAGAAATCTACTACTAGTGCGTAGGTGGCATGCGAACACAACATCAGCAGCACCCAGAACAACTCATTCGCAATGAAAAATCGTAGTACGCAGTACCAGTTAAGAATAGCATTGTTAATATTACAGTAGTAGTTTACTGTCAAACTATCGCTACCGGTAGACAAAAAAATGCAACGGATCCATTCAGAACAAATCTAGTTGTGGCGACAGGAGCTTTTACAGACGACAAAGATTTTTCAATGCTTTCCGTTTCTCATCGTCTTCTTTTTTAATTGCACTGTTCTTTGCACAATGTGTCGCAAGTGCAAATGTCACAGTCTACGCGCAACTCAACCAACATTCCTCCCTCAAAGATACTCAATTCGCAGACTAAAGGGTCAACAGGGGTCGTCATATTGTTGTCCTGGAAGTTGAGGCTAACTAGCTGATCCTTTGTTACCCAGTTGGACGGCACTTCTCCTTCCAAAAAGTTGGACTGCACGTTGATCTGCTTGATGCGACCTTTTCCGAGATCAGAAAAGTAGCCAGGGACGGTGCCAGTGAACGAATTGTGATCTAGGAAGAGATGACGAAGACGGACCATGCTGGTATCCCAGTCGTTTGGCAGAGGACCAGAGAGAGAATTGTATCCCAAGTCAAGGTAGTACAAGTTGCGCATGCGCCAGTCAGGTGGCAAATAACCAGTGAACTTGTTGTGAGCTAGCACCAGCCATTCTGTTACGAAACAAAGATCAGAGAGAAGGCGTAAAATAGTTAGAGATGGAAAATAAGATAAAGGATCGTCATTTGTTTGGTAGTTACTCGGAGAAGTACGTACTCAATGGCTTGGCTTCTCCAACAGGAGATCGGAGCGAAATAGGAATCTGGCCGGTGAGTTCATTGTGTCCGAGGTAAAGCTTCTCAAGACCAGTAATCAGTCCAATCTGCTCCTCGAGAGGCCCAGAGAACTGATTATTGTTCAAGTATACCTCCCTCAAGCTCTTAGTCTCGTACAAAAATTTCAAGCTCCCGGTCATATTATTTTCCGACAAATCGATGCGTTCCAAGGAATCCAAGTGTCTCATCTCGTCAACCAATTGACCGTTCAAATTCTTACGAGACCAGTTGATTTGCAAGACATCACCCGTTTCTTCGTCGCATACAATACCTTCCCACTCACACTCATCCAGAGCGCCCTGGCTGAGAACAGGGCGAACGGGATCGTGAAAAATGTGGTCCATCAAAACAAGAATGTAACGTTGAAGCAATTTTTTACCTGTGGGAACAGGCAAAATTTCATCCTGTTCGACAAGCCACAAGAACGAGAGAGCCTGGGCTGAAGTTGTATCTTGGAGCACTGCTGGCTCAGTGACATTGACCAACTCAAAGTAAATAGGAGAACGATCAGGCCCAGGGGCGCGGGTACCTTTTGGGGTAGGTGCATTTGTCACGGGAAGAGGAATAACAACAGGAACTTGTGTCTCAGGGGGCACCTCTTCTTCGACAACCTCAACCTCAGGAGCATCCGTATTTTCTTGCGGGACTTCAGTCGTTTCTTCTTCCTCTTCTTCAATTGCAGGAACCTCAGCTGGGGCGCTTTCTGTCGTGATGTTCTTTTCGTTCAGAGACGCTTCTGTCTCGACACCTTCAGAGGAATCTTCTTCCGTGCCAGGGGCGTTGGTATCTTCCATGAGGAGAAAGTCACTTTCTTCCTTTCCACTCGAAATGGGATCTGTGGTGGCAGGCACAGCCACTGGCTCGGTGGTAGTCTCCTCTGATTCGGTAACGACGGAAGGCATCATGTCATCATCAACAACAACAGATGTGCCGTCCGAGTTAATCTGGTTGCTTTCAAGAGATGCGGATTGGGAATTCTCCTCCTTAAAGAGCAAGACGGCGACCAAGGGAATGCCAATAGCGCAAAGGAGGACAACCACAGCCACCAATCCGTAACATTTAAGTAAACGCGTACGACGCTCTCGACGAGACAAAGTAGGAGTCGACCCATCAGAGTTGTCCAGCAAATTTTGGCTGTCAGTAGGAGAAGAAGTCATAGTATCTTGTTCCTTGGAGAGATCTTGATCGAGGGACTTGACAGGAGTTAGATTGGGCGAGCTGGGAATCATCATGTCGTTATTTTCCGAAGGAGAGGGAGTGTGCTGAATCTGGGGATCCGATTCATTGATAAATTTGCAGTTATCCAAGGTCATAGAATCGTTAATGGTCGAATTGACAGCAGACACGTGCATGTTGGCAACGTCGGAAGGAGTGGCATTGTAAGAAGAGTTCAAGCCAACCAAGTTGTGTTGATTCTCAATATCCTTGACATCTTCGTCGTTGTAAATGTCCACACTGACGTTGGCTTGAGAAGCAGGGGCATCGGCGCGGGTTGGAGTTGTCACGGACATCAGCTTCTCATCGGAAGAGGCATGACGCTCGGGGGTAGATGGGGAACTCATTGTGGTTTAAGTTTTGTTTCTCTTAAAAAATAGAGTATGAGATGTTAACATAAGAAACGAAATCAGAGAATTGTGGCATTGTTATCCTTTCACTCCTTGGAATCGAGAAGGCTATCCCGCGCCATCCTCATTTTTGAAATTCAAAAAGCTCCTCTTTTATTTAATATCTCCGAGCATTCCACTGCACTCCCTTAATTAATTTCAAAACTGCATTGGCGCCAAGGCACGAATGAAATTCCCCTGGCACATGCTCATCATCGTTTTATTTCATCCCAATTCAGTCTTACAATTGTTTGACTTCGATTCAAAGCCGCCAATACATATTCATTATTTTCATTCTTTGCTACAAGTACTACAAACTACAACAATCCAAACCATGTTTCACCGAGTATTCCTTTTTATCTGCCTCTTAGCTGTTTGCGCCGCAGCCAATTCCAACCTCCGTGTGGATCAGAGAGAGCTAACGGTATGTTGGTTTGCTCTTTTGGTATCTCATGAAAAATTTCTGTAGTGTCATTTTCTTTTATGTTTCAACGATTTTCTCTCGTCTGTTTTCGCATTGCAAACTGACTCTGATTTCCATTATCTCTCAAAACACACAGCCTCAAGAGCGTGAATTGCAATTCGATGCGCTCTTTGCTACCGATCTCTGCAAGAACGGACCAGGCCCAGACGATGTTGGTTCTTGCGACATGAGTCGTTTCCCTATCTGCCAACCCGGCGAAACCCGTTGCTATAACCGAAAAGTGTGGAGGGACAAGTTTCACGTCGATATTAAGCAGCCCATGACATACATTGATTACGATTCAGTCTTGTGCTACCCAGATGGATTCCGCCGCGCCTGTTCTTCCTGCTCTCCCGGACGGTACTGTGAATCGGAAGGAAGATGCATTTTGGATGAGATCGATTACAATTGTACCCAGTGGTTGTAAACACGTTAAAGCCAGTCAGTCACTTTTCCGTCTCTTGTGAACAATTGGAGACTATTTTTCGTGTTGTACATTTACCACAACACTTTCTAAAAAAAAGAGTTGAAAACTTCTAATTCATTTAACACTTAAATTTAACCTTTTTTTTCATGAGCGAGCATGATACTGTAGCAAGAACAGGAGAGCCAGACTCTATATACATTGAGCAAACGAATGTCTGTGGGCATTATGACTGGCTGTTTGAATATCAGCAGGATGATACTTTCAAGCCTGTTGGCATGTAAATACCAGATCGCTCAATAGTGCTCAAAAGGCATGCTTCTTCGCGTGTACGCTACACTCTACATTAGTCTACACTATAGCTGCCATGTACGCGCCAAGTTGGGTTGTCACATTGAAACGTTGCCGTCTCAAGGAATATTACACTAGTTAACATATAGCGAGTTTTACCTCGCAAGCAGTCCTGACAAAGAGAAAACCGTGTTATCTTGAATTCAATGATATATATATATATATATATTACCAGCAGATACTAGTACCTGTTAGCAGAGAGCAGAGGGTAGCGCCGACACGCAATGGTAGTCACCATTCCAGGCAGGAAGAAATTGAAATTTGTAGTAACCACCTCTTGCCCCTTCTGGTCTACTAGTCTACTACTAAGTCTACTACCTGGTATTAGTAGTGTAGTAGTCGTAGCTACTAGACTAGTCTAGAAGCTTTCGACTATCAGAGATCAGAGAAATGATGATAAGAGATAAGATAGATGATGGTGATTAATGATGCTCGAGCTGATGGCTACTCGGAGTAGTAGTAGACTAGTACTACTACTCTCTAGCTACTAGCTAGTAGCTAGTAGTAGTAGCTAGCTAGTAGCTGCCTAGAGTAGTCTACTACAGTGAATCAAGAAAATTCAAGATTCGTGACTTGCTCGGTCACGATACTGGCGTCATATTGGGTTATGGTAATCCAATTAAATAATTATTATGTTCTTCGTTGGTTCGAACTAAACTGCCTTCCTGGGGACAGCGATCATTGAGCATCAAAACCAGAAGTTGCTTCAATAGTGCAAGCAAGACGATCGGTATTTGAACTATCTCCAAAACAAATTCAAATATGAAACAATTATCCCGAGCCACCACGCTTGCCCAAATTGTATTGCTGCTGAGGATAGATGCACCAGTGCATGCTTTCTCAAACCATAAAATCTTGATCAGAGGAAGAAACAAGCTGTCCTCTATTGCGACAAACGGTAGAACAGAGCCTGGGTCGTTCCTGCAGTCCAATGCCAGTTCAAGGCCACTCATTAGGGACAACCAAGAGACTTCAGAACATCCGAAAGCGGGTCACCAAGAACCAGAAAGTCAGCCACGGGAATCAGATCCGGCCAACCAACTTAACAAAGAATTGATCAAGTTTCGAAGAAATCGACGAAATGGAGCTCAGTTGGCGCACAAACGTTTGGAAGTGGCAATCAAGGAACGAGACCCCGAAATCAATAACAAATCTTTCAATACAGTTTTTGTGGCATACGCGGGTCAATCTGGAAGAGGAGACCGGATGGCCCCATTAAATCTAGAAAATTTGTTACAAAAAATGAAGCAGCACCCTTTGGCATCTCCTTCTGAATTCAGTTTCAATTGCGCTATGGAAGCTTGGGTCAACAGTGCAACCCAAAAAACTGGGAAAACTACAGGGCAGTACATGCCGCAAAATCACCATCGATCCAGCAGTAGCAAATCTTCTTGGAACCAGCAGCACCCAAACAACCAGCAGCAACCTGTCAGACAAAGGTCTATTGTACAAGCCAAGAATGCTGTACTGCGACTTTTCGATGAAATGACCAAGGAACAAAGTAATGGCGCACCATTGGTCCCAAACACGTATAGTAGTAATTTGGTCTTGCAACTCTATGCAAAATCTCCCGATCCGCATGATTTGCCAAAGGCAGAAGATTGGTTTTGCGCTATGACTGAACCAGATCGATTATCGTACAATATAATGTTTGCTGCCTACGCCAATCATGGTTCAGCTGTAAGAGCTGAGCAGCTGCTGAATGAATTGCTTGAAAATTATCGAAGCTTGGATGTGGACAGCACAGAAAAGGAAACGTACAAACCATCGGCTGTCTGGTTTCACAACGTTTTGAAAGCTTGTGCGAAGGATCAAAAATCAAATTCTACCTGTGGGACGACTGATCCGCTGCAACAAGCCGACTTTCTTCTCGAAGAAATGCACAAGTTGTACAAAGAGTATGATATAGCTGCGCTTCGACCAACAGCGACAACCTACAACCACATTCTCAATGTTCACGCACAAGCCGGAAATACAAACAGAGTAGAGGAACTGCTGCTCGAATTGGAACATCTCTTTAAAAAGTCCAACGGTGAACTTACCATGGCACCAGACCGATTCACTTACACTACTGCTCTCGGAGCTTACGCGAATCAACAACAACCTGATTTGGAAGGAAAGGCAGACGAGCTTTTGCAGCGAATGTTCGATCTTGCTGCCATGGGCCGTCCCAATATGAGTCCCACCATTGTCACATTAAATCAAATTCTGCGAGTATGGACGAAGTCGGGACGAAAGGAGGATCTTCAAAAGGCAACAGAATTGCTTGATCAGATGATGCAGCAACCGGGCGCCCAGCCCTCGTCGTCGTCTCTCCTACCACTGATACCTCGTCCTCCGCCACCCAATGCACAAACCTATACAACTTTACTCCATGGTTGGTCGCGAACAAGGAATGTTCGCGAGGCAGGCTTTAAAGCCGAAGAAATGCTGCGACAATTAGAGCAGCTACCGCCAAATGCAAGAAAAAGCTTGGATTGGACAAAATGTTACAATAGCGCCATCACAGCGTGGTCAAAAAGTGGCCATAAAACAGCACCAGAGAGGGTAGAAGCATTATTAAATTTACTGGAAGACAAGTGCTACGAAAGTTCCGGGGTCATTGCACCAGATAAGACAACATTTCTCTGTATTGCGAACACTTATGCCAAAGCGCGAATAACAGATGCTGAGAGAAGATGCGATGATCTGTTGTTGAGGATGGCACAATTGGAGGAAGCTGGGGTCGTCTCCAGCGATTTACGGTCGGATCGGGCAGTTTATAACAGTATTCTAAATGCGTTGGCAAAGTCTGGGCAACCTTCAGCCAAAGACAAGGCGGAAGAGATATTAACCATGATGCAGACTTCGCCAAACGTGAATTTGCTCCCAGATATCAGAACCTACGCCAGTATTTTGGATTGTCACACAAAAAGTGGAAATCCCACGTCCTTTGAACGACTTGAAGAGATATTACGGCTTGTCGAGGGGAGCTATCGGAATGGAGATACGCTCCTGAAACCAAACGCAGTGTTTTATTCTGCCATTCTTCAGGCGTGGGCCAAATCTGCAAGTATAGAAGGATGTAAAAAGGCTGAATGGCTGCTTCGAAGGAACATTGATTTGTATCAGCAAGGATCTGGATACGAGTATACAAAACCTGCTGGAATCATGTACAATGCACTCTGTGATGCCATTGCTCGCTCCGGAATGCCAGGAGCCGGCAAAAAAGCCGAGGAAATCTTGGCTGAAATGAAAGCCTTGTACGAAGCTGGCGACGAAGAAATGAAGCCGACGCGTCGAAGCTACAATGCAGTCATGCTAGCTTATCGACATGATGGCCGGGCTATGGAGATAGTCGAAAGGATTCTGGATCGGATGGAAATGCTTGCGGACACGGAAGGTCTGGACGTCGCCCCCAACACCGTTTCCTACAATACAGCCATGAAAGCCATGGTCGATGACCGCGGAAAGTTGAGCCCCAAAGAACTAAGGCATGCAGCAAGTCGAGCGCAAGCCCTTTTGGACCGAATGGAAGACCGATCGATTCGTCCTGACGCTACGACTTATTCGATGGTCATCGAAGCATGGCTGAAATGCAACGATGAAAAGGGAGGTGTTATGGCAGATTGCATGCTGCAAAATTTTGTCAACTTAGTTGAATCATCTAAGGATGACGATGCCAAGATGGAACCGGATGTCGTTTGGAACGTTGTCAACGCTTATCGAATAACTAACTAAACAGATAAGTCTTCTTTTATTTTAAGTTCAACCTTGCTGGGTCGACCGTTTTGGGGTCTGCTATTTTTTGCTGCGACGGGTTGTTGTACCATCCCTGTTTTTGCGAATACTGAAACATCCCAATTATATCTTTTCGTTCTTTCAAGCTAATATCTGGATGCCAGATATCCAACAGAAACAATACTCGTTTGCTGTCAGTGTCGTTCCACACCATATGCTCGTAGGAGTCATCCAAGACCAAAGCTTTGCCGTTCGTCCAAGTTTGGACCTGCTGCCCAACTCGGATGCCACAGCGAGGCAATTGTTGTGTATTGTCTGTGCCTTCTCCCATGCATTTGGATTGCAGTTGATCTGCATCATCGGGTATTTCAAGTGGTAAATGGATACGCCAACGGAAATTCATTGGACTGCAGTGCGCCTTGATGCTTGAGTGTGGATGCAGAGTAGAGAAAAAGCCGTAACCGAACGGAATATCCTCCAATAAACACAAGGTAGGTAGGCCTGTGTCAGGTGCTTGTCGCAATTCCTGCAGCACCCGGGTAGTATTGGGAAAATATTGACCAAAGTGCCCCTGCATTTGACCTTTCGACAGGTAACTATGCCAATCCCATGATCCCTGATGAAGGGAATGCTCGTTGGCAGCATCGTGTTTATAATCGCTGACTAGGGTGGATGCGACTCGGTTGTATTCTTCCCGAATTAAATCGACATTAGCTTCCAAATGCTGGACTACCTTGGTCAAAGTTGGATCTTGGTAGGCAATACGATTCGTATCTGACTTTGCATCATATCTCGACCAAAAAGGTAGAGACCGGAGGCCTGGTAGAAACATGAGCGAGGGCGATGGTCTTGCCACCGATGTTTGCAAGAGAGAAGGTCCTTGGATTACGTTGGCCGAGATGGGAGGTGGATCTTTTCCTGAAGGCGGATTAGAGGACAGGAAGCGGGCCGACGAGATTCTTCCCTTACTGGGAAAAAATCGTGGAAGGATGCTACTGTAGGAAAGTCTGGTTGTTTGCATACTTTTGTAGATCAGTCTAATTAAAGAAGATGCACAGAAATAATGATTCCGCCGATGCAGAGCTTGATATCAATACAGAAGACAGCTTCTATGAATGAATCATGTGCTTTCTTACCAGTACAGGTCTTTTGTATTATTATGGATAGTTGGAATTTTATTGCTGACGCCACGATCTGAGCAAGCAAAATCCAGAGTATCTGTGCTTCCGGCGCTTCCGTTCTCGACAACCAGGTAATTGACATTCATTCGTGCAAAATATCAACGCACAAAACGTTCATTATTTTTTTTTGTTCACTTCCGGTGACCTACTACGTAGTAGCTACTACCACATACTAGTCTACTACTAGCTAGATGATGGTCTACTTCTTTATTACGACGGTATCACCTCACAAGTATCTCCCTTCTAATGGAAGAACTAAAAAAGTTGAACGTATTTCATTTTCAACATGAGATGCCTTTCGATTCTACAGTTGCCATTGCTTTTGTTGGTCGTTGCACATTTGACGACTGGCATTAAAGCGAATG
>Ga0210025_1003776_pt1 | contig 13507 bp, 17 predicted proteins | sample CryGeyme20150102_FD_183989 | JGI IMG/M metagenome (GOLD analysis project Ga0210025, IMG submission 183989) | Groundwater microbial communities from Crystal Geyser aquifers in Utah, USA - Crystal Geyser metaG 2015-0102 (SPAdes) (version 2) | ecosystem: Environmental > Aquatic > Deep subsurface >...
GTCCTCAACCACATTCTAGACATTTCCATCCTCCAACACAAGCATCAAACTTCGCATAGAACCTGCTATCTGCGACCTTTTCAAATATTTTCCAGCTAAAGCTGCAACAACCGATGCCTTAGCTGTTGACCCTGTGAAACTCACCCCAGTGATTTGAGGATTGCTTATGATCATTTCCGTATGCTTGTGGTCATTCCAGACAGTTTGATAATCTCCTGACTAGAAACCCGCCCTCCTCATAATTTTTTCCACTTCCCTCGAGACCCCCAAATTTGTATGAGCATGCCTCACCAACACTCCGTTCCCCATCAACAGTTGCGGCAGACATTTATAAAAACTCATCAACAACGGATATCGATCCGGTAGCATACAATAGACAGTCCCTAAGGGTAAATGCTTTATTAAGGTTTTTTTCTTTGCACTTGTTCTGATATTTTGAGTGAGCATAGCTTCTCGATGTTTGGCATAGTAATTGCATATCTTGACAGCTTCTGATACTTCGTGTTCGGCCTAGGTAATTGGCTTGCCTGTCTAGAAGGTGATCAGTTTGGCTAGTTATGTTTTGTTTCTGGCCACTAGTGTGGATACTTCTCTGATGAGAACTTGCTTATCTTGGGTTTGTCTTCTGCTGTTCAACTAGTAGCCTTGCTTGGCCAGTTCTAACTTCTGCAAGATTTGCTAATGAGTAGTGAAGGGCAATTAGCGTGCGATTTGCCCAGAAAATGGATTGCGTGAGATGATAGCCTTCATTATTAATTCAGGTGCCGATGAGGAAAATATAATAAACCATATCATTTACGAAAACTAGTATTTCCAGATCTCTAAAGAGAAACATTCTGAGTTCTGGCGAAGACATGCGAATTCGGTCTTAAAGTGCTTCTGCCTGAGGGATTGCATGTCCTTGTTGTTTTGCGTATGATCTCTTATGCTCGATCTGGGCTGATGGTCTCAGAAGGGTGGTAACATCCTTGCTGCTGGTTGTAATTTCTTTGACGGTTGATAGATTTCACGAGCTAGTTGGAACCTTGACTGAGAATGGTGGATTGGGTGTTTGATTTGAATTGTTTTTTTAATTTGCGGTAGAAGTTATTCGCTAATATTTTGTATTGTCCTTTGGCGAATTCTTTTCGCTTCGGGGTCAAAACCTGCTCATTTTTGTTTTTATCAAATTATATTCCTTTGATGGTTAGTTCTTTCTCATCAATTTATATCTAGTCTTTACCTTTTCTCTTCAGGACCAAATTTAGATACTAGTTCATTCTTTTATTGAGATTGTCAGAGGTGTACTCAATGCTGTTAGGCTTACTCTCAGTAAGGGCGTTGCATATTTCATAGGAAATCGTATTCTTTTTAGAAGGTGAGCGTGAGCTGTGACTGGTTATATTCGATCTGTTCTGGCTAATTGTACAACTTTGTCTGAAATTAACTGAGGTCTTCGGCCTGTTCTAATTTCTATTGAACAGCTTGATCCCCCTCATGGATCCTTTGGACTGTTTGACCCTTTGATAAATGATGAACCTGACAATATCTTCGTCATCGTCAATTGTCTCCAATCCTCTGTATTTCTCAGTGAACTCCGAGACTAACTATACTACAATAGATACATTTCGTTTATTTGGTGTCAATTTGAGAATGATTGTTAGAGGTTGATTGCTGTGAAGATTTGCTATTATTTGACAGTCTATGTTTGAGCAAGCTCTTACGAGCTTAATTTTTTTGAGTCATTTTGCCACCTCTGAGCACTTTAGATGAGTCAATCAGAAAAGGTGAGTCTTCAAAAGGAACAGCAGATGAGTTTGTGTATTTTTGCATTGAAGATAATAAAATTAAATAGGACATATTATCACTCATCCTTGGACAATTGATCGATGTTACAGTTACAAAGGCAATGAAAGAGAATATAAGTGTTCAGAGTATTTTTTCTGATAATTAAATTTTAATGAAGACATCCCTAGGTTTCGAGGTTATCCACAAAAACAACGATAACCATTCAGGATCAGCTGAACATCACGCCCCACCTCCGCCATCCGAGGGAAATAAATGGTAAATCGTTCCTATCGCAAAATTCGAAGGGAACTATGAACAAGCCCTCCAATTTTACACCACCCAGATCCAAAAACTCCAACAGGATAATTCCCAACTGAACAAACAATTGAGGTCTTCTCTCCATTAAAAGAAGTAACTGGCCGACGCGATAGCCAATTTCAAAGAACAAGAGCGCTCAGATCCGGAATAGAGCAGGAAGAGAGTGAGGAGGTGTGCGAATGAAATACAAAGAAATTACATCTGTCCAGTAGCAGGTTGCAATAAATCATATGGAGCTGAGGGATCGATGGCTCAACATCTGAAATTTAAGCATCCAGAAGTTAAGGAAGATTATGAACCTTCATCGTCCAGAAATTAGAGCTCAAAATATTAAAAGCCATCGGGGAAGCCCGAAAAGGTCAAGAAAGAGAAAAAAGAAGATGAAAATTGGGATTACCCTTGATTTTCGATATAAATATGTTTAACAATGATGACTATAATTTATTTAATATCAACGTTTTCTGTTCAAAAGGGCCGATAGCTAAGGTTCAAGGACTGTGGCGTTGCTTTTTTGGGCAAAAATGTTGTCTAGACGGCGAGAACGGTTTATTGAGGTCGTCATGTTGTTGAGCCTTTTTGAGGTTTAGTCCAGAACTGATCGGGTGAGAATATGTTCTCTTACAGCTTCAGGACCAAGCAAGGCATAATTCTTCAGCAAGATCTCTTCACCATTAGCTATCTAAATCTCACCCTCAATGCATTCTTCACTAGAAACACTACTGCCAATTTCTTCATCATCATAGTCCTCACATTCCTCCATCTCAGCCTACTCCTCTTAATCCGACTCCTAGGCACCGTAATCGCCCTCCTCATCACCTTCAAGACGTTTGAGAATGTAGTGATACTGCTGCGAACACATATCTTCTTCTCGGGTGTCAAGGAGATTCTTGACAATGACATCTAACTTTTGGTTGAAGGCCTATTTTTTGATGACTTCTGATTGGAGCAGGAGATAGATTGATCCGTTAATGTAATCACGGACCTGGGTGTTTTCACTGGTCATGTGGTCAATGATGATGCTGATGAGCTCACTCTTGTGGGCTTAGAAGTCAGGTTTGCTTTCCTTTTTGAGACTGAGGTTCATCATCATGGCTGTCAAGAATTGCAGAGTGAAGACAGAAATATCAGCTCCTTAACTCTTGAAAACCTTGAATATCATGGGGATGATTCCCAGTGTAATCATTTGCAAACGGGGTTCTCTGCAGAACGATAATCGCTGCAAGATGCCAACAATTGGTTTAAAACATCTACTTTCTTCCCTTTCTGAACCGAATATACCCACTAGATTTTCAACTAGTTTTTTTGATTTGTTCAAATATTGCAAACCAGTAACATCAGTCGTGATCGCTTCCATCATTTTGACATAAAATCTGCATTAAATATACTTTACTCTCTGATGCGATCGGACCCATCGAAGAACAATCTCTTCTGTACAATGTAGTTATCTTCGTTAATACCGCAAATGTCACCTCGAGAGTACTCGATGATGATTTATCTTCTTTTGACAGGGTTGTTGTTTTTATTGTATCGATTTTTTAATGCTTTAAGGACTGTCAATATTTATATTTATTTTTCTTTGATGTTGGCCTGAAGAAATAGATGTTTTATCTTGCCCAAATCGAGTTGGCATGATATATTATCACTTTCCTGCTTCTTAGGAACTATCTTTTCTGAGTAATAGCAAAAAGTACGTTTAGAGATGTCAGGACTAACTGATAGATCTTCACCCAGGTAGGAATTCTTATCAAAAAGGGAGATCTAGTTTGCTTAAATTAGCTATTCGATGTTGCCCACAAAGAAAGACTGATACTTCTCTATAGCCTTCACCTTGTCCTCTCTGATATACTTCTTGGCTAAATTGAATATTTCTCTCGAAAACAGAAACCATTTTTGGTTGGATTCGTATAAATTTTGTTTAGAGGATTCTGCAAATTACTCGAATTTTTTATGATAAGAGTCTATGATCGTCCTCAATTCGTTGTTTTGCTGCTTTAGAGCATCCAATTCTATACTGTGGTTGCAGTTCTACTTGAACTCCTCACGTGATGAATTAGCAGAGTTATTATAGTGTGCATAGAAGATTTATTGAAGAGTACTCACCTTGCGTGTGCCTGAGCCTTGCTGTGAAGCTCTGGATTGGCGTAGGTGGTTAGTGAGGAACTATTGAAGACGGTGGCGGGTCTTGGTAACGAAATTTTTCTAAAAAAGATGGGCAAAGGCTGGATTTTACTGAGGCTTTGGCATATGCGGCATCGAGAAAAGAATGAGCTGATCTTTGTCAAGTTACATCTCTGGTGCTCGGGTCTCCAGATACTTCTTGAATGCCATCGAACTGCCGTTGTCGAGAGTGTGCTGTCTTCGCAGGTTTGGGTGGACGTTGTAGATGCAGAAATATACTTGAAGGTCGAACTCCAATCTTCTCGAGTTTTAATCAATCGACCAAAACTTATTGGTATGTTTGAAAAATTAGTCTCGATTTCCTCTATCAAAAAACCCAAGCAGCAAATTTTTATCAGGGTCCTGTCTATTGGTAGCTATTTGTGCTCTAGCTTTGATATTGGGTCTTTCTGTTCTGAAAGTGTCATTCGTCCTAGTGTAACCATTAATCAGCAAGTGCTCCTTGATCAACTGCGTTAGTTGTTCATCTTTAGACAAGAAATCAGAATGCGAGTCATTTTTTTTATCAGCAAGAGGTAGCGGTTGACTGTTTCTATTTGGTTTTTTATTGTTGGCAACTGATGGAGTATTGGATGTTGTGCTTTTCTTGTACATCTGTAGCAACTGTTAATTTTTTAGTATGTATAGAAATTATAGTTTAAAAATGAACAGTAATCATCACAAGGTTAGTTATCAGGGATCACTGTTGGGATGTTTTGAAAAATTGTATGGGTGAGGAACAAATGGACAAGTTTTTGGGAGAATATTTAGCAGAGGGAGGAAGTTTGATCTCGATTGACTGTCTGCTCTTTTTGGACTTTCCAGAGGTTGTTCAGGTTTAGGGAAGGTCAGAGGCATAGAATAGGTCCATTGATAGCAGGGGAGATAAAAATGAACGCAGGGATTGAGGTCAAGGAGGGCAGCACTTGGGATTTGAAATGGGTTTACCTCCAAAAAAGACTTATAAATCAAAATTATGAATCCCACCGGCTCAATTGAGATCATCTACGGACCCATGTTCTCTGGCAAAAGCTCAGAACTCCTCCGCAAAATCAGAAGATTTGAGCATGCCCGTAAGCGCTGCCTCATTGCCAACTACAGCCATGATAACCGCTACTCCTTGGCTGAAGAAATGGCCACCCATGACAAGTAAAACCTTGAATCTATTCAGAGTGACCAAAAAAGCAGCTAAAGTAGTGACCCTCATGCCTCTTTTGGACCGACTAGAGGACTACGATGTGGTTGGCGTTGATGAAGGGCAATTTTTTGAGGACGTTGTCGAATTCTGTTAGGCTGCTGCAAATATGGGGAAGACGGTGGTTGTTGCTGCTTTGGACGGCACCTTCGAGAGGAAAGCCTTCGGAAACATCATCAAACTTATCCCTCTCGCTGAAAAGGTGACTAAATTGTGCGCAGTTTGCGTCTACTGCACCAATGAGGCCGCCTTCACCCGAAGAATTGTCGAATCAAAAGAAATCCAACTCATCGGTGGAGCAGAGATGTACAAACCTGTTTGCCGTGCTTGCTTCTTCGCCGAGCAACCTCGATAGATCCAAGCCCCAACTCAAGTCAGCTAGGCACACTGCTCACAGCATTTGAACCCCGAAAAGAAAGCCCAGACTGTGAAGGTGCTAGCTTGAAATAACATTACTTTTGATCGATTTGTTTTTGATAATCATATGTAGTAGGATAGCTAACATCGAAAAATAAGAACCCTGGATGCCATGATAGCCAAATTAGACACAATTATGAATAGAACTGGACCCGTCCTCAATATGATCTAGGATACAACTGGCAACCCCACCTGGGAAAATGCTGAAGCTTTGGGTAAATTGCTTGAGACCAACAGATCATCACTAGCGTAGGTACTTCCCTTCGTTGAACAATTCGATGAGGAGGTCGCTTTTGTTGACTAGCAAGGTCGTACTGAACCTTAACCAATTTTAACAAGCAGGACAGGCATGGTCGAGCATGCCATAATTGAGCAACTATAGCGCATAGATTCAGGCAAAAGTCAACCTGTTCACTACGAATCTTTCAATCGTCAACTGGCCCAAAAGATAGCGTCAATCAACAACTCCATCAACAAATGTCTTAGCATCGCCACCGAAAAATTATGAGCTCATTTATATAACATTAGTTGACATCATTTGTATTGCAGGATCCGCTCAGTAGAGTCATAGTACGGTTCGGCATTTTTGATAATAAGAGGGTTGATTATTTCGTTGTTCTCGTCGAATTAGGAAGCAATAAGAGTCTTGACGATGTAGTAATGACTGACGATAGCGATTTTCTTATACTTTTTGGAATATTCCGCCAGCAATTCCTTTACCTTCCAGATTCTTGACCTCAACTCTCCAGCAGTCTCAAAGATGGCCTTATCTTTCAGCAAATCCAACATCTTAGTTTGTTTCTCTTCAAAATCCAGGTGATTGCTTTCTTCTTTGTTCCAAGTCTCCTGGTGATGGGGTTCTAAATGTTCCATGAACCAAAGTTAATCTGCGTCCTCCATGTGCCTGAAGTCGAAGTTGACAAATTGCTGCTTTTTCTGCTGAATGTTATGACCTATATCGCAGACGTATCTGAATACCTCGGCGATGACGGGATGCACTTCGATTTTTATTTCCCTTTGGCCGAAGATCTCATTACAGGTCTATAGGGCTCGCTGATAAGGAGACACCAAAACGATATCGATTTCCTCATTCTTAAGTTTCTCCCGTGTCTTTTGACATTGTTAAATGCCCTAGGGAGATAGAGGGGCGTCAATGTTTTGCTTGGCATAGCAGACAGCCTCAGCAAATCCTGGCAAATGCAGACAATTCTCCCAGAGAGCACTGGAAGGATCGATATTACGATCTTTGAGGTAATCCAGATAAGATTTATTGAAATTAGATTGTCCGTGTCTGATGAGGATGAGGTTGTTGTTGAAGGAGGGGTCCATGGGTAGTATTATTATTAGAATTAGGAACAAGAAAAAAAAGGAGAGATGTATGAGGTTATGAGGAATAATCATGTTTTTCATGAAGGTTATTAGAAGTGGTGGTTGGTCTAATGGATTGTTGACTTATTAAAGAAGGCGGTTTAACAATGTCTGGTGGGTGCTGTGAACCAAATCCTTCGGCTTAACATTATGACCAACAGCTATCATGAATTTGAGGGGTTCCTTGACGTTTTCGACCAGCAAATGAAGGTGTTTGTTGTCCGCTGCAGGGATAAATCTTGAAATTCTATTTAGTCAAACACTCAGATAATCATTTGTTCCACGCTCCAGGTGAACTAGGCCGTGGGTTAGTCATCATCTGTCAATGACAAATCCTTCTCAATGAAGTCTAGGCTGACCTGTGGAATTTCGTTATCGGACCAACTTTCTTCTCCGAATAATTTCCATAGGAATAGACCTCGATCCCCTCTTAGCCTCTTTTCTTGACCACTACCATACTTTTTAACTAAAGGGGAGACGGAAGGTAGATGGTCTTCTCGATCACTGAGATCAGGTTCAGATTTGGTGCTTTTATGAGTAGGGGTGACAGGATGTTCTATGGAGAAGGGCGATGGCTCAGGAGCATGAGCATGTTCATGTGAGTTGTAGGCATAATAGTGATTGTAGAAATAGTAGTCAGCATAGAGGGTCTGCTGGTTATCTTAACGAGACTGCACCTTACAACGATTGCACTTCTTCCTAAAGCTGAAATTGAGATTGTTGCACTTCACACATACCCAGTCTTGATTGGCATGTTATATTGACCCGGGAGATGAGTAAGAAGAAGAAGGAGAGCTGCTCACCTGAGGACACATCGTTTCCATTTTTATTACTGCTATAGCAAAACGAATATAAAGATTATTCCAAATAAACTCATTTAGAAAATAACATCATTATCAGCTGGAAAAAATAAAGAGCCTTTTACTGCTCACTTCATACTCTCGATCTCGTATAATACCGAATTTGTATCCCTTGGTCTGTCCTTTCTGATGGCAGATAACTCCAACACTGACTATAGAGATTATTAGTCTTGAATTGTACGCTTAGGTCGATTTTATATGCCTTATTTACTAATATTTAGGTCTTGGTTTATGCTGGTTACAATACTGTTGCGATTGTAGGTCCTTTTCTTCTTCTTAAACAGTCCCTAACCAGCAAATATCTATATCTCTGAAGATGACCCTTTGACATTACTTGTGCTAATCTTTTTGTTAGGTCCATGTGAATTTGCCATTAATTATTTTTCAGTTCGTCTGTCAACATAAATTTCATTTCCTTTGGACTTCTTTGTATTTTATCGGCTTGTCATATTGCTGTAACTATCCTTCTCAGTTCTGTGGTCAATGGAAGATTCATGTTAGCTGGAAACCTCAACTGAAGGCCCACTTCTTTGACTGAAGTCGTCAATGCGTCCTTTGTTGCTTTTTGTTCGTGGCAAGTTGTTCTATTTATGTTTTTTTGGCCTATATGCTGTGTACTTGGAATCAACTGATGAATGCTGAGACTGACATGAACTCAAATTACTCAAAATATTCTGACCTGCCAATCCAAATCCTGACCTGATACCTCCAGTATCAATTCTTAAATGATTGGCCTTAGCCATCGGTTCTTTCTTTCTGCGTTCCTGGTCCAAACTACCAATAATACTGGTCACATTGATATTCGAATGCTGTCTATTACTGTATTGTTCCAGATAGATCGATGGCTCTTGTGATGGAGGGTTCATTCTAGAATTAACACCGTAATTTTATGATTTGTCGTTTTATCCATTACTGTCCGAGTACTCCTCCAGTTAGTCGATTTAGCCAACGTCGTAGGATATTTTTGTCTGCAATCTGTTATGAAATTCAGTGTCAGAAGAAGGTGACCCTGAGGTAAACTAAGGTGACAACTACTCGACATCTGGTATCACAAGTTCGTTGAAGTAGTGATCACTGCCTTCCGGTTCGATATGGTGTTGTGAAAATTTATTGGACTCATTTTGCAGAACTATATCTTCAAGCAATTTCAATGATTTTTGCATCTCCTGATAATCCTCTTTTAGCTCCATTGGTATCTCTTCGACTAATCTTGAAGATTTTTAGGGAGATGGCTTGTTTAAGAATTGCAACCTTTCCTCAAGCAATTTGACCCACCACTGATCAATGTGAACGTTTAGTTTGTTCTCGATTTGTTTTTGAGTTTTTTTGGGTATTTTTTGTTGGGGAAGTGAGTTGTCATTCAGTTAATTTTGGTAAAATTTGTAGTATTTCTGGTAAAAGCTAGGTCTGAGCTGATCAATTCCCTCTAAATCGATTTTTAACAAAGCCAACTCATAACATTTCTCCAGAACGTCATCCATCTTCACCATAGCATTGAACACTGTCAAGTCTTTAAGTGATTGCAAAAACTAGCTCATATCGCATGGATCATCAATATCAATAAGTTGACTCCTCATGCTGCTGACCAGAGCAACAGCAAAGTAAACCAAACCCAGAGACCCCATTTAGATAAACACGTCCCATACATATTTGATGACTGGAATGGGAAAACTATAGAGATAGCAGGTGATGAACCACTTGAAAATCCACACAGAATCGTCCAACATCAGATTCGCGTAAATGTGATTGCACAACTCTGGATCGATTCTCTTGAGCATGTTTTTGAATATCATCGTGTAAATGTTGGCAAGTGGGAACCCGTCTTCATATAGACCTAGAAGCAAATAGCGACGGTTCATGGCCATATGGACGAAAAGCCAAAAGGCATCATTAGCCTCATAGCCAAGTATGAGCAAGTACCCCACCACAAAATTGACTCCTTGAGTATAACCCATGGTTGGAAAATGATTTGCTATTTTCTTCAAAGTCTCCTAAAATAACTGTTTGGTGTGCTGTTTGAAATCGAATGTCCTGTTGAGATCCTTCTAAATTTGCTAAAAACAGCTGTGATATTGACAGTTGCTCTCCTCACCGCCCTCAGCAGCTAAGGCTAAAGTTGTCTTCTGCTACTTTGGACCAGTAAAACCCACACAACGTCGGTAGGTGTAGTCATCCTTGTCGAGACCGAACAACAGCACCCTCCATTTCTAGACCAAAGGTGCAGGGCATTACTCGGTCGAGAATACTGTAGAGGAAACGCGAATTATATATGGATTGACGTTTTGACGAAAGGAGTTTGAGAAATGCTGGTAGTATGCTTCTGGCAGAAGAGGAGCGTTTATGGATATACGGGTCAGGAGGGAGAGTAAGTTTTGCTTGGACTTTTGTTGGTGTTTGAGAGAAAGAGGTGTTTCAGTGGAACATACTGCGCCACAGCCCATTTTTCTTATTATTATATGATAGAAAAAGATAATCTCCACCTTCAAATAGACGTTGTTCTTCAACCCACCAAGTTGTCACATGATGAAACAACTTTATTTCACCTCAAAGGCTTCCTCAAAGCCACTCTCGATATTTTATACACTCTTGATGTTCATTTCGGGATATTTAATGATGTGTAAGCTCTTTCGAATAGAACATAATTATTCTACGGAAGGTTATAAAATCAACGTGAATTGTCCAGCTCGTCCTTGGGTTCTTCTTTTAGTGGTCTCTTGCTTGCAGCCTTTCTGATTTCCATTTAAGCTTTCATCTTCAACTCTTTCGCTTTCTTCTTACGTTCAAACTTCTAGATTTGTTGGGCTGCAAATTCATATATGTCGCCTGTTGGCAGTCCGTATTTGCATATTGTTCTTAGAAATTGCTCGTAGGCTTCAAGGAGACCTGTGTCTTTGATTAGATAATCGTCGCCTTTTACTCTTTCGAATCGCTGTGACTCTTCTGCCATTTTGTTTATCTGTGCTGAGTAGGGAATATCAATACCTTTGGGCTCTTCTCTATGTACCTACTTTGGCACTTCTTTGGGAGCCTATTTTGCATTTTTATCTATTTTTTTGACAACCTGCTCCTTTCCCTTTTCCTTCTTTTCTTTCTCTTCAATCGCATTTTTGTCTACTTTGACAATAGCCTTGCTGCTCCCATCTTTTTTATCTGCCACCTTAGCATCTTTAACTTCTTTCTTCTCACTACCTTTTGCTACTTCTTTTGGTGGTTCCTTGCTATCTTTCTTATCATTTTTACCACCTTTCTTCTACTCTTTTTTGGGCTCGGGGGATTTGTTATCTTTTGTTGTTTTTTCTATTGACCCTTTGGCATCCTTTTTTGGTTAGTCCTTCGCTTTTGCGTTTTTGTCTACAACTAAGTTAGTGAGGGTTGGTACCTTTTTTCTCCTAGGCTTTTGGTTATTATTTTTTGACTTCCTTCTTGGGAGGCATCCAATAAGTTATGTATTTTATTATACCAAACACATGATCAATTTTGATTCTTCTTAACTGCCAACACGATAACCGCCACCAAAGCTAATAGTATCAGAGCCAACAATCCCACCATACATTTATCGCACTCTAGAGCTTTGACAAAGTAGGTGATGTTCTTTTGGGCTTTTTTTAGTGTTGATCTGGTATCCTCCGTCTTCTGGTTCATTCTATCCAGCTGCTCTATTTGTGCCGTCAATTCTAGATTGATTTCGTTGGCTAATTGCTGACCTCTTTCTGTGATACCGATCATTGTTCTGACTGAATTCATGGTAGCATCTTGAGCTTCATCACCTTGCTGGAACAACATCTATTGCCTGGCGCTTTTGTTCTTCTCTTCTGCTGTTTTAATTATGTTTGTCTTTTGGTATCCCATATACGATTCACCTCGCTATCTATGCTCGACATCTCTTTGCAATTTTGCTAACTTTGTTTTGAAACTACTGACAGACCCAACATATTGCCGTCTCTGTGATTCAGGAATATCTTTGGTACCATCCTCAAGCAGAAGATTTTACTTGCGAATCTAAGAGACTAACTTATCGATCTGACTTTTCCATTTAGTCTGATCATTGTGATAGAGTGGTGACCGATGAATGAGATCCTCGAGGGCGATCAAGTTGGCTGTGATGTTTTATTTGTAGTCATCCAATTCGGCCATCGGAGTATATCGGTCTGTAAATATTATTCAATCAGACACAACATCATATATAGCTAATTTTAGCATAAATTGTGAAGAACATGAGTTGTCTTCATCTTTGCTTGTTTAACACAAATGGACTGTTCTTCATTGTGATAGCATTTGCAGTTACTTTAAGATCATCTCTTCGATATAAATTTATACCAACAGATGTCCTACGAGACCTACTTCCGAACAGAAACCAAGTACAAAATCATCCTAGTTGGAGATGCAGGTGCCGGAAAGACCTCCATCTTCTGGAGATACATCAAAAATTAGGCACCCCTCGACCACCTGATCACCACCATTGACTTCAGGTATAAAGCTATCCAGGTACAAGACAAAGAAGTTAAGTTGTGTATCTGGGATACAGCAGGCCAAGAAAAGTTTAGGTCCATTGTCGCCACATATTTCAAATCTTGCGATGGTGTAGTGCTTGTATTCGACCTGGGCAGCTAAAAAAGTTGGTAGAATCTCAAAGATACCTGGTATAGCATGGCTACCAAACGAGCCCCCAATGCCTGCTTCATGCTGCTGGGAGCCAAAAAAGATATGGAGATAAGGGTCAACCTCAACGATGTCAACCAGTGGGCCCAAGAGAGAAAAATCTATTTTGTCCAAACCAGCGCCATGACTGGCTAGAACATCGAACAAGCTTTTTTCACTTTTGCAGCATTGATAGATTTCTCTAGCTCTGATCGACCCAATTTAATGAGTTCTTTTGCCACCAGCTACTCCTCGGGTCGAAACAGGACTTAAACCACAAAAGAATGCGACGAATTTTATCGCCGTTCGAAGAAGTAAGAAGTGCAAAAAGCACCAGCTATGAGTTTTTACCTAAAGAAGGATAAAGCTATAGGCCAAAAGGAGAAATGCTGCTGACCTGATTTCTTTTCTTATTAGTACTACCACAAAAGATATCAATTATCAATGCTAGAATACCATATCCTAATCGCTACTCGAATGACTCCTGTTTAGGATGTCAAACAACTCTTACTACATCTTTTCTCCTAATAGCTCAAATCTCAATTCACGAAAGAATTTCTTCTAGTCCATCTATTTGCATTGGTTTATTTTTTTGCCCTGCTAACGGATGTAAGAACGGAGGATGCCCACTTTTTCGTATCGATTTTTTTTGAAATCAAACTCTTGACTTAGACCTATTCTAAATAGCAAAAAATAATCTTCGAGAGTTTTTCTGGGGACAGCCACCAACTCGGCAGATTGGTCCAGATTAATTTTCATCTTAACGCCCTATATTAAGATCATACTA
>Ga0210025_1003792_pt1 | contig 13469 bp, 10 predicted proteins | sample CryGeyme20150102_FD_183989 | JGI IMG/M metagenome (GOLD analysis project Ga0210025, IMG submission 183989) | Groundwater microbial communities from Crystal Geyser aquifers in Utah, USA - Crystal Geyser metaG 2015-0102 (SPAdes) (version 2) | ecosystem: Environmental > Aquatic > Deep subsurface >...
TTCATTCAAACCAATTTCAATGTTGTATTCTTTGGCAGCCCTCTCACCAATTTATACACAGACGTCAGAGTGTTTAAGCAATCCCATATCGAGAACTTTGCTAAAAGTGAATCCTTCAGTTGGAGCAACATCAAATCCAATCTTCGTGGAAATCTGGTTCCAATGACGCTCGACCATACCTTTCTTTCTGAGAGCTACCATCAAAGGCACCTTCGGCTTGAATTCATCAAGTTGAGATTTGACGGCTGAGGCGATCTTGAGGATTGATTAGATATCTCTTTACTTGAAGAACCTCATACTAGCTGCGATAGTTCTAACACTATCATCAACAAACCTTTCAGCTGCTGGGGCATCAAGGGTTTACCACTCTCCGTTCATCCACTGTTCAATGTTATTGAACCAATTGTGTCCCGTGATCCAGAGGTTGCTATAAGGAGTAAATTATTTGACCATAGTTCCAATTTTGTTGTAATCAGTTGTCTCCATGTCAAAAAGACTTTCTCTTGAGTTAAATTTCCTAGCTTATTCCTGAAGTCCTGCTAAACTTTTATTGATTTAAATACAGGCTTTACTCACTTCTTCGTGTTTGTTGATGTCTTGATAAGAATGGAAGTTTTGAATAGTCCTTTGTAAATTGTCAATGGTTTCCTTGAACTATTATTGGCTCAATTTCATTTATTCCAAAAATTTGCTTTTTTCTTTCTCCAATTATTTGTTTCTCTTTTCAACCAACTCCATGAGTTATTTGGGACTACCGAAGATTAACCATCTTTTATCTAAATCCTCTTTATTAAAACGATAATTAAAGTCTTCCAGTATTTTGTAGATGTCAAAGCACTTGCTCATCTCAATTCTCATTTTGTCAAGCTCCATAGGTAAGTTTGCGATGTATTCTCTGATTTCAGTCAATTTTTCAATATCTTTAGGTGTTTCTTTGAGATTATTTTCCATTTGCTTGAAGCTCTGAAAGATCGACTGTGCTTCAGATTTAGCCTTCTTGGCAATCATATCAATCAAATTTTTCTGAAGGTTTTGATATTTTTCTGAAAGATATTCTTTCATTTCTTTGCAGCTGATATCAAAAATACCGACTTTTATGTTTTCAGGTAGCTTTTCTCTCATGATTTTATCTTTCTTTATTATTTCTGAAATTTCAGCTTGTAATTGATCAACCTCCCAAGGGTTATCATCCATCTCAATCTTTCTGGTGAATTCGTCAGGGTCCATCTTCAAGAGCTCATTATATTCATTCCAAGATTTTTTATATTAATAAAGAGGCTGGATGGCTTCCCTCATGATTTGTTCAACCTATTGAATCAAAAACCATATCCACTTGTTTTCATCAGGAAGCTTTCTAGGAAGAACACTTGGATCTGGATCGATTGGCTCTTGTGTTGGCTTGATCGGGGCTTTGATGAACGCTTCATTTTTTATTGCTTTGTAAAGGTCTGAAAGAATTTTTGGTTCGAGATCTGGAACCTTAGCGAGATCTTCGAATGGTTTTTCAAAGAGACCTTTTACCATTTTCACAAACTTTTCTGGATTGATACTAAAGCCAAAATCATCTTCTTTTGTTTTTACAAGATCAACATAGAATAAAGATTCCAATGCTCTCTTTTTGATTAGCTGATGTTGTTGATCTTCACTCAACTGTCTTTCTTCGTCGTCGGTCAAATAGAAGTTTTCAGCTTAGCATGCATTTCTAACAACAACTCTTTTAGGAATACTTGTGGTGATAAAATCTTTGAATTCATAGAAACATCTCCTTACGACAGAGAGGACTGTATCCTGCATCATGAGTCTGACAACTGTCAAAAATCTTTTCAACTTGCCAAAGTCATATGTTATTTTTGATGTTTCTTGCATGTTGAACCATCCTTTGCCAACCATCGAAAAATTTGTCTTGATGACCTTGATCAAATCTTCGATCCAAGCGCCTTTTAGATGGTAAAGCATTTGGGTTATACAGCTTTCTTGCTTTGATTTAAATTCATCAAGGACAAGCCTTCTCTTAATTTTTGTATCGAAAAGAGACATTTCAAGGACCTCATTACATTTAACTCTGATATCCTGGAGAGCCTTGACAACCTCTGTCTTGATGAAAAGAGAGTGGAAGCAAAAGCTTTTAAAGGTTTCATCAAAATCTTTAGAATCCTCAAGAGTGGGGGTTTTGCCATATATCACAATCTCCTTGCCTTCCGCGTCATTCTTGTCAAATTGAATCATGCCAAAATCTCTGATTTATCTTTCAATTTTTTTTGGAAGGACAAGTCCAAGCTCTTCAATATCTTCATATTCCTCTTCTAAAAATTTATTGAAAATAATTTTATTCATTGTTCTGCTGTAATCGTAGCCAACTTCCATGAGAAGGCCTGTACATTCCATATCTTTGAGTTTTTTAGTCTTAGCCATGTTTTCAAGGCGTCTCTTTTGTTATTGATCAAGCTCAGGTAGATCTGCATTCGTAAGAGGCATGTTGTCAATATAAAACTAGTAGCGAATGATGCTGTCCGCATAAACTCTTTATTCGAAAGCTCTCTCAACTCTGTCAACATATTTTCGAGGATCTTCAGCTTCAAAGCAGAGATAAATTCTTTTGATCTTGTCGTGCTTCTTGTCTTTCTTCCAAAGAATTGAATATTCCTCAGAGTCTGTTTTGTAAGCTAGCACATCCACTGGTTCATAGGTGTATCTTCCCTCAACTAATCTGAGTCCTTTTCCTGTGAGTTTTCTTTGGTTGCCATCCTCGTCAATTCTCTTTTAGAGCCATCCTTCGTTTGAATAATCGTCAAAAGTAGAGTCATCGAAGTAATGAAGGGGCAGCCATGATTCCCTCCGCTTTTCTGCAAAGTCAATATCTACTTGAGCCCACGGTTACCTTTTTGAGCAAGAAGCTGTTCGATGTTAAAGCTTGCATACTCCTTTTTACGACGATCGATGGCAACTTTTCTAGGGACTCGACCTGGAATTGGATCGTACGGCTCCATAACCTGAATGAAATGATATTGACCTTTGGTTAGACTCGGAGTTCATAAGTGTCATCATCGTTGCCGATCTTGATAACAATCTTTTCAAGTTTTTCCATTGTCCTGCGCTTTTGAGTTGCTCTTCCATTGAGAGTGAAGGTGTTATCTCTTTTAGGCAAAGCACTGGCCTTAGGGATTTTCTGTCGTTGTTGGGTATTAATGTAGAGACTTTAGTCGGGCCCACCAACGAGTTGGTTTTGATAGATACCGGAATTGTCCGGGATGATGATCTCTGAATAGATCCCGCGTTGCTTGTTGGAATGAATCACGCTGCTGTTCATCTAATCTATTCAAATTAAATAATGATGAAGTTGTATAATTTAGTGTCAATAAAAATAAGATTGAAATATCAGAGTTTACCAAAGTATTTCAGATAAGATCCTTTCGAGGTATTATTCCTGAAACATCCAGCCAATTTATTTATTTATCTTAGGTTAACTTATAATCATTAAAGAATCAATATTGTAGACACATGGGGTCTACACACCACAAAAAAGCTAAGGAATAGAAACTTTACAATGAAGATAAACTGTTCAACTATAAATAGATGGTCAAAAACCCTCAAATAGCTAACCCCAATGACTACTATAAGTTTCTCTAGAAAATTGGTGAAGGTTGCTATTCTTAGGTTTACAAAGTACAGTGCCTCAGTACAGGACAGTTTCGCGTAATCAAAAAGGTTCGGAAAGATAACGGCCCTAAGTGCTACCGAAGCCTTTTCAATGAGTTTGATATTTTACGTGAAATGGTACAAACTGATTCTAACTAGGACCATCCAAATGTTATCAAGGTGTTTGAGATGTTCGAGTACGAATCTCATAGTTATCTGGTGACCTAATATCTACCCGGAAAAGATGTCTTGGATCTTTTAGCTTCTTTAAAGCATTTAGATGAGGAAAAGGCTTATGGTATTTTTTATCAATGCCTGCTGGCACTCAATTATCTTCATCTAAATAAAGTGATGCATCGGTAATTTTTGATAAAATTAAGGGATATCAAACTGTAAAATATTATCTACGATGAGAATACTGCAAGCTTTAAGCTCATTGACTTCGGATCAGCTTTACGTTACAACACATCCTCTCCCAAAGAAAGGAGATGCACTGGCACTGTTTCTATCTCTTTACACAGATCCACTATATGGCTCCCGAAGTTATTAACAAATACTATAACATGAAGTGTGATGTGTGGAGCCTTGGAGTGCTTCTTTATGTTCTACTCAGCGGATCAGCTCCCTTCATGGGAGACACCAATTAAAAAATAATTCAAAAAACTCTCAAATAGCCTGTCTCATTTGACAAACCAGTTTGGTAGACTCGCTCAAAAGATGTGAAAAGTTTGCTTTCAAAGATGCTTGACAAAAATTTCGAAAGAAGACCCAGCATACCTGAATTATTAAAGGATAGCTGGGTTATTAGCTTTAAAAAAGTCTCAAAGAAGGTTCAGAAGACCATTGCAGAATAAACAAACATTTATATGGAAAATTTACTTCGGTTTAGAGTAATTTTATTGTAATATAGAAAGTAAAACTATCTGATATACAACTAGGAATTTTACTGTTCATGACCCACTTTGTAATCAAAATAGAAGAATAATCTGTCATACGCTCTTTCCTGACTATCAATCAATCAGCGAACGGCTAAATAAGTGAGAAATAAATCAAAGATGCCTTAAGATAATATTGTAAGGTTGATTGCTTTACTGCAGACCAAGCTGCTCGTGAGCTTGTTGCTAAGATAGATCTCAACGGATCAAATGATATATCGTATTCTGGTATTCATTTTGGTATTTAGAATTTCTTTTGGGAGCCACTGACTTGAAAAAAGTATTGACTAAGGAAAATATAAGCAAAGCATTTCGATATATCGATACGGATCAAAGTGGTAAGCTTTCAATGAACGAGCTACAGGCTAAACTAGGGGATCATCTTGACGAGAGCCAATATAAACGACTCGCTTGTCTATTTGATGCCAACTCAGATGGCGAAGTATGAAATATGCTACTATAGATAGATCTCCAAGAATTCACAAAAATGCTTGAGGATTTGCTTCATCACTATTGATATTTATTGTATATAGATGAATTAGTATCATCGTTTATTGAGTCTCAGTTTCACTCTGACTTTCTGTATGTTGTTGATGTTCAGTCTTTGATAGTTCTACTTGTTCTCTTTCACATAACTTTTGGGAGAACGAGCTACCGTTCTGCGGGTTTTTTAAATTGATAGGCAACTCGGCTTGTAGCGAGTCATGGGAGACTCTTACTCGATACGGATTGTCCTCATTTCTTGCAATTGTTTTTTAACAGCTTTTCTTTAGGTAAGAATTTCAGTTGGGCCAAACATTGCATCTAAATTATTGCGGTGATAGTGAAATGAGTCTTCATAGATATGGAAATTCGGACATCCAAAATATTTGAAAGGGTCGAAGAGTTTTTTTGATACTAGTAGCTCTTGCTTCATGATTGCTGTCTCAAGGGCTCTGGTAGAAGGTTATTTTGGAACTGATAATAGCAATTTTGTTTCTCTCGGAGAAAGTTATTGTAAATGAAGTACATCGAGAGATCTACTCCGATAATTAGGGATTCCCTTTTTGTATTTTCTGACAGTTTATATATTCCCACCTGAGAATTACATTTCTGTTAAAATTATAAGACCTCCACAATATCTCAAGAATAGTCTCCTCTCTATCAGAGTTGGTTTTAGTTTCTTGAATTATTGACTTATCAATTTTATGGGAGCTTTGATATATAGGTCATATAAATCTCTCAACAATAACATCATTGGTCTTAGCTCATAAATTTGCTACTCCATCTTTATCAATATTGACATGAGAAATCGTTGGACTCCCCTCTCAGATCATCATTTAGGAAATGAATTTCTGAAGTAGGCCTCTCAAATAAAGCCTTAATTCTGCTGAATTAAATCATTTGTCATCTCTGAACTTTCCTTCTAACCTCAAAAAATGAATTTTATTTTGCCGCTTTATCTTTAGAGATATAATATAATCAGTGGATTTTCCCACTTGACTCCGATTAAACTGGGACCCATGTTTTCACAGCCCACGAGCATTAAAAAGATATTTCCAGCCTATTTAATGACTTTCTCAAAATTGGAGTTCCTTGACTTTGCCAACCGGTAATATTTTTTTCCTTTACAAACCTGATGAATGAGCTGAAAATGCTAAGGGATAGCTATTTTAAGTATTTGAAGAGTCCTAAATGAGTTTTTATTTTTCGAGAGCATCGGAATGTATATAACTAGACAAAAACGTTTGATTAGAAATCAGTTACTAAAGTCATTTAATCATCCTCAGCTTAGAAACTCTTTTCTGAACCTTTTCCGTTGAGAAAATATCAATCAAAGTGACTAAGAAAGTTTGATTGATTGTTGATTTAATTCAATGCTTATACAAAGTAGTGAGTTTCAAAGATGAAGGAAAACTCAATTTTTTAATTCTTCCAAATACAAAAAAGATTAATTTGATGGCCTATCTTTCGACGCGTAGAAATGATGAAAAGCCTATATGATTTATTTCAGAAAAACTTGTAAAAGCCGTTCTTCACCAAAAGAGAGTTTTAAAAGTGAGGCCAAATGCTAAAGGGAACTAAACACAAATGAGTCGAAGTCAAACTTCAACTAATCAAGGAAAGTTGGTTTGATAAGAAAATTAAAAATGAGAGATGATCATTGAAAGTAGAAATCTTGGTATTCAAAAATCAAAGGTGGGAAAGACTATGACTAGATGAAACCTTATGATATATGGCATTTTTCTTGTTTGTGATAACCGCGAGGGAAAACTTTTTTGTTGCGTTAAAACGATAAATAGTTTAGCGAAAGTAAAAATCACATGATTTGAAATACTATTGATGTACATGTAAGCTTATCATTATGAGTGACATATTGAACTATAAAGCCAAGGCAGCGCGAAAACATTTATAATTTTTATATGGAACCAAGAGTTGAAACAGAGGAAGTTTTTGATTGGAAAAGGGTCTAAGCAACTGTATAACTGGCTTTTGAAGAACACCCTCATGCAAGTAGTATTACCGAAGAAGTCGATACAAAAAATCACGATTTGCATAGTTTGAAAAAATCGGAAAATGAATCATAGATCACAGATTCTGCTGTGACTGTCTCTCATATAGAAGGGAGTAAAGAAATATTTGAGGTCGAAGAAAACACTTCCTCTTAGCAAAGGTTGACCGCCACTCTTGATGGTTCTTTCGACAAAGATATCGCGAACAATGTGCACCTGACTTTTGAAAAGATGACTATTCCCACTTTGACAGTGAAAATAAGTCCTCAAGAAATAACTGCTTTTGAGGAAGCTGCAGTCGGAAAAGACTTGAAGTTAGTGGTCTAAGTCATGTTTGGATAGAAAAGTCACTCAGCTCAATGTGAAAAGTACAAGATATTCAAGAATGGAATAGCTGGATCTTACGCTAAAAAATACTGCAAGAACAATGTGATTGAGTTCAAAAACCTTAGAGTCAACTATCATACCACAGTTGACAAAAACTCAAAATTAGTAATTGTACTATACTATTTGGGAGAAGGAAAAAGAAAGACCTTCAGATAAATACTACTATCAAAGGACTTGTTCATCATTGAGGAAAATAAAATCATGGCTGTTGACAATGAAGATGCCCTTAAACTTTACTTCGACCTCTTTGGTTCATAGTTCATGGACAAGCTCCCTAACTTTGTAAGAATCAATAAGGCTGATAAGCATGCCCTTCATGAAGAAATCAACAAACTCTAATCCTATTTGTTGAAGAAAAATAAACGGTTCTTGAATGTTGTTTACTTGTCCTTCAAATTTCCTCATTTCTGTGAGCTATACTTCAAAACCCCAGTGGAGCCAAATTAGAATGAAATTTATGATGAGTTTTACATGAAGAAAGCAGCTCTGTCAACCTGCCTTACTGATGCTGTTAAGGTAATCGATTAATTGAAACTTGACAATAACGGTGATTTACTTTGCAATTATACTCATCCAAATACCAAGTTGATTTTTAGAATCAACATCAATCTCAGAAAAGTCAGAATTTTCATGAGAAAGGAGCTTACTGAAATATTGAGCATCATTGTTAGTGAAGATTATTCAGTCCCTGAAGGTTTTGCAAAATTTGAAGGAGCCAAGGAACTTAAAGACTTTTATCTGGAATACTATTCATATGCAAGGAAATGCAAAAGCTCATAAAGCTACTCAAGACAAGGGCCAAACAGCGTTCCCTCAGCTGACAATCATAAAAAAGCTCATAGAAAAGTTGAAGATGATGAGTACCATGAAGAATAAAATGAAGATGATATAGACTCAGAAGTTGATGAATCACATGAAGGAGGTAAATTTTAAAGTAATCTAGAATTTGCAGAAAAAAAGCCAAAGAAGCACAATGTTTTGTTGAAGAAGCTCTATGCAAATCAAACAAAAAAGGTTCCTGTGGCAAATACTAGCCCCAAAGAAAGTAAATATCCCACAAGAGTTAAAACTAGAGCTCAATAGTATCTCGACAGCTCCAACAATGAATAGAAAAAGGCTAGGAAAAACAAAGAGAAAGATCTTGGCAAAAAAATCCAGACTAATGTACCCATGATGCCTCCAAATATGAATAGCGGAGGAATTCCAAACTATATGAACCCAATGGGAATGGGAATGTCTTCGATGCCTTTCCAGATGCTTTCAGGAGCTCCTCAAGGAAATTCCACAGGCATGTTCCCATTGATGCAGAATAACCAGAAGTACCAATTTTCTTATTTTAGAAAGGATAATAATCCGTCAGGATCTGGACAAAAAGGGCCTCAAATGTCCAGCTTCCCTGGTATGCAAGGGATGCAAGGAATACAAGGAATGCAAGGAATGCCCTTTTTTGGAGGCCTTCCTGGTATGAACAATGGAATGATGCCTAATTTTTCTCAAATAATGGGAGGGCAAGGGCAACAAGGACAAAAAAAAGACGGAAAAGATGGCAAAGAATAAGGAAATAAAGGTGGGGTGCCAATGTTTATGCCAATGCAGGGTGGAGGCATGCCGATGATGGGAAGTATGGGGGGTTTGCCTTTCTGCATGATGTCTCCAAATGGCCAACTTATATCGCCTGGAGGAGGACAATTTGGAATGCCTCAGATGATGGGCATGCAAGGAGGTCAAGGAGTTCAAGGAGGCATAGGAGGTATGGCAGCTGTCCAAGGTCCAAATGGGCAAATTATCATGGTACCTTTGATGGGTGGACAAAATTTCCAACAAGGACAACAGAGTGGCCAGCAACAATCTCAAAATAATAGCAGTTCAACAAATAATGCAACCTCTGGGCATCAAGGAGGTATGCCAGGAATGCAGAGTATGCAAGGGATGCCGATGGGTTTGATGATGGGAGGTCAAGGAGGTATGCAAGGTATGATGCTTCCTCAACATATGATGGGGATGATGAATCCTCAAATGGCCATGATGGGTCTTGGAGGTCAACAACAATCGGGCAGCAATGGAAGTTCTCAGCTCCCAGGCCTCAACTTCGGCCAGTTTTCAGGAGGCATGGGCTTCATGATGCCTGGTCAAAGCGGACAGAAAAATGACAAACAAAGTAACGGGGATGCAGCTAAAGCTGCCGATTCTGCAAGAAGATCCGACAATCACAGCAGCAATCGCAAGGATGATTCAGGCCCTTCATATTTGGACCAAAATCAAAATTCCAATGGTCCTAAACATCAAAATATGGGAGGTCTACCATCATTTTTAGCTCCAAGCTCAGGAGGACAATTTTCGGGTTTTCCAGGCAGCCAGCAGAAACAAGGAGAAAAGCAGAACAGCCAGAAGAATCCAATGGGGCCTGGACAAGGGGGTTTTCCTGGAAACATAGCTATGATGAATGGAGGTATGCTGACCCCGTAAATGATTCAGCAGCTTGGGCAGAGCGGACAGTTTAGTATGCCAGGAATGGGTCAAGGAAATCAGCACGGCCAACAAGGAAGCCAAGGAACTTCTCAAATGGGTGCACAGCAAGGAATGAGTAGTGGAATGGCTTCTGGTATGCCAGGAATGACTATGCCTCAGGGAATGGGGTTGTCTCAAAATATGATTTCCCCTGAAATGCTGAACAGCATGACTCCTCAGCAGAAGCAGATGTTGATGGCCCAGTATGCAAAAATGGGCATGGGAGTTCCTGGATTTATGGGAGGCCAAAAGAAGGATGAGGATAAGAAATGATAAGTATGCTATGACTTGGAACGGTTTGGATTGTAGAGATTATATCTATTGAGCAAATTCTGAACATTAATCCATTACATTAATAGTTAGGATTATTTATTTAGATATCATGTCTGACCAATAAATCGGAAAAAAGTAAAACCTTTCTTTGAAGGATTCTATCTAAAGTCCCCTATTGCTCAATTAATCAATGAAAGAGTCAATCTAAGGACCTTATTCTGCTTAAAACTCTCCCCTTAAGCAAGGAGACATATAGCCGATCAAATAAGAATAAGCTGAAGACGCTCCATAACAAAGTAGAATAGTAGAATCTGCTCCCTCTCAGCCACCAGACAACCTCGTTATCACTGAGCAGCCAAGAGCCCGTGATTTGAATCTCAAAGTGGATGTTATAGTAGAGCAGCCTAGGCATAAGATATAAGAAATCAGATAAACTATCACCAGTGATCCAGGATCTTATCGGGTCAAAGGAAGCAGAAGGTACCGGGTCATGCAGGCATGTGGAGCTGTATGTGTGCTGATAGGATTTGTGTTTATCTTCGCTCTTCCTCCCTTCTTGGAAAGCATAATCAAAACTCAAGCAATTGAGCAAGTTGTGATGGGTCCTGAAAATGAAGGAATGTGGGCTCACTTTCCAGGAGATACAGACACTGTAATCACCAGAAACTTCACCTTCTTTAAAATTCTAAACGAAGATGATTACCTACTCAGGCACAAGAAGCCAAAATTCCAATAAATATCCAACTTCAAGATCCAAGAGCTAGAAGACTATCTGGACATTACATATTTGGAGGATGGAAACAAGGTGAAAGTAAGAGACTGGCTTCGATTTGCTGAATGGCCTGACAGCAAAGATATCAACTCGACAGTCAATATTGTGAACATGGGCAACATTGGTTACTGGTCTACTCTCAAAGTTGCAAGGCCTACTCTGATTCTTCAGCAAGGCCTAGCTTTGCTGTTCACAAATATGGAACAGGCTATTGTACCCACTCTCTTGGGGACAGGAATAAATTCTCAGTTCCTGCCAAACAAGACCATCACAATTCAATCTCTTCTGATTCCAAGTTAGATTGAAGAGGAGAACCATGATTTCTTATGGGAAGATCCTGCTTTTGGCTTAAACAATCCTGAAAATTTAGGGTAATGGGCAGCAGCTGCAATATAAAGTTTCGACAACCATCAATAAGCATATCAGTATTCTCACTCCGCTTCTGCTTTGAAGAATTATTTTGCTCTAAGCGATACTCAGACAAAAAACCTGATGAAGCAAATTTATGGCTATGTGAAGAATCTCAAGCATATTCTCATTGAAAACCATTATTGTGCTAAAATGAACATGAGCAAGTGCACGGGACGTTTCTTGGCAGTTGCCCAAATGACTGACGGCTGGGTCTCAGCTAAGCCTCCTCCCGTTTCAACCATCACTCCTAATGACACTATTTGCGACAATAATAATACTTGTATTACCAAATACCCTTAACTTTATGCTTTTGAAAAAAATGTCTACTGGGGAGGAAAACAGCCCACTACCACCATCGGATTCAACAGATAACAAATTGAGGCCTGGTTTGACTACAACAAGACAGTGACTAAAGGTGTTAACTTCAATACTGCCGAGGACTGCCTCCTCCACATTGGAAACCTCGACCGATTATGGGAATGGGGAACAAACTATGATAATGATGAAGATGAATCTGGAATGGATAAGATCAGAGATCGACTGAAACTGGATAATTCAACTCAGGCTAAAGTGGTATGGGAATGGCTTAAATATATGGCTCATTAATTTGTTCTCCAGAAGCAGTCGAATGATAAGTTAGGAGTAGCCAATCTGTTCACTCAAGGTTTCTATGAACAATTTTCCTTACTCAAAGATCGACTCCAGCCATTCTTACTTAAAAACATGATCAAAAAGGAAATAGTTGAATGCCATCTCTTTTTTGAAAATACACTTGAGTAAAAACATGGCTCGTCTTTGGTATCGTAGCTTTGCAAAACTTATGATATTCATAGTGAAGACTTTCTCGACTTTATCATTTCAACTTGCGAATAGAATCAAGGGCCCTCATGGCAATAATTGAAACAAAGAGGAGTCAGCTTATCAGCTATGGCCTATCATTGCCAAATCAATGGAGGAGATAACTTGGGTAGTATGATTCATAGAGCCAAAGTTGAACTTGACCAGAAATATAACTGCAAATCTACTCCTAATCCATACTGTTCAAATTTCTAACTAGCATCAAAACAATGGGCAAACTCCACAATCACTCTTGACCCTCCTGCTTCGTTACCCTCCGCCTTGACCTTCAATTAGTGGGATTCTAAAGTCAAATCATTCGAATATGGCTTTTTCCTGGGAAAATTCACCAACGAATAACGGGCTGACTTCCCAAGCTTCCTTATCGAGGACTTGTTCAGCTTATTTACCTTTGAATAGTGGTTCAGCGCTCCTGTTATGCTGAAACATTTCGTTGATCAAGATTTCAGTGAGGCTTTCCTCAAATATATCAGGTGGTTTTCAATCAGCATAACCCTCAACGGATTGACCATGAACCGCACAGTTAGGTAAATTTTATTCGGATATGAAGATGAGTACTTGGCTCAAGTTAAAAATACTTATCCTCCTTTTGGCGGTGACCCTTCAGCTCCTTCAGTGATTGCTCTGAACGACTTGAATCTCACAAACGAATAGTCTACCCAAACAATTGTCTTCAAGACAGGAAAAGATGACTTCAGAGATGTTTATCAGAACTATTAGATCAACGGATATAGATATTTGGTCAACAATTACTCCTGGTTTACAGGGAATGAAACAAGGACTGGCTGGAAATCTCCTTGGGCTGAATAAGACTACTTCTATGGAACCACAGCTAAAATATTTGCTCCCAACCAATTTGAGGCTAATAACATGTCCCTTCTCATCCCACAAGTTCAGCGCTATGGCAGTAACTTTTTCTACAATGAAAGTGAACCCACAGAGCGTTTCGGTTTGACTTTATATCAAGCTTATCTTAACAAGTTTATTGGTGAAGTAGCACCTCATAATGACAAGTACTACCAGACTATCGCAAATGTATTCAACGTAACCTCAATCTATGGGTTGCCTCTCTATATCACTAAAAACCACTTTATGAATTGCACCCAGTTTCTAGATTAAATTGAAATATATAGCTAGGATATGAGCATTCACTATACTGAGATTAGTCATTGGGACGATACCTTTATTCTTGTTGAG
>Ga0210025_1003793_pt1 | contig 13460 bp, 10 predicted proteins | sample CryGeyme20150102_FD_183989 | JGI IMG/M metagenome (GOLD analysis project Ga0210025, IMG submission 183989) | Groundwater microbial communities from Crystal Geyser aquifers in Utah, USA - Crystal Geyser metaG 2015-0102 (SPAdes) (version 2) | ecosystem: Environmental > Aquatic > Deep subsurface >...
CTCCAGTTCACCAAATTCCAAAAGCGGCGACGTAATCTGGGCGGCGATTCTGATAGTTCAGATAGTAGGCGTGTTCCCAGACATCGAGACCCAAGAGTGGTGTGTCTCCTTGCATTAAGGGCGAGTCTTGATTGGCGGTGCTGTAAACAGCTAAGGTTTTGTCTGGTTTGGCAACTAGCCAAGCCCAACCAGAACCAAACTGTCCACCTGCGGCGGCAGCAAATTGCTCTTTAAATTTTTCTAGGGAACCAAACTGAGCCGTAATTGCAGCGGTCAATTCTACAGATGGCTCGCTTGCCTGTGGCGACATACTTTGCCAGAAAAGTGAGTGATTAGCGTGACCTCCGCCGTGATTTATAACGGCCATTTTTATGTCGGCTGGAACAGTGTCAATTTTTCGCAAAAGATCTTCGATTGAAAGTGCTTGTAAATCATCATGCCCTTCTAAGGCTGCATTTAACTTATCAATATAAGCCTGATGATGTTTGGTGTGATGAATCTCCATCGTGCGCGCATCGATGTGCGGCTCTAGATCGGTGTACTCGTAAGGAAGAGCTGGAAGCGTGTGCATATAAACTTTCTTGGGTTATTGATTACTTTTTAACTGTATCAAATTTATGGCGTCGCGTCTGTTGTCAGTCTTACACCTCTGTCATAGAACGCGCTAGGGTTTCGGTTGCAATTCTTTCAAGCTCGATAGCTCGGTCACGCACTGTCGTCTGTAAAAAGGTCGAGGCGTCTTTGGTGACTTTTTCTGGCAAAAACTGTGAGCCAACTATGTAACCAACTGCCCCACTTTCCAGCGCGACGCGCAGCTGTTCTTTGTAGGTTTCGTAAGGCACGCCTCTTCCACTGATGATCCAGGGAACATCAAGCTCCGCTGTTAAGGTGACTGCCGACAAAGCATCAGACGGATACTCTAGAGCCATGAGATCGCAGTACTGTCTAAGTTCTTGGACTGCATCAAGTTGGAGTTCTAGAAATTGGGCTTGGTATTTGTCCCTTGAGGTTTCTAAGTACAAAACTAGGTCAAGAAGAAACGGAATGTTCTCGTGCTGACAGTAATCATAGAGCTCTATAACCATTTGTTTTTTTGACCGCGCCTCTTCTTCTTGCGGATTATAAAAAAGCTCTAGCTTAGCCACAGCGTTATTATTGCGAGTTTGCTCTACTCCCCAAATTTGGGATAAGACCGGAACCGACAAGGGATCCTTAGGTCGAAGCATGTCTGAAAGCTCAAAAACAAGACTTGAGTCTAGAGGAAGTTTTTCTGTAGCACCAAAGCCAACTTCAGCTGAAAGACAAACTCCAGATACGTGAGGACTTAATTCAGTAACAAAATCTGAAATCAACGCTTCAGCGGTAGCTTGCTCATCGACTGATTTTGCCTTCAAGCCAAAGCTCTCAGCAATCTCAAGCGAGTCACTTAAATTAGCAATCCCAATGATGTTGTTACGCGTCAGGGCAGAAACGGTCATGTCTTAAGTATACCCGACGACTAGCGGCGTGGTCGACTGTTTCGATCACCACCCCTGTCACCGCGGTAACCACCACGATCACTGGAGCCACCATCTCGGCCACCTCTAAATGGAGGTCGGCTTGGACGGTTAGATCGAGCTTCGTCTTCCTGTTCTTGGCTGAGCATCGAGAGACCGATTTTACCGTCATCTTTAATGACTGCCACGCGAACGTGAACGGTTTCACCCATAGACACTATGGACGATGGATCTGAGACAAAGTCTGCTGCCATGGCTGAGACGTGGACAAGTCCTTCTCTTCCTGGCAAAAACTCTACAAAACAACCGTAGTCTTCGATTCTAGTAATGACACCATCGAACTCTTCTCCGACTGTAAGCTCGCGGAACATACTTTCAATAGTGTTTACCGTTTTATCGATAACCGCTTGATCAGTAGAGCTGATATTAACAAGACCTTCGCCTGTCTCTGGATCTTCATCGACATCAATTCCTGCTCCAGTCTCTTCGATTAGAGCCTTGATGTTCTTGCCTCCAGGACCGATTAGCTCACCAATCCTGTCGCCAGGAATTTTGATTTGCTGAATCTTTGGAGCAAATGGTGAAAGCTCTTTTCGTGGTTCAGTAATGCAAACAAGCATTTTTTCCATGATGTGAAGTCGTCCAACTCTGGCTTGATCAAGAGCTTTCTCTAAAATCTCGCGTGGAATTCCAGTCAGCTTAATGTCCATCTGAATAGCAGTGATGCCTTCAGTGGTTCCAGCTACTTTGAAATCCATATCGCCAACGTGGTCTTCAAGACCTTGGATGTCGGAGAGAACAACAAAGTTTTTGCCGTCACTCATCAAACCCATGGCAATGCCAGCTACTGGGCGCTTAATTGGGACACCAGCGGCCATAAGTGACAAAGTTGAACCACAGACAGATGCCTGTGAAGTCGAGCCGTTCGAACTCATGATCTCCGATACCACAAGGATAGCGTATGGGAAAGTTGCCTGATCTGGGATCATTGGCAAAAGAGCTCTCTCAGCGAGGGCGCCGTGACCAATTTCTCTTCGTTTAGGGAAACCAAAGCGACCAGCTTCACCAGATGCGTATGGAGGCATGTTGTAGTGATGCATGTAGTGCTTGGTGGCTTCTCCTTCAATACTCTCGATCAGTTGACCAAGTCTTGGCGTACCAAGAGTGGTAATGGTGACAGCTTGAGTGGCGCCGCGCTTAAACATGGCACTGCCATGAGTTCGTGGGAAAACGTCAACTTCGGACCATATCTCTCGGATCTCATCAGTTTTTCGACCATCTGGACGAATTTTGTCATTGATGATCATGTCGCGAGCAGCTTGCTTCGTTAACGCATGAATTGCTGAAGAAACTTCTTTCTCTGAATAAGGAGTCTCGTCCTCTTTTAAGGCTGGCAGTGACTCCATAGCCTTTGTAACTAATTCTTCCGAGTCGTCTGGCAGTAATCTGCCTGTTTGTTCGACAATGGTGACGATTTCTTTCGAGTATTTCGAAGAGATATGTGACTCGATGGCAGCGGCTCTGGCCTCTGCAACTTCATCAGTTGTGACAAGCACAACTTTTTCTTTGCCAATCTCAGCGGCAATTTTAGCGATATCAGTGCAAATTCCACCAAGCACATTTTGTGCCTGAACAAGACCTTCAACAATGATAGCTTCGCTGACTTCATTAGCTCCAGCTTCAACCATAACCACAGTTGAGCCACTACCGGAAACAATCAGATCAAGATCGCTCTCAAGCTGCTCTGTTTGAGTAGGGTTAAACATGAATTTTTCAGATGTTTTAGAGTAACCAACGCGAAGGCCTGCGAGCGGACCATTGAAAGGAATTTCAGAAATTGCCAAACCGATAGTGCTTCCGAGAAGGCCAAGCATATCAGGTTCATTCTCGCCATCGTAGGAGAAAACTGTACTGATTACCTGAACCTCATTAGTGACGCCATCTGGAAATAATGGACGTAAAGATCGATCAATAACGCGAGCTTTAAGAATGGTGTCATCAAGAGGACGACCATCTCGCTTCACCCAGCGAGAACCCTTAATAATTCCACTTGAGTAGAGTTTCTCTGCAAACTCAACTGAGAGTGGAAAATAACCTAAGTTAACTTTTCGACCCAAGGCGACGGTGGTGTGAACCACTGTCTCACCACAGGTGACGAGAACTGCTCCAGCGACTTGCTGGGAAAATTTACCGATTTCAATCAAGATGACTTTGTCACCAATGTTGATGGTTGTCTTATACGTTTTGGTATAGTCTGGATATGCCATACTATTTTCCTTAAAATTAAGTGCGGGGAGTGTGCTGTAAGTATTCTGGAGAAAAGACAACTGATCTACAGCCTGTCATCTCTCTTGAATCCTCAACAGTTCACAATCCTCGCGAATTACTTCTGGTAGTATACCATGGACGGAGGTTGACTAGAGGCCTCTCGAGAGGTTGGAAGTAATATAGGTGTTTAAACTCACGCCCTCTTGCTTTGCCTGGTGAGCCAAAGATCTATGCAAAAATTTTGGCAGTCTTAAGTGTAATTTCCCGCTGTATTCGTCTTGCGCTGGTTCAGGAATGAAGATATTTCTCTCCAACGCGGTCTCAAGCCATGTTTTTTTCGCATCTTCAATCATCAGAAGTGCATTTCGTTCTGAGTCAGCTTCAGAGAAACAACCAGGAAGTTCTTCCACCTCAACAAAGTAGGACCCGTCGCCATTCTTTTTAAAACGAATCGTGTAATCTAAATCTAGATAGTAAGCTAACTGTTTATTATTTTTCATCTTCAATGAGCTCCCTGACTCTCTTGACATATACTTCTTTGATAAATGGTCGCTTGTATGGCACAGTTATTTGTTTCTCATTCTTATAATAAACGTAGTGACTACTTCCGCCTCTTGGTTGTCTACAGGTAAATCCGTGATCATCCAATATAGCATCGAGCACTTCGAAGCGAATATTCTTCGGACTGCTAGAAAGTTTTTTTACTCGCTTCTTACGCTTTGTCACTCAATAGATGATACCACAGGTGATACCATTTGCAAAAAGGTAAAGTAATTATTTTAAAGTTGGAAGCTTACTTGCTCAACTCAAGTCGCTCGATGAGCTTCTTGTAGCGCTCTTCAGAGCGGTCAAGTAAGAAGTTAAGAAGTCGTCTGCGCTTAGCAACCTGTTTTAAAAGGCCACGACGAGAGTGATTATCTTTTTTGTGAGCCTTGAGATGCTCAGTTAATTCTTGAATTGAAGCGGTAAGAAGAGCAATCTGAACCTCTGGAGAGCCAGTGTCACCTTCGAAAAGTTGATAATCAAGGATTATCTGATTTTTTTGCTGTTTTGTTAATGCCATGGTATGCCTTTCTTAATGTTTATTCCCTTGTACCGCTCGTATTATTCGTACCAGCGATCAAAGTAACCATGTTTTTATTACTCCGTATTATATCATTCATCATCAAGGTGGTATGCCACCAAGATATCGCCAACTTGAAAGTCTAGTTTTTTCTTCTGGAAGGTCAAACCAGCTTCGTTTTTAGCCTTAACGCTAGAGATTATTTCTTTGCCATGCTGCATGGTTTTCAAAAACACCTCTCCCAGACGAACATCACCGCGTTTCTGATAAAACTGATCTGTCTTTTTAATCTCGCCAGTCTTAACGCGAACACCTGCGATGCGCTCTCCCCTCATCTCGAAGATCTGAAGAATCTCGGCCTCACCAGTAACGATTTCGTCGATGGTTGGATCCATGAGCTTAAGCATTTGTTTTTGTAAGTTTTCAATAAGTTCATAAATAACACTGTATTGTTTAATGCGAACTTTGCTGTTTTTAGCTATGGCAAGAACCTGCTTTGAAACTTTGCTATGGAAACTAATAATCAAAGCCCCGCTAGCTGCAGCCAGCTCGACATCGCTCTCACTAACTTGACCAACTCCGAAATCTAAGAGCTGAGTACTTTCCTCGTCCAAAGTATCAACAATTGCTTCAAGCGTGCCCTCAACGTCAGCTCTTATTATTAGCTTCAGTTTTGGTTTATTATCAACTAAGGAACCGAAATCAAAGTCTGCGTAAGGATCAACCTCAGCAGTTTCCGCTTCTTCTGTCTCCTCTATTTTCTCTTCAGGATAAGTGGCTGTGACATCTCGAACAATAGAACCTACGCTTGGAACCGTCTTAAATCCAATTATTTCAGTCGGAAATCCGGGGATTACTTCTGAAAGAGTCTTCCCGCTTGCGTCTGACAAGAGCTTAACTCTTCCCATGACTTCGCCCGCCATAATTTCTTGTCTAACTTTCAGCGTTCCCTGAGTAACAATAACTGAAGCCACGGGACCTCGTCTTGAATCTTTAAATGACTCGATAACGACAGCTTCGAGACTTGCTTCTGAATCTGCACTGTAATCATTAAGCTCTGCTAAAACAACTAAAGTATCGAGAAGTTTATCTACGCCTTTGCCAGTTTTGGCAGAGAGCTCGACCACTTCTATATCACCACCAAAGCCTTGAACAAGAAGATCATGCTCGGCAAGTTGTGACTTAGCCATATCTGGTTGCGCGTCTTTAAGATCACTCTTATTGATAGCCACAACGACTGCAACGTTGGCGTGTTTTATATGTCGAATTGATTCGATAGTCTGGGGTTTTACTCCGTCATTCGCAGCCACAACCAGAATAACAATGTCAGTAATGTGAGCGCCTCGCTCCCTCATTTTTGTAAATGCTGCGTGTCCTGGAGTATCAATAAAAGTCAATGGATGACCATTGTGGTCAATGTTATAAGCACCGATGTGCTGTGTAATGCCGCCGGCTTCACCAGCAGCTACTCGAGATTTTCGAATGAAATCTAAAAGCGTAGTCTTGCCGTGGTCGACATGACCCATGATCGTGATAACTGGTGGCCTATGTTGTTTTGCCATATTATTCTGCAACTGCGACTGGATCAAGTAAAGTATTTCTCTCACTTCTCAGTGCGTCATATTCAGCTTGCTCTGTGTCGTATACAGTTACTTTTTCTTCTAATAATTTATATTGATCTGCTGGAAGCTCGAAAGCATGCCATTTATCAGTGAAGCGACTAAGGTCAGCTCTAGTAGTCAACTTATGTTCTACTAAGAGTTCGCGTGTCTCAGGAGCGAGTCCTTCGAAGGTATCGATCTCATATTCTTCATCACCGGTAGCTTTGGTCTGGATGTCACCAGATGCAGACTTGATCGTAATTTTGAAACCAGTTAATTTCGCGGCTAAGCGAACATTTTGTCCACCTCTGCCGATTGCCAATGAAAGTTGATCGTCGGGAGCGGTCACAACTGCATAACCTGTTTTTTCATCAAGCTCAATCTGCAAATTTTCGGCTGGCCCTAAGGCTGCGAGCAAGAGCTGTCTTGGATTTTCTGTGTAAGGGATAATGTCTAATTTTTCGTTATTAAGCTCTCGAATAACTTCTTGAACTCGAACTCCGCGTTGGCCGACGCATGAACCGACTGGATCAACTCCGTCTTGGGTTGATTTCACAGCTAGTTTAGTTCTCACTCCAGCTTCTCTGGAAATTAATGCGATTTTAACTGAGCCGGAGGCAACTTCTGGAACTTCTCGCTCAAAAAGCTTACTAACAAGTTCCTTGTCTGCGCGAGAAACAACAATGATTTTTCCTCTTGGAGTTTCGCGAATTTCTTTAATTAGAACCGAAACACGATTATTGATGCGATAGAACTCGCCGCGCATCTGCTCCTCAGGAGGCATGAAACCTTGACCACGACCAATGTCCAGAATAACTGTTCGACCATCCATTCGAAGGATTTGGGCAGAAACGATTTCGCCAATTTTGCTGCTGAAGTCAGAGATAACTTGGGCGCGTTCTGATTCGCGGATTTTTTGGAGAACAACTTGCTTGGCGGTTTGGGCAGCGATGCGACCGAAACCAGCTGGAGTCACTTCTTTGACTTTAGTTTTGTCCCAAGAAATTACTTCCTCAGTCTCTTCATCGCGCTCAGTGACTGGAGCTTCAAAAATCTTTGACTCTCCAGTCCCTGGATCTAATTCAACAAAGTGATGAACGTCGTCAGAGTCTGTGCCGTATTGTTTTCGATATGCCGAGATAAGAGCCTGGCGAATTGCCTCAAGAATTGACTCTGGCTCAATATTCCTATCGTTGGCGATCTGGTTTATTGCTGCAGCAAATTCTGTTCTGATGATGTTATTGCTTGAACTTTGCATACTTTATCTTTTCTTTTTCAATCTTATATTAAAAAAGGACTCTTACTTGGAGTCCTTCCCTGTCAATCTCGTCCGTAATCCTGGCATGATTATACTACAGACCTGGCGGAAGGCAAGCTTTCTAAGCTACAGCCCCGCTTGCTCCAACTCCTGAATTAGTCTCTTTTGTTGTTTTGAAAGTTTGTCAGGGACAGTGACCATCAGTCGAACATAAAGATCGCCTTTTCCAGAACCTCTTAAATGAGGAACGCCCTCTCCGCGTAAGCGAACCATGGTGTGAGAAGCAGTGCCTGGACGAATTTTCAGTTTAAGTTTTTTATCGACCGTTGAAACCTCAGTGACTCCACCCAGCGCTGCTAAAGTAAAAGAAATATGATGATCTACATATAGATCGGCATTATCGCGTTTAAACTTCGGATGGGTGCCGACATTAATGGTGATATCAAAATTTTCAAAACGAATTCTCGTTCCATCATTGGCTCCAGCCGGAACTTTTATGGTATGTTTTTTACCTTCAATCTCAACTTCCTTAGTGACTCCACGAATAGCATCAAGAAAATCTATTCGCAAAGAATATCTAGCTCGCTGAGGAGCTCTAGAAAAACCGCCACCAAAGAACTGCTCAAAAATTTCGAACGGATCTCCAAAGTCTGCATTTTCGAAAGGACTACTGCTGGTGCTGTAGGTATAGCTAAAAGGCCCACCCTGTCTAAAGCCGCCACCGAAAGGATTACCTCCCATGCCACTAGCAGGGTCGAAAGCAGCGTGACCAAATTGGTCATAAGTTTGACGCTTCTTCTCGTCTGAAAGAACCTGATAAGCCTCGTTAATTTCCTTGAAACGTTTTTCAGCTTCTTCCTTGTTATCTGCATTTTTATCTGGATGCCACTTTAAAGCCATCTTGCGATAAGCAGATTTGATCTCCGCAGCCTTAGCGCCCTTGGTAAGACCCAAAATTTCGTAATAATCTCGCTGTGTACTCATAATGATAAAACTACTCGCTTGTTAGCGAGTTGAGGCTCATTGTAACAAAACTGTGACCTTGTGTTAAGCAGACAAAATAGCTAACTGCTAATTTTTTTTCCTTTTTGTAATGATCAAAATGGCTCCACATCCTAAAGCTGTAAGAGCAGAAATGCCCAAGCCAAAGTAAAAAGCTCTTGGTTCGTACCACATTACGATCTTGTTCTCGCCAGGATCGATCTGAATACTCCTCATGCCGTTGTAGTTTTCAATCTCAACTTCTTGGTTATTAACCGTAGCGCGCCAGTCTTTGTCGTAGCGGTCGGCGATTATTAATTTGGAGTGCCCATTCCCCGCGACAGTCAACATAAGAGTATTTGGAGTTTCTTCTTTCTCCAATTCTGCCGCGGTATCATCTTCATAACGGAAACGATCCAGTGCGTCTGGAATGGCGTAAAAATCAAGATTCCCCGCCGACACTGCTAGAACCTTCGGAAGTTCCTCCCCATACAAGGGAAACCAGCTATCAACAACGTAGTGACTGACTGCCCACTGAGCAAGAAGTGGGTTCGAGCTCTGAATTGAGTCAACAAAATTAATCCGTGGTAATTCTGAGTTCTGCCATATGGCCGCATAATCCTGAGGTAAAAGCGTGGTGTATCCATGAACCATCGGCACGTCAACTACCATGTTCCAATCGGGAGTTAAGCCATTTCTTAGCTGCTTTAGAACGATCTGATTATCAAGCTCATTTTGATCTATATATGAATCTGAAAAAGGCTCTCTCACTACCAAGGCTTCCCAATACGATCCGTAGTCCGCGTACGGCATGTTGCTATTCCTAGTTAAAAACCTGGATCTGCCTTGATTGTTAGTGAACTCCGGGTTCATATTTTCTTGTAATTCAACCTTACTACTATAGATAGAGTTATCAGCAAAAATAAACATGCCATGAGTGCTAACAATCAGATCTAAACCGATGAGTAAGGCAACTAAAAAAAGTTTTCGTTTGTAAAAAAAGTACCAAGTAACAAAAGCTATGCTTGCTACTAACAATAACTGGGTTAAAAGCGTTCTCATGATAATAATGTCTCGATCAAAGGTATGAAATAAACTTGTAGCTAATCTTCCAGCACTTAAATTATTTAGAAATTCCCAAGCTGCGACCGGACTCAGCCAAGTTATTAAAAGTACCGCCCCCGAACCTAAAGCAGCTAGTCCGATTAGCAAGGAAATGCGCCTATATAAAATCAGGGAAATTTTTATTTGAGAAAAATTGCGAGCAATAATTAAAATCAAGCCAATATTGGTAATAACTAAAAGCATGCTTGGATATCGGCCGACTCGCAGGATAGGAATAATTTCTTGTAAGGTGGAATAAAACGGCAAATATGAGCCAAAAGATAAGATCAAGGTAACTAAAGAAAAGGTAATAAGAAACCAATCCATCTTGGCTAATTTTTTCAGCCTGATACTTACCCATCCCAGAACAAAAATTCCAAGCCAGCCAACATAAAAGACAGCATTCGGCTGACCGCTCCAAGCTGGCCCCCATTTCATTCCCTCTCTGGCATTATCAAAAACTGTTGCCAAGAATATCTTGGCCAGCATGACTGGGTTCAATGATCCGACTTGTGCTTGTGCAGCTGTCTGCAGCATTCTGGTTGAACGAAGGAATACATCTATAAATGGCAACCAAATCACAGCTGAAAGACCAATAGTAGCAATGGCTGCAAAAAACCAACTTCTAAGCCAATCAAACAATTTTATTTTCTTCCACACAGTAACGGCAGAAAAAAGAACAGCGGTCCCAATCGCAAGTAAAACGTGCTGCGGATAACCCCCCGCAAATTGGGCAGCAACTAGAAAACCAAAGATAATTGGAGCGTGCTTTTTATTGCCAATATTGAGGCCTGCCCAAATAATCCAGGGAAACCAAGGCACCGACTGAAGAGTGGACAAATTGTGGATGCTGCCCATCATGTGAGTTGAAAACATCCAAAGCAAACCACTGATAATTAGTGTTGGTAAATCCTTGCGCCAAGTACGAACTAGAATAACCATCCCAAAAAAAGCCAAAAGTTCGTGGATAATAATTGTGAAATTTAAAGCTACAGCCGGAGATAAGAGTAGGAACAAGATTGTTGTTGGATAAAAGATTGATTGATTCACATCACCAATCCAAGGAATTCCAGAGAAAATTGTTGGATTCCAGAGAGGCAAAACTCCTTGTTTCAGCCATTCGGCTGTAAAGAGTTTTCCTGGAACCATTAGCGAATAGTTGTCGCCAAAAAAAAGTGTCTTACCCAAAAAAAATGGAAAAAACTGAATTAATAAAAAAATGAATGCAACAAGAAAAAGAGTATGTCGTCTCACGGGGCTATTGTAGCGATAGCAAGCCTAAGGAGCTAGCCGCAGACCAACGATGGTAAAAACCGCACCAATACCATCTCTCCAGGTTATTTTTTTACCCTCAGAAAAATCTCGGCCTACATAACTGATGGGAACTTCGAAAATTTTATAACCTTTTTTCAAGAGCTTACAGGTAATTTCTGGCTCTATATCGAAATTATTTGCCTGAAGATCAAGATCTAAGAAAACTTTGCGAGGCAACAATTTATAACATGTCTCCATGTCTGAAAGTGTGGTGTTGTACAAGATATTGACTAAGAAGTTAAGGAAAGTATTTCCCAATCGATGCCAAAACAACAAATTCATATGTGGACCAAGAAAGCGGGAGCCATAAACGATCTCAACTCTACCCTTAGCAACTGGCTCTAAAAGAGCGGCAATATCGTCTGGATCATACTCGAGATCAGCATCCTGAATGAGAACGTATTTCCCCTTTGCCTTTGCTAAACCAAAGCGCACTGCACTACCTTTGCCACCATTTTTTTTGGAGAAAACTCGTATTTTTTTGCTGCCAACTTTTTTGCATTCCTTAACAGATTTATCGACAGAACCATCGTCGACAACAATAATCTCAGTAACTGCAGAAACCGCCGCCAGTCTTTTTAGGACTGAAGCGACGGTGTTCTCTTCGTTGTAAACTGGGACGATAACAGAGAGGGAAGGATTGGTCATAAATGTTATTCGTTGACCACTTCACCTTCTTCTGCTTCTGGCTTTTCAGAGCTCTTAGCTTTTTCGCCATCGCTCTTTTCAGACTTCTCTCCATCTGGAGCAGCTGTCTCTGACTGAGCTTTCTGCATGACTTCGCCAATTTTCTGAGCTGACTTAAAAGTAGCCTCGATAGCTTTTTCTAGCTCCTCTTTAGTGACATCATCTTTTTCTGCCAACTCTTTGAGCTTCTGGACATCAGTCTCGATCTCTTCCTTATCTTTTGCTTCAAGCTTATCGCCGTATTCTTTTATTTGTTTTTCGATTTCGAAAGCAACGCCGCGCGCCTGATTTTTAGTCTCAATCAACTCACGCTTGGCTTTATCTTCCTCAGCATGTTGCTCAGCATCCGCCTTCATTTTCTCAACTTCCTCATCTGATAAGTTGGTCGAATTCTGAATCGAAATTTTCTGTTCTTTGCCAGTGTTCTTGTCCTTTGCAGTTACGTGCAAGATTCCATTGGAATCAATGTCAAAGGTAACCTCAATTTGTGGAGTGCCACGCATGGCTGGCGGAATTCCATCCAGAACAAAGCGTCCAAGCGTTTTATTATCAGCGGCCATTTCTCTTTCGCCCTGCAAAACATTAATCTCGACTTGTGTCTGATTATCGGCTGCAGTAGAAAAAATTTGTGACTTGCTGGTTGGAACGGTGGTGTTTCTCTCTATCAATGCCGTACGAACGCCTCCAAGAGTTTCAAGTCCAAGAGTCAATGGTGTGACATCAAGAAGGACAACATCCGAGACGTCGCCGCCAATCACTCCTGCTTGGATAGCAGCGCCAAGGGCGACTACTTCGTCTGGATTGACACCTTTCTTAGGCTCCTTGCCAAAGAACTTTTTCACTTCTGCAACTACCTTAGGCATACGAGTCATACCACCAACCAAGACAATGTCATCTATGTCCGATGGCTTCATTTTGGCGTCGCTGAGAGCTTTTTTCACAGGCTCAAAAGATTTTTGGATAAGATCATCGACCAGCTCTTCAAGCTTGGATCGTGTCAAAGTCAGAGTCAAATGCAGCGGTTGGGATTCATCACCTTGGGTAATGAAAGGTTGATTAATATCAGTTGATTGCGCACTCGATAACTCAATCTTAGCTTTTTCAGCCGCATCTTTAACACGTTGCAATGCCTGTGGATCTTTCGAGAGATCTTTGCCATTCTCTTTTTTGAACTCAGCAATAATCCACTCAATAATTTTGTGGTCAAAATCATCTCCTCCAAGGAAAGTGTCCCCATTGGTCGATTTAACCTCAAAGACACCATCGCCAATTTCAAGAATGGAAATATCAAAGGTACCACCTCCAAGATCATAAACTGCGATAGTCTGATTACCTTTTTTATCAAGGCCATATGCTAGAGCAGCAGCGGTTGGTTCATTCACAATGCGCTCGACAGTCAATCCAGCGATCTCGCCAGCTTGCTTCGTAGCCTGCCTCTGTGAATCATCAAAATACGCTGGAACAGTAATAACTGCGCGGCTGACTTCCTCACCCAAATAAGCTTCCGCGTCTGCCTTGGCCTTGGCGAGAATTTTTGCTGAAACTTCTTGTGGAGAATATTTCTTGCCGTCAATATTAACGACTGCCATACCATCTTTACCCTCAACAACATCATATGAAACGTGCTTAATTGCTTCTTTAACAGCTTTATTTGAAAGCTTTCTACCCATGAATCGCTTCACCGAGTT
>Ga0210025_1003795_pt1 | contig 13457 bp, 7 predicted proteins | sample CryGeyme20150102_FD_183989 | JGI IMG/M metagenome (GOLD analysis project Ga0210025, IMG submission 183989) | Groundwater microbial communities from Crystal Geyser aquifers in Utah, USA - Crystal Geyser metaG 2015-0102 (SPAdes) (version 2) | ecosystem: Environmental > Aquatic > Deep subsurface >...
AGAAATATTGGAAACCCTCAAGCGGTTGCCACCGGATATTTGCAATCTCATGTTGGCACATTTTGACAAGTGCGCCCGTGAGGGTGGCATACGCAACAAGACAGCGTACCTGTTGGGCATTATCAATTCTGGACCCCGGATGGGACTGCCCACGGGTGTGGTAGTACCGGCAAGTGTCAAGTTTTCATTGATGCAGGGTGTTGTGTTGGACGATCTCCTCGCGCTGCCGGTACCCCTGATCAATGTCATTCTCGGAGAATTTGATGACGAAATGCGACAAAGAGGCCATGCCATACAGGATCGATATTCCTTTCTAGCAGAAATCATTCGAAAACACAAACCTGCAGATAGTGCTGTTGTCGGTGTTGTGTCTCCAGAATCAACAACCAATAGCAATACTACAGCGAATACGAATACGAATACGATGGCCAACACCGTTACTAATAATATTGACAGCAACAAATCCAATGGAAAAAGAGAAACTGATGAAGGCACTCTCAAATTGCTCTCCAACAGTATGCAGCGAATCCACTTGCTGACAGAAAGTGTGTCCAAGGTAACCGCCGAGCTTGTCGCCGAGAAAGAAAAGCGATCATCTTTCGAAGCGATTGCTAAATCGGAGCAAGTATTAAGAGAAGCTGTGGAGGAAAGACTGCAAACAGCATTGGCCGATGTAGAACGGGTGAGGGAATTACGGGAGAAGGAGACAGCAGAATATCGAACGTCTCTCAAATACGAAAAGGATCGACGCGTTTCCATCGACAAAGAAATCAAAGAGTTAAAAGAAAAGGTACAAATGGAACGAGCTGAAAAGCACCGAGCAGAAGATCGACTTTCGGCATTGGAAGAAATGATGATTGCCGAGAGAGCTGTACGAGACGATCTGCGCAACGGAGCGGAAAACCTGCCAGACATTAACAGTGCTGACTTTGATAGTGATTGTGAAAGCAAATAAAATTACAGTTTTTTTAAAAAAAAGAATGAAAATTGTTCAAAAAGTTTGATGGTCAGAAATATGATGGTGGTCGTTGTCACTTGCTTCAGTTCGGTTGCTTTGCGGAAATTGAGTACTCCTGTGGTGGTGTTCTACTAGTAGTAGTAGTAGTACTGGTAGTAGGCGGTACTGCAGAGACATTAAGCAACGAATGAGTGTGCGTCCCGTCAGAAAGATATTCGTTCTTTTGGCATCAGATCCAACCAATTTTCCAACGCAAGCTGCAAAGGCACCGCTGCCACACGCCACCTTTCTTCTATCACTCTACTCGTCGTCATCGCACCGATAATTCTTCTTCTTTCATATCTCACTACGAGTAAGCAATTAGAGAGACAGAGAATATTATTTTTAGCATCTGTATGGTAGTTCACTTTTCCGTTAGCAAAGGAGGATCGATTTCAGGCGAAAGGCCAAATCGACAGTTATAAAAGAACGCTCTACCCTTTACCGTTATCTTTGACACTTTCCAAAACGCATCGGTCGTTGATACAATTCATCCAGAGGAAAGGCGCAAAAAAAAAAACGCTGGCACTCAGACCGAAATGAGCAACAACGAAGCCTTTCAACTCCCTGAGGGTGTTGAGGTCCCCGCTTCCATCGACCCATCACTTTTGCAAGGTGATGTAGCCGATATGCTAAGGGATCTACCAGTGGACCAGATCAACGCTGCCTTTGCTACATACGAGAAACAACATAAATTGCGCGAAATCAGAAATCCCTCGGGATATTTGCGAGGAATATTGCGAGGAGGATCAGGAAATATCGTCAGTGGTGGAGGTGGAGGAAGGTCATCGTCCGTTGCCAGCAAATATGGTCTCCCAGTGGGTGTCATTGTGCCTAGCTCAATCACCGAATCCATGTTGGAAGACAGGAACATTCGAGAAGCTTTAAAACCAATGTCTGCTCGTGATATAAGAGAGTGCTTTCGTGATTTTGACGAGCAAGTACGAAAAAAACGAATGATTCGCAACAATAATGCCTATCTGCTGGGGATTATCAAAAGTGGTCCTTATTATGCTCTACCTCAAGGCGTTGTACTGCCATCTTCGTTGAGCTTGAGTATGCTTAAAGGCGAACTGTTGGAGACCCTCCAAGACCTGCCTTGTGCTCACATTAATGTTGCCTTTGGAGAGTATGATGAACAGATGACAAGAAAGCGAGACTCTATCCGAAATGAATACGGCTACTTGTTGGGTATTGTCAAGAGAATGCAGCGTACCTTTGAAGAGGAAGCTACCGAGCATGTGCAACGAAAGAGTATGGTATCTCCTTCTACGCCCAAAAGAGAATCAAATGATTCGAATAATGCAACACAGAGCCCCAACGGAAAACAACACAGTGTTACTCCTGCCACTTTGCAAGCTGTTGATTCGCCAGGAACTCTCAGTATGATGACAGAGAGTTACGTGAATGTCACAAATGAACTAATGATGGAACGCAAAGCGAGAAATGAGTTGGAAGAGCGGATGAAGACAGAGCAAAAGAAGAGCGAAGAAAGCAAGCGCAAGGTACACGAATTCATGGCAGAATTACGAGCCGAGAAGGAACAACGAGAGCGTTCTGTTCTGGAAGTAGAACGGTTGAGGAAGGATTTATCATTTGAAAAGTCACTGCGCGAAACAGCCGAAGCAAAAGCTCGGATGCTAGAAGACAGCCGAGAAAGAAATAATGTGGACACCACTCACGGCGCGGACACGGAGCAACTGCGAAAGCTCGAACTCGAGTTGTCGATCGAGCGAGGTTTGCGAGAAAAGACAGAAAAGTTGCTACGGACTGCCGAGAGCAGAATTCATGAGTTGAAGCGAGAATTGCAGTACATGCAACAGCAACAGACACATCAGCCATCGCCCTTTAGCAATTGGCTTGGTTCGCCCACTTCTCCCGTGACTGGAACCAGTGATCACCAGTTGCACCGTTCTTCACAACATGGAGATTGTGTGGACAATCGGGCTCCACCCGACTTGCATCCATCGTTGAGCGGATTTGATGCCGCTGCATTTAGTCTTTCCAAGCCCATGTAATGAATTGTTGGCCGAAGAAGTCATTTCGATTTTTGGTTGGAACGAGTTGGAGATTTGAGCACGATTATCGAAAAAGTCGTGATCGGATGTCTACTGCTGCAACCTAAATTTAAATGCTTTGCATTATAGACTAGGTACTTTATTGTAGCTTATTGTGATGTTTCTTGCGATGATCTACGATACTGTACTGTACAGTATAAGCTGCGAAACTCTAGATTTTACTCGTATTTGCTCGATTGTCCAAGAAAATCAGCAAGGAAGAAGAAACCAGTGGATTGAAAACCCGAGCTCTAGTTTCTTGTAAACTGGACTTTTGCTTGTTGTTCGAAAACGCCTCGCCCGAGACAATGAGACAACTTTTTCCTTGTCGTTCTCACACAAAACGACAAGCAGCACTACGCATACAGACTCATACTACGACAATAGTAATATGTCCCATTGGATGACATCGGGTCGCAACCGGCTCAAGGAAAAAGAAGGCCGATCTTCCTTTGGACAACGAGCCCAAGCTCGAGCTCGCTTCGATGGATTTCAAGCTCCCGCATTGAAAAAGAGAAGCCGTAATGATCCCAAGAACATTCAAGAAAATCACCCACGCTTCTACAAGCGCACGGTCGGTATGTTCATTATCGTATGGGCGCCATGTGGCCTCCTGTTCCGAATATGCTTTTGTTAGCGTGTGTGTGTTTCATGGTTGCCTTTGTTCGCTTAGTCGTGCTTGTGGTGCAAACTATCACTCAATCTTTGCGTCGTCTAACAACACCAACCGTTCAAGACCTTGGAAGTTCTAGGTCCTGTCCTATTGCTCGTCGGGGCATTGTAGCGGCGGCACCACGGAGAATCGTGGAAGATTCCGAAGACTTTCTTCGCGAGAATATTGGACCACCATCGCTGCAACCACGGCGAATACGCGATCCCAATACGTCTCGCTTTGCACACGGCGAACATTATCGTCGTCCTCTATCAACGAGAAGTCCTTCGTATGGACTACAACGAAGCTATCAAAAGCTGCCATCGCCGCAAAGCTATCGATCTCCGATGTCACTTTTGCCGCCACAAGCACACCATTCACCAGTACAACCCCAATACCAAACACATATAAGTCAACCACAAATGCGCCAACAACAGGTCCGTTCCAGCGTGTACTTGCGTCCTTACAGTTTCCAGTACGGGCAGCAGCAGCAGAGGTATTGTCCTTCTCAGCCATCTCCCCAATATCAACAGTTCCCAGGGCCAAGAGAGTACTCGTATCCCGACTACGCACCTAAAAGGGAGGAGTCTGCTACCATCTGGGACAACAATCTAAATACCATTGAAACTGGGCAAACACTGGCACGATACCAAAAGGTTTCTGAGAATCAGGATCCTTGTATGTCTAGAAGTGATGATAACTACCATAATGTTTCGCGGCACTACGAGCCACCCCAATACAATCAAAAACAGCACCAGACAACCAATCACAACGTGCAACTGTATCCACATGCAACAGTATATGACGACTATGCTTTGGAAGATGTTCTCGAGAAAGATCAAGATTATTCAATACACCAGCCTGTGTCACACAATCGTGGAGCCATCCGCGGAATCTGGCCGCCAAGCCAACAACAACGCTCGTCTCCTATGGAGGCGTCTTGGTCGGGGCGACAGCATCATCAACAAATGGCTACTTCAGGAGGTATTTGGCCTCCGTCACAGTCATCCATTCCCAATCCCTTCAACCTCAATTGGAGCACTGGTAATCATCATGGATTATTGCCAATCCAACGAGAACCCACGTCGAGATCAGTTCCTGTCAGCCACGAAGGTGACAGTCAAACACTATCTTTCCAACCCGAAGCAACGGAATGCTTTGACACAAATACGCAAACTAGTACCGTCTTTCAAACTAGTAACTATCAGCCCACTATTTTTCTAAGTCAAGCCGATGAAGAGTGGCAAGCGCGAACAGAGATACAGGATCCACATTTGGCTTTCATGCCAGTGCACAGCCTTCAAGACGTCACTGAACACCAACAGGTACATTGCATTGCTAAGCCTGCGGCGGAAAATGAAAAGGTTTACTCTACGGAGCTGCAAAAATCATCCTATCATAAAACTCAATTGTCGCCGGCTGAAGAAGAAAGACCTCCACCGGTGAAGTACGTTGGTGTTCAGCACAAAGCAGCACCAAAAAACGCATCGCAGTCTCAAAGACAGGAACAACAGCAACCAGAGTATCAGCAGCCGAGTAAAAATCGATCGGACCACGGCCAACCACTGAAACAAATTGCCGACGAAGATCGAGTCAAGCCTGGGTGCGTTGACTATTCCCAGCCTTTTGCGGGAACTTATCAGGACTTTGTCAATCCTCGTTCTTCCGAGGAGACTGAGAATGACACACTGACTCCGATGAGAGATCATATTCCAGTCCCACGAGAGGTTCAGGTTCACACGTCCCGTAAGAGCCCAGTGGCCCCGGGGTCACCGCTTTCGGTCCACACGAAAGACGTCCAGCCAGTCTACACTCAGAATAATAATAAACCAATCAATCAGTACCAACCCAATTTGAGATACTACAATGGAGACTGCGAAATTGATTTCGAGACAGGTGAGCCCCTGTCCTGAAGTAACTAATTGTAAATTGAATAAACAAAAATAGTATATTGCATACATTTTCAATAAGGCACGGAATTCTAAGGATTACTTAGTTCGATTTTCGATGAAAGGATCGGAATTGCCTTGGAAGTGTTCGGCCAGTTTTTTTTTTTTTGAAAAAATGCGGGGACATCATGTAATAATAAATTCTTTATGATGACTGGATGTGGTAACTACTAGGTCTACTCCGAGTAGCTAACAGTAGTAGCTAGTCTAGCAGTACCGTAGCTACTGTGGCTGGTTAGTAAAATAACGGATGACCCTGTAGTAATAATCGGGCAGGGCCATGTTTTAAACGTTGGAACACAGAACAGATCTATTCCAATATCTTTGATCGCGTATGGCTGCAACAGCCAAGCACAGAATTACTACTCTAGCTATTAGTCTAGCTACTCTACAACTGCAACAACAACTGCTACTCTAGTAGCTAGACTAAGCAGGAGTAGGACGGAGTACCAGTACTACTGCTGGTGGGGTAGCTAGACTAGTAGTAGTCTACTACCTCCTCCTACTGTACTCGAGTACTAGACTAGACTACTACTGGTAGTAGGATACTATTATAACGTACGTAGTACTCGTACTCTAATACAGTAGTAGGTATTAGGATTTCATGTTACACGAAAGCCAGCCACCTGGGCACCTTTATGTTCGTCAGCTTTTTGACAAAGGATACGTACGATTATTTTATTATTATTTTTTCCTCTACCGTACTTCTTATTTTTTCCTCTGCTGCGTTTCATTCAAGAAGACAACCGATTTCTCGGATCGCATAATACTGCGCAGTAGTATAATTATTACAGAAGTAGACTAGTATTGCTGTATTTATTATTCAAGGTTTGTGTTGCGCTATATTCTATACAGCAGTAGCAGACCCTCGGTTGTGATACTCGTAATCCAAATACAAAACGCAATTACTGCGTTGAAATCAACAAAGAAGGAGAAATAATATGAGACAACCGATCAGATTCCAGAAGAGATTCGTTTCCAGAAGAGGAGGAGGAGAAGGAGCCAGTAGCATGAACAACAATCACGTGCGGCTCTTACCGAAAACCTCCCCGCGAAAAGTATCTTTATCGCTGCCGTGTACTGTACTGGTCTTAATTATTTGTTGTTCAGGATTTGCTCGATCCGATTGGATTGACCCGGATACACCGGACGAAGCCTTCGAGACGTCTGCTTTGACCGTTCGGCCCCTTCCAGATCCAACACCAGCTCCAACAATTCTCTACAACGATGATTATTATTTTGATGATGACAGAGTACCGAGACCAAAACGACCGAAACCTACGCACAAACCGACAGAACAGCCCACGGCCGTTCCTACAGCTCCGTCGGCACCTCCAACGTCGGCACCCACGGGAACGACAGGAGCGTACAAATTGGTATTTTCGGACGAATTTAATGCTGCAGGTCGGACCTTTCACGACGGACAAGACGCTAGGTGGACTGCCATGAACAAAAATGATTATACCAACAATGCGCAACACTACTATTCACCAAATAATGCCTTTACCAATGCCAACGGAGAATTGGTCATTCAAACCGAGGCAGCGGATACCGAAGTGATCGGGTACGACGATATCAAACGTAAGAAGACACACGTGACCAAACATTTCCGATCGGGTATGATTCAAACATGGAACAAATTTTGTTTTACGGGTGGCATCATCGAAGCCGAAGTAGTCCTGCCCGGGAAACACGATGTGGGCGGACTCTGGCCGGCCTTTTGGTTGCTGGGAAATCTGGCCCGACATACCTACGTTGGTTCTTCCGAACACATCTGGCCGTGGAGCGAAGTGAATTGTACCAAAAAAAGTGAGGCGTCGCAGCTACTGTCGGGGTGTCACAAGGCCACGCATTACGGAATGAAACCAGGCGTAGGAAGGGGGGCACCTGAAATTGATATATTTGAAGTACAGCCAGGAAACGTCCATGCAGGTTTGGAACCATTTGATCAAATGCCAGTGGGACAGCCTTTCATGAGTACCTCCTTCCAAATAGCCCCGGGAAGACCCGTTAATCGACCAGGGCCTGGATATTGGCCTGGTCCGGGGCAGTGGTATCAGGGTTTGATTGGTGGCGAAAATTCGACACTCAACATTCAATTTTACGGAAACTACAACCATTTCAGAGGCGACTACGATCCGGCGAAATCTGATTATTGGAGTGATGCTGTAAGCTACAATCGACAATTATCCCAAACGCATTTTAAAAAGCGTCACAAATACCGACTGGAATGGGAAGTCCCTACCGATGAACGGTACGGGCACCTTAATTGGTTTCTGGACGACAAGCTTGTGTTGTCCATCAACGGAAAAAGTATAGCTGATGCCGGACTAGGTAAGACTTGAGTTCGCCTCGTACCGCTGTTTCTTTTAGTGTTCGTTTTCTGCTCTTTCGGGGGTCTTGATTACAGTTCCACCTCCTCATAACAATTTTTTCTACTTATCCACGCACGTGCACGGAAAAAATAAAATTCAGGAGGAGAGATATCGTCAGAGCCTAGCTATATCTTATTCAATACTGCCGTGTCTTCAGAGTGGGGATTCCCCAAGAAGTGTCCAGCCAACTGCCCATGCAAAGAGTTTGATTGCAATTCCAAGGACTTTCGAAAAACGTGCGGATTCTCGGAAGGATTTTGTACCATGATGCAGATGAAGCCCGAAATGAGGGTTAACTATGTGCGTGTGTACCAAAATCCGAACGATCCAACTCAAAAAGTTGGTTGTTCGACACCCGAACGACCTACCCGACAATATATTGAAGCCCATCAAGAATTGTACAAGCAAGCGACAGATGTAAGTTTTTCAAACAAACAAAATGATCTATTCGTGTCGTGTGGTGTCGTTCGTGGTCACGTTCATACGTGGATCGTAAACAGCTAAACCGCAACTCACACTTCTAAAAACCATTCGCAAAAAACAGGAGACTCCACTGAAAGCATTAAAAACCGGTGGAGGTACTTGCCAGCCGGAGGCAAAAGGAGCGAAAGCGGAAGCATGTGGCGGAAAGGACCGCGGCCAGTGCTCTCGTCGTAAAGTTTGTAAATGCCGGACAGGATGGACAGGCACCAACTGTCTTTCCCATCGTGGAACAGACCCAATTCTCTACGATTCTCCGGATCAAATTGCCGATGTTGGCTTTGAACTTCCGTTTGCAACCTCCAAATTTCTTATTTCTGGTTTGGCAATCCTCATTGCCTTCTTTATATTGTCCGTCCGCTGGAAGAATTCAATGGAGAAGTGGACTCCGATTCCAGATGTCGGCAAGGCTGCCTTTCAGTCCTAACTGTCAAACGAAAGCAAAGAAAGAACCTGCAACTCTTTGTATCATCCGCTATCAAATTTGTACCCTTGCCACTATTTATGCCTCTGCGTAGGCACATACACACACACACATAAAGTAAGCAAACAAATTATATCCTTAGAAGCCTTCGATAGCAAAATGTAGGATCTGAATGGAAGAAAAAGATGTTATCTTATTAGTCGCAGGAGAGAATGACATACTGTTTGAATAGTATACGTCAGAAAAATAGTAAGCAACATTTAAAGTTCGCCAACGCCAGCTCCAGCACCAACATTGGCAAAAGCTTTTTGGCCTTCCTTGACACTATCTCTCCATTTCTTTTCATCATGGAGAACCTCTACGAATTCTTCCGTCTGGAACATATTCTTCAGCATGGGATTGTTGAGCAATTCAGGATTGGCTAGAATTTCTAACCGTGCCTCTTCGATCTTTTCGTTAGTATCCAATCCTTCCGTAAAGGCTTTTCCCATTTCTTTCATCATGGCGTCATTTGCCAGTCCTCCTTCTGCTGCACCCTTCATCATCTCCATGGCACCCTTGATCATTTCTGGATTGTTAAAAACTTCCTTCATTTGTCCAAAGCTTTCACGCATTTTCTGTTCAAAATATTCGGGGTCTGCCTTAAATTTGGCCAATTCTTCGGGTGTGACCATTTTTGTTTGTTCCAAACTTGCCAAAATTTCATCTTTCTTGGCAATCATTTGTTCGGCCATATCGCCGTCCGTGAGCATATTCATGGCGTCCTGCATTTGCTTCTGCAGTTCTTCGGGGCTCATCTTGGACAGTTCTTCCATGGCTTCTCCAAACTTGGCTCCCATGGCTTCCATTTGTGCCATGGTTTCGGGATCGTTCATGGCATTTTTCCACAAATCTTGCATCTGTGACATGTCGACACCCTCAAACATTTTTGCGAGGTCACCCATGTCTCCCATGCCTCCGAGGGGTCCTCCTCCTCCTCCACCACCCTCTTGCTTTTTGGCGGCTTGTTGATTGAGATCTTCAAACGATGATCCTTTCTTTTTCATCGGGATACCGAACTGTGCTGCAACAGGCTGTTTTTGTTTTGGTGATGATGATGATGATGATGACGATGATGATGTGTTGAGGTCCATGCGAACAGTATCATGATGGGAATTTCATTTTTGTTTTTGTTTCGTGGCAATTGAAAAAAAAAGCACACAATAGAGGTCAGATAAGGTACGACAACTTGTTGGCAGTTTCTCAAATTTTGCTGCCCACATCAAGACAACATACCGATGCAAAGAGTGTTACAACACTCAAAAATTGAATCTTTCTGCTCATCTTAGTGGTATTTGTTCTGTTATCTTGTTAATTAAGTACTGTAGCTGACTCGAGCAATGATTATAATAATATTATATATTATATTACTATCGAATCTGTTTTCAATTGTGCGTAGTGTGGTCTTTATTTGCCGGATGGACGAAAAATTTGAAGATTGAAAATTATTGTTCTCATGAGTCAATAGAGTGCCTCGTGGAGGCAAATGATTGAGTCACGCACGTTTGGCAACTATTTTTAGAGTTAGGGTCATCGTATCTAAGTGGTGTCACTCACGCATGCAGTGATCAGTTCGATTCGCTTTTGGTGCGTCACAAATGTACGTACCTTTTGTGAAGTGATGGCCACTCGTTGCTGCGAAGATTGCCTGCTGTGATCTTCCATCAAAAGGATAGTACTCGAGTAGTAGTAGAGTAGTCTAGCTAGTAGTAGTAGGTGTATTGCGGCAGATATTATTATAACTTACACGAGCATCATTTTTTGTTTACCTTCTAGGCTTCATTCCACCACTCAGCAAACAACCCAACTCCCAGACTAGTAGCTAGTAGCATCAAGTAACAAGCTGTGTTGATTAAAGGAAACGATAACCCCGGTTACTTCTGCTTCCTTATTAATCTGAGTCTCGTCAATTACCAGATCAATCATTCTGATTCAAATACAACAATACAACTATGCGTCTCGTTCTTGCAGTTGCTGCAGCCCAATCGCTGGGATTTTTTCTCCACAAATCCGAAGCCTTTACTCCTGCTACTTCCTTGGTAAACAGGGCTGCTGCTATCGCCACTAAAACCTCTACACTCAACGTGGGATTTAATCCGGATGGCTTGGAACAGGATGACGAGTTTCTTGAATCCCTATCGGGAAAGAATCCTTCGGCGGAACTCCCCGAGAAAGATATTGACGGAGCCGACCTCACTCCCGAAATGCGCGAGAAATTAAGAGCCAACAACGAACGGGATGAATTGCAAGGCGGCACGAAATTTAAGCAGCTCTTAGAGGCTGCCAAGAAAGCTGGGACAAGTCGTCCAACAGAACAACCAATGTCCATTAAGAATCCTTTTGCTGAAAATCCCTATGCTGGTATTGAAGGACTCGATCCTACCATGGGACCTTCGGCGGCTCCTGGTAATGTCAATATAAACGAAATGACTGTCGAAGAGCAGGCAGAAATGTTTCGCAAAATGATGGCTGGACAGATTACTCCTCCCGCAGCTCAGCAGCCGGTCGCTTCGCTGTTGCCTCCGGATCCGCCCGCCAAACCCGATCGCAAAACAGGACGAAATCGGGATGCCGATGCTATTCAAAATACTGCTGATGTTTATTTTGCGCAATTGAAGCGGGATTCTACCGTGCGTACAGTTGCTCGTCACCGAGGAGACATCGAAAAAGCGGAGGCCGTATTTGCAGACCCGAAAATTAAAGAACTGGAAACGTTAATTTCGATAAATCCACACTTGGCGTAAGTAAAGTACAACGAAGTGCCCACATTCTTGTTGTATTGTAAATCTTGTTGGCAGTTGATTTCTTTGTCAATAGTGATAACTTTTACGTGGCAAATATACTCATTGGTTCATTCTTTTTCTAGTGGCAAGCGAGAAGAAGAAAAAAAGATTATCGAAACGGCAGCAGAAGAAATGATAGCCTACCAAGAGGCCTTGGATGCAAAGAGAGGCAAGTCAAGTACAGCTGGACCAAGCTATAAGAATAAGCTTGAACAAATGAAGAAACAGCGATCAGGTGGTGGAACTCCTGCTGTGGCATCAACTTTCGCTCCGCCTGCGTCTACTCCACCGGCACCTCCCAAGGAGCCAGAGGCTGTTGCAAAACCAACACCAGTTGCTGCACCAGAACTACCTGTCAAACCAACTGAATCAAGACAAAAAAATCCAGGCGCGTTTGCTGTGGATGATATTCCTCACGAGCAAGCACCGTCACAACCTGAAGTAGCAGCCACAGCTGCTTCACGCCCAAAAGCACAACCTACTATTGCGATTGAGAAAATTACATCCGAAAGCAGTGACGAAGAAATTAAAAAAGGAATTCGAACTTTAATGGGTATGATTTTAAAGCATCGGGGAGGGCCTGGATTTGGTGCAGGCGGTTTGAAGGGAAGCGAGATTGCCCAGTTTGAGGAATTGAAAGGTTACGTTGTAGATCTTCTGAAAGAAGAAGCTATGTCGAACGTTGGTACGGCTGCCCCTACTTCAGTTGCGCAAGCTGCTCCCGTCCCAGAGATGACGACAACAACACCAGCAGCTGCAGGCTCGTCTTCGGATCAGGCCCAAGTCAAGAGCATTCTCGCTGCCCTAGATGGTGCCATTATGATGTACCGCAACAGTCCCAGTGAGCTGAAACCCGCTGTTTTATCCACTCTCCGTGCTGCTCTTTTGGCTGCAGTCAACACCTGTAATGATGTCATGGATCAAGGTTCCAGTATCCCTGTCTCTGCCTCTTCGGCTGCACCTCAGGTGGATGGTATGTTGGCATGTGTGGAAGGTGCTATTCTTATGTATCGCAACAGTCCTCCTGAGCTCCAGGCTGGAGTATTGCCTCCACTGCAGGCTGCCCTGTTGTCGGCTGTCATGACATGCAACAAAATCATCGCCGATGGTGAAGCTGATAACGTCCAGAAGTACCAAGAGGCTACGGCAGGTATTGAGAAACCTGCATCGGCAAGGAAACCAACCCAATTTTTCGAAGTGCAAACAGTCAAGCCACCAGCAGTATCTGCGCCTGCAGGCGTTGATGAGAACACAAAAAAGCTCGAAAGTGTTTATAGCTCATTGCAAGCCGCTGCAGGAGACGGCAAAATGGGACTGCGCAAAGATTTAAGCTCTGCGGAAGCCTCTGATTTGGCCGACGGAATTGCCGAAATGAGAGCAATCATGATGGAAGAATTGAACAGCGGCATTCCTGAAGCGGCCTCGCCAGCTGCAGCTGCGCCAGCAAGTAGTAGTGACTCGAAAACCATGTCCAGATATCAGCAAATGCTGGCAATAGCAAAGGAGGAAAAAGCCCGAGAAGCTGCGCAGGAGTCGTAAATTATAAGAGTAATTCTTGAGCACATGCTGAATTTAGAATTTAGAGTAGTAGATGTGTTATCACCATTCCCGGGATATGAAAAAATCCCGGGGCTGTGTATCCAATTTTCCGGGATATCCATATCCCAGGCTTGTTTGACGATTTAGTGATCACCAATTCAG
>Ga0210025_1003810_pt1 | contig 13414 bp, 11 predicted proteins | sample CryGeyme20150102_FD_183989 | JGI IMG/M metagenome (GOLD analysis project Ga0210025, IMG submission 183989) | Groundwater microbial communities from Crystal Geyser aquifers in Utah, USA - Crystal Geyser metaG 2015-0102 (SPAdes) (version 2) | ecosystem: Environmental > Aquatic > Deep subsurface >...
ATACATACACGACGACGACAATATGATGAGTTATATGATCGACCCAATGCCGCCCATCCAACAGCCCTACCCTGATCCAGATGACTGCGGAGGGTCAGTTCATTACGATGACGAATTCTTATCAATTATTGACAGCACCATTGGATCTTGGCAGCCAGAGGTGGAGCCGCCAATTTATGGCCTTTGATGACCAAGGAAGGATGGATGAAACCAGCAGCAAGGATATGACCGGGTATTGCGATGGAATGGGAAGGTGAAGCTTCTGTTGCAGGGAGCAATCTATGCCTTACTCTGTATTTCTCCGCTGTGACCAAAGACCAAGGCCTACTTTTACTGCGGCGTAGAAAGTAGTGTAATCTTATCAATGAATATGTATTATTTGAAACGGATCTCATGTCGCCAGCTGATAGTAGCACAGCTTAGGAAATAGTGCTCGAGTAATTCTGACTAGACTAGACCTACTGGTAGTCTACTGAGTAGGAAACGCTTGCATCAGATCGCGCTTGCTTCGCTTCAAGGAGCCAATATGCAAAATCGTATTAGTGTGCGTCGTCTTAAATCTCACTGATGTGCTGACGTGTAAACCTTTTCGCGGCATCCAACCGCGGCTGCATATCCATAATAATGTAGTTCTTGTTGTTCAACACTTCACTACCAGGTAGATAGCTACTCTAGCTCACACTGGTCCTTTTTTCTATCATTTCATCACATTCCATCGGATCTCAAATAATAATAGTTAATCAATGAAGCTCTCCAAACCTCCTCGACTGCTACCAAGTGACGTTTCCATGAAGGCCTGGAAGGCACCCGTCTGGCCGTGTGGAATTGCAGATGAAGAATCAGGTGCACCTCGTACTCCGATCTTTGCCTACTCTGAGACTGAAGATATCTTGCTTCCCGTTGATTACAAGCCTACCAAATGTAAGTTAAGATTGTTTACATTGTTATGAAATAAAGTAGTAATGGATTATCCTACTGGAATATTTTGGCGATGAAAACGAGGAGGCCATTGAGGAGCCTTCGTGTGAGATGAGATCCTTCCTCTCACACTAGCCTGAATTTAAAAATCGCCAACCTGCCAGACGACGTAATTAATGGCCGAGGAAAGAAAAGGTAGGGATTCTTGCTGGTGATACGAGCCTACAGACGATTTAAAAACATGTCTTTCCATGCTCACTCGCATTTTATCATAACCTTTCATATTTTCGCTAGTTATAACCACATCGCAAATCGTAGATTTCGCCAGTTGACTGCCATGAATCTGAAACGCTACCAAAACTGCAAGTGTAAAGTTGACAAGACTTTGATTGTCATTGGTATCGTTAATGCTATTCGGAGATCTAGTCCTATGGGAGGATTCATCAAGAAGGACCGCGAAACTGGAAGGTGGATCAGTATGTCGGATGAGGGAGCTCGGGAAAAGGTTGGGTATGTTATATTGCGAGAGTGCACGGTTGACAATACGCATACGATTCTCATATCAATAACCTGTATTGCTACATTCTTCTCTTGAATTTTATTAGACACTGCCTCCGTGACATGAACGCTTCGCAAAGGGAAGAGAAAAAGAAGGCCACCAGGGATAATGAAGTTGATGCCAGCAGGAACCATCAGGCATTAGCTGCATACGTTAGCGACATTCCAAAAAGCTTTTCTCCTCGCATCCCCAAGACTTTCAACACTCAACCAAATAGTCATCCGAGAATTCCAGCTTCCACCAAGCGAACGTCGTTTGTGTCACCCACAAACGCCACCGCGCCATCTGCCAGTGACGCTCAGTTGCAAAAGCAAACGCACATACCGCCGTATGACTATCCTTCTACGGTTCACATGCCATCAACAGCGGCTGCTATGATGGTACCACACATGAACCCGTTTTTAATGGGTCACTCAGGTTTCTTCCCGGCAACACCGGCACATCGGTTTCATCCCGACACCATGGCAGGCATGCAAAATGTTTCTAGTTCATTCAACAAGTTTGGCGAACCCGCGATGAGGTGGAACACGACTCAGGAAATGTCCTTGCAGCAGCAAAAGATTCTCAAACTGCTGGAAAAAGGCTTCAAAGGGAGTGTTGAAGAAATCCTCAATGCAGTGCGCTAGCTAACTTTTGGCTATCTACCTACTGTTGGAAAAATACGTACTCTACCAACAGTAATAAAAATAGCTTGGACCCACAGTTCTTATTATTTTTTGTATTAGCGTTTAGTTGCCAGAATAGGAGCAGGCGTGCGTGCCAAACATTTACTCGAAAGCAAAAAAGATCGTTCAAAAGATAGATTCAAAATCTTGGATCGGCACATTAAATTATAATAATATCTACTGTACTCGAGTCTCTCCTGCCTGCTATCTTCCACTACCGTACAGTACTCTGCAGCTTGTAAGAACAACACTATGCTTCTTCATCACAAGCGATTCGCGAAGTTTCTATTGCTAACAGCCTCTTTGTTGGTCGCCAGAGACCTCAGATGTAGTGCATTCTCGGTGCAGAGAAAGACCTTGAGAATTCCCAGAGGGAGAAAGTTGATTGAACGAACACAAGCTGCCAGTGACGATACTGGTTTAGATTTGGTGCCTATTCAGCCAGAGGGTCCACCGAAACAGGCCAAAAGGCAGGGCGAAGTCTCGTTGTGGCGACAAATGTGCGCCGAGACAATTGGTACCTTTATTATTGTTCAGATGGGCACAGGGGCTATCATGTCCGCAATCTTCGACAATGCCCTCGCAGGTCTCTTTCAAATTGCCTCGGTTTGGATAATTGCTGTTACCGTGGCGATCTCCACGACGGGATCCATCTCGGGGGCTCATTTGAATCCAGCCATGTCCATCGCTTTTGCCACTGTGAGACGAAATGCATCGTTTGGACTTGGGAAGCTTTTGGCATACATCGGCTCTCAGCTTGTCGGTGCAATCGGTGGATCCTTGTGCAATCTGGCATTATACCACAAGAAAATTCTACAATTTGAGGCAGAAAAGGGTATCATCCGTGGAAGTGTTGAGTCTATTGTATCTGCCAAAGCATTCGGGGAATACTTTTCGTAAGATTATTTTTTCTTGTGTTGTTTGATTGTAAAGACTTGAACATCATCCGTCTTTGTGTACATCACTAACAACACCATTACAGTTACCCAATCACTACAGCGACAGCCTTTTGCGTGGAAGCTTTTGGAACTGGTGTTCTTGCATTCGTAGTTTTTAGCCTGACAAATCCCAAGAACGATGCAGAAACAAACAATGTCCCACTTTTGATTGGTCTAACGGTAGGAGCACTCATCGCTGGCCTCGCCCCTCTCACCCAAGCTGGAAGTAAGTATTATCGCTTCGTTGTCTGATCAAGTCAATTTTGAATAGTAAGCGTTGTGCTACGAAGTCGCTCGTCCCTCACACTGCATGCCAACTAAGTGAACCCGGCCCGAGATTTTGGCCCGAGGATAGTAGCTTATTTTGCAGGCTGGAAAAGAATTGCTTTTCAGGGATGGTGGGTATATGTTGTGGCACCTGTTTTCGGAGCGATAACAGGTGGAATTGTCGCTGATAAGCTGTATGGAGTTGGCAAGGCCGAAACACCATGAGCATAAGCGTCAACTAAAATTACAATCTTCACTTGATCTCTGGAGTAAACCAGACAAGGCTGAACCTTTCTCCTTCGTATTGGTTGGTCCAGTGTCGTAATTTCCAACCATTGAATTCTAAAGGCGTGTATCGGATATCGCAAGGGAGCCCTTCTACGTACAGCTCTCCTTTCTTGTAGTCACCAAGGCCAACGATGGTAGAGAGACTCTGTCCGGCACCTCGTCCACTATCGACGTGCGGAGTGAATTGAGCGTTGAAGTTTATGGCACAGTGAGTAGATTGAGGTCTTCGCGCAGTGAGGTCTGTTGCTAGTTTGACTCTTCCAGTACTGACGTCTGCCTCCACTTTTCTGGCATAGTGGCTGATCTGCTCTTCAAGCTCAAAAACCGCCGTGGCGACGTCAGGAAAGTATTGATTTCCGAGTGGCAAAGTGACCGAGTCATGCTTTGCAGATATCTTGTTAAGCAGTTTAATATTGATGACAGTGAACGATCCCCCTGAAACAACGCCGTCATTGTTGCCCCCTTTTGACTTTCTAATAACGCTTGAGCGTGCTACGGAAGTATCGGGCCAGAGCTGAGACTTCACAATGTCCCGTAATTTTTCAAGAACGATTTCGTATACAGGTGGCGTTGGACTAAGATTGGCGTGATGAGCACTACTGGGCTGAAATGTTGTAGCCAGCTGCAAAAGTGATTCTTGTATTCTTGGAGCTATTTCTAATTGCACTTGACCTAGCCATTCCATTTCGGTCTTTTCGACCTGTGCCGTACATCGGCTTTGCAACAGTTGTTGCTGGGTCCACTTCACAGCCTTGGTCGAGTCAAAAACGCCTATAACTTTTCCACCAATATCGGATTCAAAAAAAGGCTTTCCTGATGTCCCACTTTCTTCGAAATGAAATCGGGTATCCGCTAAATAAAGTCTATGAGCTGGAGCAGGAATGGTTTCCAAGATGCAGCCGTGATTCAACAAAAAGTCATCCCATAATGCATCATGTTGTTGCTTTTTGGTACCATCGTCATCGTTGACGGGCTGAATCCATCCGTGGGTAATTGCAAGAGCTGTGCCGATGATGCGGCGACATTGTTGGGGACAAAAGGCATCACCTTTGAGTTCCACGACCAACGAAGCATCTTGCTTGCCGAAATTGACGATACCAATCATTCTACATGCATCCACAACCCGCCAGACGGGTTCTTGATTGGGAGAAGCGTCTCCTTGTAGTGTAGGGTCTGCAAAGTTGTGCCAAGCTCGTCGTTCCTTGGCACCTAGTCGACCAAATCGACCAGCTGCAATCTTTCTAGGTCGTCGCCGTGCTTCGTTTGCGCTTTGCCTGTTACTACCATCATCCAATGGTTCATTGCGCAAAACCATGGAACTTTCGGTATTGCGCAAAGCAGCTTTGAAACGACGTAAACTATCCGTCGGAGGTGCTTCTTTCCACCCTTTCCATTGAGTTTTCAGCAAGTCCGCATCCGGCAACCATGATAATGGCAACAGATAATGATATACCATTTGGGTGCAACTTCGTTCTGCGTGCAGCGTGACATCCTCCATTAGGAGTTTGCAAGACCAAATTCGAACAGATGGAGGAAGACCGTGTTGGTTACGGTTGTTCTCGCCTGTAAAAGGCAGGCCCGAAAGTGCATCTTCCAGTTTATTTACAGATGATTCCAAGCAAGTTCCAGTCACCAGAAGGACATCGCCTGCTGCACTACAATCGGGTTCTTGCTGTAAAATGCGAGAACGAAGACGAGCCACACTACTTTGTGTCCGACTTGATTGCAGTCGAAAATCAAGAGGAATTTGCTGATGTTGTTGTTGTAAAGCTGCGTCGTCGTCCTCTTCTGCAGTAGCAGTATTTTGTTGGTTATAGTTGTCAATAGCCGTTTCAACCGCTTGAAAAACTTGTTGCCCGGCCCATTCATTCAAGGGAAGACTCTTCTGAATATTTTCAATTTCCTTATCATGGTCACCACTCCCGAAACCGTCAACGTAACCAAAGGAAATGGCAATCGATTGTTTCACAATGACATCAGATCCATCACCTGGACTTCGTGGATTTTCGAGCGAACAACCATCCGTTCGAAGATGACGAAAAACAGCATTGCGAGATACAAAGGAACTCTTGCAAAAGTTGCACTGGAATGACGCAGATGCCTCTGTTGTTGTTGGTACTTCTTGTTGATCGTCTCGTCTGGCAGTGACAGGTCGTACGGATTCTTTTTCTATGTATGTATGGAGAGCTAGATCGTGTCGTGATGTAGTCGTACTGAATATAGTTGGGATATGAAAGGCACTAGCAGGTTCCAAAAAGGGCGATGCAAGAACAGCCAGATATGCAAATACTAACATGTTGGAGGTTAAAATCTTTTTTCAAGGTATGTTTATTTGTGGCGTTTCACATAGTAGTAATAAACCGGAGTACATAAAACAACATCATGAGGAAAAGAAAGGAGTGGAAGGAGGTGTCTTCTGAAGAAGTATGCGTCTCGAAATATCAAATTTATGCTCAAGCTAAAAAAGAATCAGTGCATTATTTCATAGCCTGTGCTAGCTGTGAACCGCTTATTTGGAGCGAAGGCAGTCACACACATCACAACGAAAGTCAATCAGATAGTGATTGAATTGGCGGCAGTAAGTGTACGCCATTATGTCACGTGAGTTAGAACGACCTCGTGAGCATCACAATGAAGCCCGATGGTAGCACGACCACCAACCATGACGACAGTTTCTCTCCGGTTTGAGCTATGATGATGAGAAAGAATCTACTACTACTAGTAGTACTAGTGTATTAAGCAAAGAAATTCCATGCCAAGATCCGCGAAGGTAGGAACCGGCTTGTTGTAGTCTAGTCCAGTAGTGTGCAAGCTGGAGGATTTGCGCTGGCTCAGAAGAATGCTTATTAACGACAATTCTAATGCTGTTTTCATTTCGAACTGGAAACCTAGTACCGGGCGGTACCTGGTACTAAAGTACTGGTACCAGTATGACTCATAGTGGAAAATGACCATTTTCAAAAAAAGGCTTATTGAATAAAGTTGTTTGCCTTCTGTTTTAATCAGTTTGATCTTTTGACACAGTATTTGTTCCCTGGGACACTGCCTGTGCTACATTACCTGGTATCTATCAAGACAAGACTGAAATGACCAGCCAGAAGTATTTTCACTGAATCGCAAACCAGTGTAGATAATGGTACCAGTAGAGATCCAATTGAGGGAAGCAAAAAGCAAAGTGTATTACTAGTTCCAATCAAAGTCTGTTTCACGTTATAAAGGTCGATAGGTATCATAAAATGAAAGTGCAAGTTTCAATAAACGAGAAAGCAAAGATACAAAACAAAGAAAGACGATCATGACAGATGCACCGCTCCTCGCACACGATGATATTATCGACTTCTGGGAGGTCGACGAGGCCAACGAATCAGGAAGCGGATTAAGCTGGGCAAGATTCGAGGAAAATGCTGATATAGATAGTCCAGTCCAGGATGACTCCAGAGTTAATGACAGCCATTTTCCGGAGAAGAAAGGAAAACAGGAATCCTCTCACAAGCCAGATTGGAAAGAGGATCAGATAGACAAATTGCAAGATATTCTCTCTCGCCGCCGCTCCACAGTAGAAGACGAAACTAGACCACAGAATACCAGCAGTAGCACTAAAAGACAGAACCATGCTGCTTCAAGACGATCAACCTTGAAGGGAACTCGCCTCGACTCGAGTAGCCGCGCAAACGATCAAAGTACCCGACGAGGAAGGCGGTCGCAAGATCTTGACATTGACGAGTTCAACCGAGAAGAAAACTGCGACAACAGTCATCAGACAATCGGCAGCAGCGGTAGTGCTCGTAGCAATAGGGAGAGACGTGGTGGACGACGGGCACCCCCCAAACGAATGCAAAGTAGTCAAGCATCACGCTCTTCTCTTCCAAAGGGGGATATGGAATCTTTGCCTCGCAGAGTAAAATCGAACGATTCTTCAAACTCTAGCTTGCAACGAGCGACAGAGCTTGCCAGTCTCTGCCAGGCTGCCAGACAAGAAGCGGATAAAGCTATCGCTACCAGTCGATCAAGACTATGTAATGGAAGAGGAGTGTTCGATGGCGAAACATCCTTGTGCGATGTGTTTGACACTCCTGCAACGATAAGAAATAACAAGGATAGCAGTCACAATAATCTATCATGCAGCAGCAAGAGCAAACTCGGTATTGAGATCCTTGCTAATATGAGTGGTCTAACTGTTGCTAGCGGAGACTCTTCTTCGAAGTGCACACTTCCTTCGATTGCCTCTACATTTGTGTCAGGGGCTTCGTCGTCAGTTGTGCACGATACTAAAGGAGACGCCAAGCGCTTGTGGGGTTGATCCGTTGATCCCACCCTACACCTTACTGATCAGTATCATGGTAGAAAAGGACACAGCATAAAATAATCCACATTTTCACGTGTCCTTCTGCAGCGGGTCGAGCGTGCCCGGCTCCGTTCACAACCAAGGCTAGCTAGCTTACAGATGCTGCTCATGTTCACACATACATCTTAGTTCGGCTGTCACGAAGAAGAATGACTGTAATAGAAGAGAGGATCGTTGATATAGTGTTCGTGTGAACCACAAATTATGTTACAACAGTAGTCTTCGTGGAATGAATCAAAGTTACAAGGACACTGCCGTTCTTGCGAACTGTGCACGAGTTGAACAGAATGATAGGGACTCAGCTTTTTCTCCTGTCATTGCAAAATAAACACGATTGATGGTGGGGCGTGTGGTCCTGCGCGGAGAATAACAAATTTATTGCTGGCTACGAACGTGTCTGGTAAGGTAGAGCAAACAAGCGAAGTCCAAAGCCGCACGCAACCAAGTGCACAAGCGCACGAGAGGGGGATCCCAGACGTAGACGATTAGGGTTGTGGATACGGTCATTGTCTTGTGATCCTCTAAACGAAACTACGTATAAATAATGGAGGTAATTATCACTGACTTCCCAAAGAGATGATAATAATATCGTCGTTTAACTCAACATCTCAAATAAAATCAATCTTGCTAAGCATTCAGCTACACGACGGAACAGCAATGCAGAGACAACGACGCACGAAGAAGGCAGGAGATCCCGGAACCCCGCCAGCACCAGTATCCGGAGAAACAAGATCTAGCACTAGACCTGCACTCCACCGGACTGGATCTGAGAAGGAGCACGACAACAAGTCCTCGCCTCTCAAGCTCTTTCTCATTATATGTGCTGCCATGTTTGGTTTTGTTGTGATACTGCATTTTGTATCTCCATCCTCTGAAAAGGCTTTAGAAGAAGAAGTAATGAAAGACGTAAAATTGGTAGAAGACGAAGTTTCTGATTTTTTTGGAGGTGGTATTCACGAGAAACAAAAGCCACCGATTCCTCAACAAGAAGAGTCCCGTGATCGATCTCTTTCTGCTACTGAGGCCATGCTGCAACAAGATTCGTCATGGGTCGACGGGGAAAAGAAATTAAAACAGAAGTTAAAAGTACTGGCTGAGCGACAAAAACAGGGTAAGGACCTTGGTGTTCCCGTCCTGACGAGATATTTAGGAGAGGACATTCCTGCGTGGGCAGGAGAGGGAGTCGATGTGGAGGAGTGGAAGAAAAAAGTAGATGCGAAATACGCAGAAATGGCGGAAGAAGAAAAGAAATGGAGAGAAAGGGTGGCTGAATTCATGGAGAATAAATAAATGAACAGAGGACACAAAAGTATTGAACAGTGTGAGCTGATAAACGAATACACTACACTACACTACACTACACTACACGACACTCCGCCTTTCTTTGGATAATAAACAACTACTGCACTTCATGTGACAAGAAATAATCGGATCTCTTGTTCTGAGTTTCAAAGGATGTCATTTCATTTAATTCTAAACACCCTCTTACAATAAAAAAACATTGACTCCTGAATACTGAATACATAGCCGTATAATTCTATCAAATTCGCAGGGGAACATAATTTAATATAATGTACTCTTAATCTATCTATTCTTGTTGTGGACTTTCCAATCCGGCATGTGGGGAGCAGCAATGGCAAATACACGTGCAAAAAAGTTGTAAGGAAGGAAGAAGGTTCCCATGCGAGTACACCAGGCCAAGCTTCCCAAATCACGCAGTGCGGCACCACCAATACTGCGAAAGATATCGTCTGGTAAATCAGAAGGTGGCACGGCATTCTTCGCAGCCGCTTCAATCATATCAACCTTATGGTCTAAGTTGCTGTAAAAATTAGAAGCAACAGGCGATGGATGTACTGCGACAACGTCGATGCCCAAACTAGCGACTTCAATGTGAAGGCAACTGCGTGAAATAATTGGTGGACAAAAAATAATGAAATAATGATGTAAGCGAAAAGTTTGCGCGCCACTGCAAACTAGAAGGATCGCGTTAACTTCGTATATCTCAAATTCTTCAAATTCCATAAAGCAAGGTTTCACTCAAGCCAGCAACAAATAATAATACAACATCTCCTCACCTTGCGAATTGAGACACAAAGGCCTTTGTGGACGCATACATGGCAGCAAATGGGGTTGGAATGAATCCAGCTACACTTGAGGTAAAAACAAGACACCCTTTTTTCTTTCCCGAAATTAGTTTCTTGACAAAAAAATGTGACACATTGACACAGGCGGTTGCATTGCATTCAATGTTTGCAAGTAGTTTCCCAATGGGAGCTTGGTCCAAAAAGCCAGTGACCATAAATCCTGCATTATTGAAGATGATGGGCACATGAATGTCTTTTGTTGCCTCGTCAATTTTCTTCATGTAATCGACACCAGGAGCAAAGTTGACACCCACGGCACGGAATTCTAGTTTGGGATACTGCTCCTTCAATTCCTTCACGGTTTCTTTCAAAAAATTGTCGTCCAAGGATACTAAAATGACATTTAATCCCTGACTGGCCAGTTTGAAAGCCAAGGCTTTGCCAATTCCAGATCCACTTCCTGTCACGAGCGCCCATTCAGCATCATATTTTTTCTTGAGATCTGGGACAGGTCGAAAGGCCATCCAGAGTTGAGGAATCAAGTAGGCCGTCAACCAGAAGACGGTGGGAAAAGCAAAGGCAAGGGCCAAGTAGTAGGAAAGTCGAGATAAAAGTCCAACCACTTCTGGTGGGGCTGTGCATGTACCTTCTTTTGCCGCAGCGAAGGAGGTCAGAAGTACCGGTGTTAACGTCTTGAAAAGGGAGTTCATCCTGTTATTTTGTTTGTTATTAGTTAATGTTATCTTCAAAGATACCTCAAAAAAATAAAAGGCAATAATAACTGTAATAATGGGGAAAAAGTTACTAAAATCTACTGTAAAACTGTAATGATGTATGTTGTGTCCTCGTCATTTCTTGTCTGTAAGACGAATCCACCCGGACAGCGATTGTGTTTGGCAGGCAACAACGACGTCAGGCGCAGACAACAGGTAGTCTAGTTGTTGCTGCTCGCCAGTAACATGTAGTTTCTCCTGCTTCTTATGAGTTGCACTTTACTGTTGAAACAGGGGTTGCCCCTTTCGACATGAAACCAGTCTATCGCATTATAACTTCTTCATATTATTGTGCCCTGGCAGGTTCTGCTGTTGGTTGCCCTACATTGCGAATGGGCTTGTAGCCCATGGTTGGCACCACTTCCATTTCCTTAGCCTTGCAGAAACGTGGGCTGCTTTCGTGCACTCTCATGCAACGAGTCTAGCTACTAGTCCCAGTCATCGCCCTCGCCGTCAAATCCTGGAACACGATCCGAATTGAAAAAGATGGGCGTCCACTTGGCCTGCTGTTTCATTTGCTGTTGATCACTGGGGGGTAAATTCAGTATCAAAGCTACCTGATCTAACCGCGACCGTTGATCCATGTTGCCATTGATGCAATTTCGTTTCAAGCAAAAGGGTGGAATAGGCAGAGTCACACGAGCATCGCAACGGAGATTTACCACGTCCTGCCCTGCAAATAGCAATTCAATATCATCCAATGAACCAGGTGCTGTTCCTGGAACGGTAAGATGTACGTAATATTGTTCGGGTCTTACTTCGACCAGACTTATTTGGCCCAACTTGGTTGATGCTGTATTTTTAGACGCTATTGTGGCTGCCAGCGATGCAGCACTGTTCAAGTCGCGCACGGCTCTCTGAAAGGCTTTGTCACGATCATTAACGAGTCTCAAAGGCGACACGTAACGATTGGGAGGCTCCAGGTAATTGCTGCTGACACAGTTGCGGTCCGAGCGGCAGGGCTTCAACGAAGCAAGAGATGGCCCGTCGTTTGTGTTAGTGGTGACAAGAAGACCCGTCTCGGCACATGATGGTGGGGGAGAAAGAAAAAAACACGACGCAGCGAATGAGATGGTAAGAAATCTGGTGATGTCTATGATAGGAAGTATCATAATGTTGTGCAGCTGGGTGTGGGTGGGCCTACAGGACTGTTACTAATTACTGTAATACTTACTGTAATACAGTGCGTTATAAGCTTGCTACCGGTACTAGCTAGCTAGTACTAGTAGCTACCAGGTACTAGTAGTCATCGTGATACGGTACTCAGTAAGTAGGGTGTCATTTGGGGCACATATGCGTCTACAGGTACCTCGGAATAGCTGAAAATATTATTAGACCTAGACCCACTCCAAAAAAATAATCAACAGTGACGCCTTGCTGAAAGTAGTGCGCTGAAATCAAAATGATAAATTTTCCAAATTGGTGCCCTGTGGTGGTGCTTTGGACTTTTCTTTGGTACCTTTCGTTGAACTCCGTTCCCTGCTGATGCTTCGTTCCCCATGCTTGCTGCGTTCCGTGGATGTTCGCTTTCGGCGTGTTCCACGTTCATTATTGCTCGAACTTGTTGAATCTTCCTTATAACTTGAAATTCTCCTTTTGTCCGATGAGTTTGGGCTGTTGCTTCTAGAACTTCGATGCTTAATGGTCTTGCCGCGAGAAGGAGAAAGGGGGCCGTCTTCTCCTCGGGTGATTGAACCTCCAAGTTCACTCTTCTCTTTCGTACTCTTATCTCGCACGTATTTATCCTTCTTGCTACTGTGCCATCGGTCTTGATATCCTGAGTCCCTGCGATGGTGTATACGGCCAGTGCTGTCATTCAATTTCCCATTGTCGTGTCGTGCCGAGCTGCGAGTGGCACTCTTTTCCATGTCACCACTTCGGGCACGCCGCGGAAGAGACTTGGACATTCCATTCCCATTTGAACTATGGTCTTCGAGGCTTTCATCTAGTAGCTTGTTCATGATAAGGGTGGAACTGGATTTTCGATGTTTCATTGTAGAAATCTCTTTTGTCGCTCTTTCTAGTTGTTCTTCCAAAGCGTCAACCTTTTTAGTCAGCCGCTTATTGTGGAACTTTAGTTCGGCTGTTTCTCTTTCCAATGATTTTGTCCGTCCCAGAACATCTTCCAATGCCTGTTGTAACCTCTCCAAAACTTGAGAGGAAATTAAAGAGGACTCCTTTTCCAAAGAATTGTTTGTGTGCTTTTGTTCAGAGGAGACTGGCTGATTACTAATGGTTGCTTCTACAACCACTAAAATTCCACGTTCATTTCGATTATCATCCTTGATCTTCAAAACTTTCGAAACATCCACATTGTCAACCAGGCCCACTTGCTGCCGAAGCAAATCTGCTACTGTCGTTTCACAAACTCCCACTAAAAATTCGTCTCGTTTTTCAGTACTAGTACTACCCAGACAAGCGTAGACCGAAATCATGATGGGAAAATCCAATTGTTGGCTGCAAATGGTGTCAAGTGATATGGATGTTTGTAACCAGGTAGGCGTGTCATCTCCTACGACGCTCTCTGATTCCAGTACAACCACAAAGGGTTCGGCATGGCCCAATTGAAAAGCC
>Ga0210025_1003823_pt1 | contig 13372 bp, 9 predicted proteins | sample CryGeyme20150102_FD_183989 | JGI IMG/M metagenome (GOLD analysis project Ga0210025, IMG submission 183989) | Groundwater microbial communities from Crystal Geyser aquifers in Utah, USA - Crystal Geyser metaG 2015-0102 (SPAdes) (version 2) | ecosystem: Environmental > Aquatic > Deep subsurface >...
ACTAGCGTAAGACCCACAGGGTTCTCAAAAGTGTCAACCGTAAAATCGAGAGGAAACATGAAAGATTTCGCATGTTGTGTACCACTCTTTTGATTTTTTATAGTTGACGTCCTGCTTTTGCACAACATCTCATCATTAGATTCATATTGCTATAGTGAAAAGAGTTGTTATTGACCTCTTCAAGCACAGTCGATAGACAGTTCTATTATTATAAGTATTAGCGAGATAGTTGGTCGACAAAGAGTCCAGCGGCTAAGCTAACCATTTCGTTTCATAGTAGTCGTGTGCGGAAATATCCTTCCGAAATCCATTCGGTGAAACAGAAACAACCGTTTGACTTTTGCATAATTCTCAAAGCCCATACTATGGCGTCTGATGAGGAATATGAATACGAATACGGCTACGAGTACGAGTACTCAGATGATGATGGTGAGGAGGAGGAGGAGGAGGAAGATCGAAACAGTCAAAAGGAAACGGACAATGTCGAGGAACCCCACAGTTCCACCGACAGTTCCACCGACACCGACAAACCCAATGCTCCTCCTCACCACCACTACACCATTAGCAACAACAGCAGAAACAACCATAATAGTAATAACATCAGCAGCAGCAGCAGCAGCCATGACGATGGCGTTCCATCTTCATCTTTTTGGATTACCCAAAAGCCGGCGGCTGTTCGATTTTTGCCCGCTATAGAATTGAAATCCGAACTTACGCGACGCGTTCAGGAAGTCATAGAAGCCTTGGGAGTACCAACGGCCGCTGCAATACCTTTGTTGCGACAGCACAATTGGTCGGTACAGGTACTGTTGCAAAAGTATTCTGATGCTCCGGAAGCTGTCTTGGAAGAGGCCGGAGTTATGTTGCGGTGTCGAACGCACAGCAATCCGAGTACCAACAACAGTAAAATGAACAGCAACAATATCATGGCGGAATGTCCCATTTGTATGGATGACGTTCCCATACATCTAGCAATGGCCATGGCTTGTGGACATGCATTTTGTTTGAAGTGTTGGAAAGCCTTTTTGCAAAATACCATTCTCGAAGAGGGACCAACGTGTGTTATGACCACTTGTCCCGGATCCAGCTGTCGCCAAGTCGTAACAGAAGACGAAATCCGCACGGTAGTTCCCCATTTGCTGTCCAACTTTCAACGCTATCAGTTACGAAGCTTTGTTGAATCCAATTCCTTGGCACGGTGGTGTCCCGGAAAGCGTTGCGACCGCGTCGCAATTGCCAGTCACGGCGTAGAGTCAGCTGGCCAATGCATGGTCGAATGTGATGCCTGTCATACACCCTTTTGTTTGGGATGCGGTCGAGAACCTCACATTCCCGTGACTTGTCAAGAATTAGTCTTGTGGGACGACAAGAACACCAACGAATCAGAAACCTGCAATTGGATTACGGCCAATACCAAGGTACGAAGCAGAAAGGGGTAGTGGGTGGGGTGGTGATCGAAGTGATGTGTCGCTAGATATTGATGCCTCTACTTGCCCATTTTACTCATTCTGTTCTTGCATCTTCTAGAGATGTCCCAAGTGCGCTATGCGCATTCATAAAGATGGAGGATGTCAGTATGTCATTTGTCGCAATTGCAAACATGGATTTTGTTGGCTTTGTATGGGAACGCATCATGTCTGGAATTGCAATGCCTACAGGGAAGGAGACAACGAAGACAGTAGTATGAAGGCACATGCGAAGAATCAACTGGAACGATATTTGCACTATTACACTCGATTTCATGGTCATGCCCAAGCCCAAAAATTTGCTCGTAAACAATACAAGAAAATGACCAAGCGGGAAATAAGAATTGGTGTGACTGTGGCTGTGAACGAGAAAACACTGACACAAAGCGGAAACGACAAGGACGGTGACTGGACAATCTGCACCCAAACGAGCACTGCTTCCGATTTGAGTCCGGTTGCTGCAAAAGCCAGTGGCAAAGATACCACAGCAGCAGCAACAACAGCCAACCCGACGAAAATAATTGATACGAGTGCTGACCGTGATCTTCGTTTTCTTGTCGATGCCAATCAACAACTTGTGAATTGCCGTCGCGTTCTCAAGTATACCTACGTGTTTGCCTTTTACAAATTCACAAATCCTTCTTTGCGGGTTCAAAAGGACTGCTTTGAACATCACCAAGGTATTTTGGAACGTATGACGGAAGAATTGGCGCAAGTTACTGAGAATCCTGAGTTGGGAGTCATTGATCAACAGGACGTGATCAACCGTACTCGCGTCATAGGACAATTCATCAAGAATGTCTTGGAATATGTCGACAGTGGTATGATTGAATGAAAAGAAATAGAGAAAGAATAGAAACATGCATGATGATTGCGTTCACTGCCAACGAAAAATGGCTGAGTTGGGCTGGTAGAGCCATTGAGAAATCGGTGGGTGTTCATGCAAGAAAAAGGGGGAGACAGATCAATAAAAATAAATAAAGGTTGAATAGAAATACTGTGTTTTGAATGCGTGCGGTTTAACCATGAACGTGGTACCCGATAAAGTATGGTAGAATAAAAAAAAGCTAGCAGTCTAAACTATCAAAACAATTACTCTATTCGAGTAGAGCACATGGGCAATTTTTTTCCCATTTTGGAGTAACCGCTTGATGAGACGTCGTGGATATATCGTGAATACTTCATGCTGCATGCGAATTGACAGTCAGTCTATACAATTCAAATGCACGTTTTGTTGGACTCTGCCATCCAAAATCTGTCATCTTCCTCTTCGATACAACTGATCAAAGTGTGAGAATCATCAACAAACTGCCCGACTCCGGAGGCACAGCTTTCGCTTTCCGTAATACCCGAAGAAGCTTGGCGAAACTCCAGTCCTTCTACAGAACTAGAACCTGGCAAAGTCCATTGTGTGTCCCTACTTGCAGAGAGTATGGCTGACTTTCCATAATACTCCAAGTCGTGAACACATATATCTTCAAGGTGACAAACGCTGTGATCATAACAGTATACCAGTCCCTGGCAGAAATCTGCTTCGACCAGAGAGCATGGTCGCAAGTAGGGTGTCAGTCTGGTATTCTCAAACTGGCAGCCTTGGAGCGAAAGAGTCTGATTGAAGACTCGCATAAGAGGTCCGTCGTACACTACATTTCGAAAGGTACTATTGACAATGGTAACATCCAGGGCTTGATCTGGCATTTTCTGACCAATAATAATTTGCATCATATTCCTTCCTAAAAATACCAGACCCGTTGGGGCAGTAATATTTTCCCACAAACAGTCCACAACTTGAACATTCTTGCCGGAATTGCTCAGAATTAACGAGCCACCACCCCACAGAATGTTCCCTCCCACCTCCCCGGTAAAGGTGAGGCCTCGCAACGTCAGGTTGTCAGTATTTAGTTTTGACACAAGTCCCCAACCATTGGCTCCCAATTCTTCTTGCGTCATGACATGCAACAGGCCAGATGACAAAGTGCAGTTGTTGTTGATAGATCCATCCGGTCCACATCGAATTTCGAGATTTCCGCGGGTAATGACCAAAGGAGGCTCCCCATTGACAAAACGAGTACCTTGGTCGGACGCATCAAGTTCTCCTACGTGGACAAAGGTGTCTGGGCAAATCACAAACACCTTCTGGTCTGGGTTGTCTGCTATTGCCAAATTCAAAGGATGAGTCTCGTGGAAACATTCGTACGGGAAAGACGGCCTTAGTGTGTTGTTGTTGTTGTTGCTGCTGCTGTTGTCGGCAGTGGTTGTGCTGTTATCTTGCATTAAAGAAACTGGCACTGCGATGGCGATGGCGGCAGCAACAAGAATCGCAACCATAATACCAATCGCGATTGTTCCTTGATTGAAAAAATGCACCTTCTCTTTCGGGGATGATGGCTCTTGAGCGAGGTTTTGACTGGATTCAAAATCGCTCCCTCCTCCTCCTCCTCCTCCTCCTCTTGCGGTAGCAGCTGCTCTTTCTAAATCACTGCTTCGGCAATATTGGTCCATATCATTGTTCCTGCTGCTTTCACTTGGCACAATCACCGGAACAGCATGAACGGGGTCGGACACCAGCTCTGCAGTCACCAAGGTTTCGCCTTCGTCGTGACCATGATTTTCGTTGTCATTACTTTCGTAGTCATCCTCTGCATGATAATTCTGACTATTTCTACTAGCAGCAGAAGCTGCTGCCTCGTCCCGGGCAATAGTAATAGCTCTTGCGTGTTCTCCGTAATAAGAAGGTTGTACCACGGCATAGGCCCCCGGAATGGACACATTTGCAGCATTTTGTTGTGGTTGGGGAAGAGGAAGAGGTTGGTCCACCAAATTATTGGTTGCTTCAGGACTGCTGCGCATTGTACGACTATCATTCTTAGAGGGAACATTTGACGACGAAGTCGAAGGAGCTGGGGACAACTGAGCCATGGTCTGGCCCCGTACTTTTTCGTTGTGCTCTTGAATAGCTTTTTGATTCTTTCGGTCAAGATCGTCTAACCAGTCTTGACAGTGTTCCTCTGACTGAGATACAGCACCTGCTGACAGATTTGAAGAGGGCTGATATGCATTAGCCTCATCATCTTCTGCTCTTGCGTCTTCAGTGTCAGTGATGGCTTCATGAACACATCTTTGTCCTCCTCCTCCGCCTCCGCTTGCTGCTGCTGCTATTCGACACCTCTCTCTCGCTAGACTGTCTGTTTCTCCAGTGGTCTCGACTATGTCATTGCCGTTGGAAGAAACATCTTCGCCGTCATTTTCACGAACTTCTTCCTTTTTCATGGTTATTCTCTGGACAGAGCAGAATTGTTGGATATTACTACCACTATTATTTGATGAAGTAGTAGTTTCGTTCCAGTAGTAGCGTAGTACTAGTAGTCTAGTAGTAGCTACTGTAGGTACCAGTGGTAGTAACAAGTGGTGATCTACTAGTAGTACTACAGCCATGCATGTTGAAAACTTTACGAAGTTGCTCTTATTGCTCATCTCAGAGCCTTCCGATTTTGATGGCCAAAAAGAAGGTTGAAGACGAACAAAGTCACTCATTGAATGTTCCAGTGGTCACAATTACTCTACGAATTACGTTCTTTATTTAAAACAAAGAACACACGACTCGATATCGCTGACAAAAACATTTTCATTTTGCAAGCTATTTTTTTTTCATTTCGTCAAATCAAGATCCAATATCCAATGAATCAAACTTCAAACATCATCATTATTTATTACAGTACTTCTTTCGGTATTTGCGACTCTCGGCGCGACAAAACGAAGAGCAATATTTGCCTAGGTGCCGGTGACAAATGAAGTTATCACACATGCAACAGGGTTCCCAATAGAGACGAATTCCCATCACATCGTTGCTGCACTGGCCGCACACAGCGCATTCAGGCCAGAGCCTCTCATTCCAGCTATTCAGAGCGGTTCGTCCCTCTTCTGTACAGATCCACTCATCTAAGGTGCTGTAGGTGGGCTTGGACATGAACGGCGGTCTCGCAATCACGCACAACTGCAAGGAGAAAAAGATTGTGACAATTATTAACTTTTTATGTTTCAAACGAGGCCAATCAATCAAAGCCTTGCAACTTGCAAATATAATATTATATAATATCCCTTCAAAACCTGAAATTCAAATCTCCAGTAGCAAATCTGTCATCTTTGTAAGCATACGCATTTCAGCAAGCAACGGATATTTCGCAAGATGATGATTTCACCAAGTCTTTTCGTCGTCGGCATATGTGCACGCGATCGTTGATGGATAAGGACAATTCAATCCAGATAAAACAAGCCCGATACGACAAATTTGACTTCGGACAAAATCAAGGCAATGTTCTGTAAAAGTCCCCACCATGGTAAGGCATTGCCCTGATGCTCCGTTGTCAGTTTATTTACGGCATCTTTACCATACTGATGCACGGCATTTCTCCACAGATCTCCATCGGGAAAGAAGGTCCAAATCCATGACGACGGTTCGGGTACTTTGTTGTAAATGGTTTGCCATTTCAGTATATTCCCTCCCAACAAGAAATACTCTCGTATTCGTTCGGATGGATTAAAGAACCATCCTGCAATTCCTTCTTCGGTCATCGTTAATGGCAAAGCCAAGGGCAAACTGGGATACATGGTCCATTCCAAGGTCCGTTTGGTTTGGAATGGATCCGAAATTCCTGCAATCCATCGATAGAATCCACGTCCACCTAGAAATCGAAAATTATGTTTCTTCCCGGCCGTAAAGTCACAAGGGACGACGTCAGGATGACTGGCAGACCAATTTTCGTCGCTGTACCGATCGATACCAAAATTAAAATCTTCAAAGGCGTACAGGTCCATATCGAATTTCATTTGCAAATGCAATAACAAACTATCCTTTATAACGGCCGTCGAACGATTTCGATAGACGTGCGGTGTGACCAATTTGGACAGGTAGTTGCAGTGTGCCGTCCAGATATTACCAGCCATGAACATGCCCCGTTCGGCAACAAAGTACAGTCCACACAGATTGCAACTGCTGGCATTATTGGGGGGTGGATGCAAACATTCTTGCGATGTAACAGCATACGTCATGAGACGTCTCCAATGTTCATTGAGCTTGTGAACATGATACGAACCCTTATTGTGCATGTAAATAACACGTCGATTATTATTGTTGTTGTTGTTGTTGTTGTCCTTATTGCTTTCTGTTGTGGGATGTCGACAATAATCGTATACCTTGGTCAATGTTGGTTCTTCCATGATGCCCTCTTCATCGTAGTGTTGCAAGTGAATGCATTCCAACTTGTTTTTGTTTTTATTGTTGTTGTTGTTGTTATTATTATTCGTGCACAAGGAATCCATATAGTCAGGTGTGATAATGTTCGAAGCACCCACAGTGTTGTAATAAAGCTTGATACGTTGTTGTTGTTCCAAATTGGAATGTACAACAGCATAGGACGTTTGTATTTGTTGCAATTGTTCCCTTACGATTCGTACAGCATTGGTTTGTGCCTTGACATCATTCTTAGGAATAAATATATGATAAAAAATAGCAAATTCTTCTTGTTGGAAATCAATGGTATCGGTTGTTGTTGTTGTTGTTACGTAGTAGGAGGGGTGTATCGCTGGAGAATTTTTTGTGGTAGATATTATTGTGATGATTAGTAGGACCAGTAAGAAGATGCCGAACCAGGATCTCAGAATCTTTGGATGTATTCGTGTCTGAGACGAAAGATTTCGAATAAATTGATAAAAAATTGTTGCATATCGAACTCTGAAATTATGAGGATGTTTCTTGTCGTCATTGTTATTATTATTATTATTATTATTTGTTAAGGATGAAGGATGGAGATGGATGAAGGGTAGTTCACCAACAGCATTGCTTGGACAAGTTGTACGAGTATCTGTTGTCGTAGTCTTCTCCTCTCGTGGCGGTACTCTGGCTCTTCGCATGCTGGTTTTGTGGCGTTTGTATTTGTATGTCGTGCTATGTGCCTACTGTTAAGTCTGGCGGGAACGCTAATAAAGGAAAGGTCAATTTGACAGACACTCTATCTACTAGAGCAAAATCCCCATCTGCTTGATGTTGTGCAACTATTATTTTTGGCAATTAAAAACTAAAAACAAACGAGCAAACAAACAAGCCAATCCTGTAATAATGATAAACCCTCAATTCCGAATACTACTGTTGTCGAGCATGAGATGTCTCTTTGAATAAGTGTGCGTCACTCGTGTTAACGGTCAAGGATGGCAGGCGGCAAGCTCCAACAGCATTGGAAGCACCAATTATTTACTACTAAAATTAATGAGCCCAACAAACACATCATTCCGCCAATACTACTACTAGCTACTACAGTAGCTTAGTAGACCTATCACGCTCTATCACTCACACACAAAATATAATACCGAGTATCAACAAAGGTGATTCGCTCTCTACTACCGTAGAAGATAAAAAGCATCAATCTGAACAGAAGCAGTATCCCCAACAATACTACAGACAATAGAATAATGGTATGTTTCAATTGCAAATCACAAAGTGAATTGTTTTGTAGTACCATTCTTTTCCGAGTCTCTGTATATCCCTTTTTTTTTCTTCGTCATGGCGCTCTCTTGACGTATCACCGTGTTTTTTTCTTTCTTTCTTTCTTCTTACCTTTTTCGTCATTTGATTTGATTTGATTTGATTTGATTTTCCTATACTCTATGTATTAATAAACATGCCGCCGCTTTTATTACAGATTCGCTTCTTTCTTCTTCAAAACCGACAAGGCAAAACACGGTTATCAAAATGGTACGTGTGCTTTGTTATTTGAGCTTGTGATGTTGATGATGACCAGGGAAATGTTTTGCCCAAGGAGAGTATGTCGTGTTTTTTGTTCTACGGAATAAGCATTCCCCGCTGTTCTACCCTGTGTACCCTTTCAGGACGCTCTCACACGTTCACAACACACTCAAACTCTATTTTCTTTTTTTCTTCTTTTTTTTTCGCAGGTACGTTCCGCCACCCTCCAGTGGTTCGTCCAGTGTCGAAGCCGAAAAGACGCGGATCGAATCGGAAGTTCATCGATTCGTTACGGCTCGTGACAAAAAATATACCAACTTTATCGAGTACAACAATTACAAATTAATTTATCGACGATATGCTGGACTGTTCTTTACGATTGCCGTGGATGTTAACGACAATGAACTGAGCTATCTGGAAACGGTACACCTGTTCGTCGAACTGCTGGACAGTTACTTTTCCAACGTTTGTGAACTGGACATTGTGTTTAATTTTAACAAGGTCTACAGTATCTTGGACGAATTTATGCTGGCGGGTGAAATTGAAGAAACATCGAAACGAGAAATTTTAGATCGTGTCAAGGAAATGGAAAAGATGGAATAGGAAAGTAAACTCCTCAATTGTGAATGGATACATAAATACTGCAGATGGATGTGATTTTGATGGGTGAAAAAAATGTGGGGGGAAGTGACCGAGGAGGGAACCAAATAAAAAGAGAGTGTGGCTGAGACAGATCAGAGGTTGCTCAAGTCTGTGTGGAATACTACTTCAGGATTGCGGAATCTGCAATACGCGCAGATGGTTTTGTTTTTCCTCTTTTGTAACAATAGATCGCTCATCATCAGGAAAACGTATCTTTTGTTTTGGTGTTGCATTGCTTTCATCTGCCGCTCTTTTTTTGTTGTTGAAAACATCGGAACCGCCTTGTGTACCACAACCAGTTGCAAGAATCATCAACGAAACACACCGTACGGTACACCTTCTGCTGCTGCGCTATCAGAAGGGACAACAGAGACATTGGGTAGGTGTTATTGCGCGGCCTTTTTTCACTCGTCCAGCCGGCGGTAGAGATTTATAATTATTTTATTTTATTTATTAGTTCATGCCGCGTGCACGTCAAGTCCGCAGTTAATAAAAGATAACCACTTAGATGCACACTTATCCCAAAATTCCAGACGTCGAAAGTATTTTTCCCGAAAGCCATGGAAGCAAAAAAACAAAAACGAAACAAATAATAATAATGAGATCAAAGATCAATAATCTATTAATAATCTATCTGAACTATTCAAAGTTTGAAGGAGCATTATATTGACGATCACAAAAGAGCAAACAAGCAAAGAAAAGGTTGCTCATCTCGAGCAAGTTAGCTACACGGCATCTCATTTATTTGAACAATGGCGAAAGCAAACTATGAAAAGGTGGCTACTACTACTTTCGAAGAACCAGACCGAGTGACTTCGACCGAAATTTTGCAACAAACGTACCTAGCTAAATACGATGTGCCTATTTTGAGGCCTATTCATGACATGATCCTGAGCGATCTGGTCAACTTCTTCTCTCCGGTTAATCATAAGTATCGGTTCATCAAAATTGGGATAATTTGTGGAGCATCCTTCTCATGTTGTGTCTTGTTTATCAACCGCATTTTCATGAAAGCACCCTTTGCTTCCCTGTCGGAGTTTGCATCCGTCGCTGGAGCTTCTGCTGCGGGCGCACTGATGTTTGCTTGTTTGGCCTTGTTTTATCTCTACTATAATCGCAGAACATTTTATTCTTGGCGCAAACCTTGGATGAATCCAGGAATGCCGGCCAAGAATCGTTTAAAAATGCATGTTCCTCTACGACTACATACTACCGAAGCTGCAGCGAGACGGGCAGCCTGTCTTCCCCCACTACAGGCGACTGCAAATGTTGATGACCAAACGGATGACGAGAACGAAAATCAACTTGCTCCTAATGTTTGGAAATTGGATCCGTTACAATGGCAATTTCAACTCAAACCAACCGTGGAGGAAGGTCTGACCTTGGTTCAAATGATGGTTCCAAGCGATGACTTGGATTCAGAGTGGGGCAATATAGATGTGCCATCTAATTGGATGATGCGAGGATACGATAAGTGCATTTATACAAACCAGGCGTATCCCATTCCCTGTGATCCTCCCCTGGTTCCGCACAACAATCCTACTGGCATATATCAATTGACCTCCTTGGATTTGCCAAAAGCCTGGCTGGAGACGTCTACTACCTCGTCGGACAACTATACACTGTTATTGCATGGCATCGAATCTGCTTGTATTGTTTTCTTAAATGGAAGAGAGATTGGATTTTGTAAAGATTCAAGGTTGCCCTCTGAATTCGATATCACGCCGTACCTGAAACCAAAAGGAAACACCTTGCAGTTGGTTGTCATACGATGGTCGGATGGAACGTACATGGAAGATCAAGGTGCGTACAATTCTTCATGTGCATCTTTTGTTCGTGTTTGAATTACTGGCACAAGTCTTACAAAAAATGTCATCGTGTCTTTTCCTTTCCATGTAATAGACCACTGGTGGATGGCAGGTATTCATAGAGTAAGTAGTTGTAGCTGCTACTGCAAGGATTGTTTTGGACCAATGACTCTTGCTCTCTTTCTTACTTGAATCTGCTCTTTCGATTGGCCTGCTAGTCTGTAGAAATTGTACGGCGACCGAGAGGTGCAGACATTATTGATTACAATATCGACACAGACGCCAATGGCCGGCTGCAAGTTAAAGTGGAATGCCGGGAAATGTATCCAGTCAAAAAAGAGAATCGCAAAGTTCTAGCAAGACTTTATGCAGACGAACAATTAACCCCAGACGGTGATTGGAAGAAAGGTCCTGAAATTTGGAAGTGTAGCAAATCTGTGAATCAGGACGACAACCTCTGTGTCTTGGACGATAAAATCAAAAATGTCAAATTGTGGAATGCGGAACAGCCCAATCTTTACTCTCTGACTATTGCGTTACTAGACGGAGAAGGCAACGAATATCAAGTGGAGTCTGCTCGTGTCGGGTTCAGAACAGTTGAAATTTCGGGCGGGACAGTCAAGGTTAATGGAAAGAAGATCACCGTTTGCGGAGTCAATCGCCACGAACACGATCCTGATAATGGAAAGGTGATTACTCACGCGAGTATGAAAAAGGATATTGAGATTTTGAAACAGAACAATTTTAACGCGGTAAGGGCAAGTCACTACCCCGATGACTCCGCATTCTACCGCTATTGTGACTATTACGGAATGTACGTCTGCGACGAAGCGAACATCGAAACGCATGGTTTCAAACCAATTGGCAACCTTACGCACGATGCTGGTTGGGAAAGGACCTTTTCTTCGCGAGTTCTTAGAATGGTCCAACGCGATCGCAATCACGCATGCATTATCACTTGGAGCCTTGGGAACGAGGCAGGAAGGGGGCGCAATCTCAGAAATGCTCGAAACGAACTTTTGAAATTGGACACGTCTCGACCGGTCTGCTACGAGTCAGGAGGTGCGCTATTTGAGGGATCGGGGCTAACGGAATTGACTGATATTATATGCCCCATGTACCCGAACATACCTCGAATGATCGCATTGACAGCGTTGGAAAAGGAAGACCGCCCGATAATTTTATGTGAATACAGCCACGCTATGGGAAACTCAAATGGCAATCTACATTTGTACTGGAAGTATTTCTGGGATGAGAGCTATCCTCGGCTTCAAGGTGGCTACATCTGGGACATGATAGATCAGGGTATTAGGCAAAAAGACAACAAGAATGGCGTTGGACACTATTTTGCTTATGGGGGTGATTTTGGTGAAGTGCTACACGATGGACAGTTCTGCATCAATGTAAGTTTCAGAAGAAGCGAGGTTCGAATGCAATATCGTGTGCAGTTTTGAAGTTATCGCTGATGTTTTTAATTTGCCGATTATGCTTTATCCACTTTTCTTAGGGATTGTTTTCACCAGATCGCGAGCCTCATCCTGCCGTGTTTGAGGCAAAGTATCTCATGCAACCAGTTGAAATCTCCCTTCCAGGCCCTACACCCGATAGGACGATTCGTGCTGTTGTGTCAGGGCCGCGTACCTGTGAAGTCAAGCTTCGGTTCAAAAATCGATATTCATTCTCGGACTTGTCTCACCTGATATGGACATGGGAAGTTGTCAGTAACCGTTCGACGAGCATGTTGGCATCTGGTGAAATGAATGTTACACTACCTGCCAATGAAACAGAACATGTATGCATCAACCTTGATGGTGTCATCGACGAGATACTTCGTTCAGAAAAGACCACAAGGAGTAAAAACAGCAACTCATATTTTCTGAACATTCAAGGAGCTTTACGCAATGCTACTGTGTGGGCAACTGCAGGTCATGTTTTAGTCCAAGAACAATTTCCACTGGAACTATCTTTCGGTAACGAGGATGACACGACATTACTAAAGAGTTCTGCATTAGAGAATCAGTCATTACTCTCAACAGAGGATAAAGACGGCATGATTACTGTTTTTCGCCGAATTGCTACGAAGGCAATTCCCTATTTGGTGATCAACAAGGCAACCGGATTGATTGTCACTATCACTTCATCGGAAGGCGATAATTTGATTGCTCCAAACCATTGTATGGCACCGCAATTCACGAGGGCTACTACAGACAATGACAGAGGAGGCATGGAGCGAATCCTCTCCTTTTTTTACCCTGATAGTGGTTTGGAGCAGCTTTGGTCGACAGTTTTTGGTACTTCTACGTTCAGTTACCATACACGTTGGAGAATGGCCGGACTAAACCTCGACTATCCTCCCCACCAAAGTTGTAGTGGTATAAGAGTCTCCAAGTCTCCTGATAACAAAAGAGTTGAGATTGCAGTCACTATAATTACAAAAAGCGCACACAGGAAGAAGGAACTGGTCGAACAAAAGATCGTTTACAAAACCTTTGGAGACGGGCGAATTTGCGTTACAAGCCATGTTGTGCCCCGTCCTGCGTTACAGGGCTGTGTATCGCTGCCCCGCATTGGCATGTCGCTGGCCTTAAACAAGTCTCTTTACAATATTCAGTACTTTGGACGAGGTCCTTTTGAAAACTACGAAGATCGAAAAGTTGCCGCTCGCATGGGTGTCTTTGAAACCACTCCAAAGGAGATGGCTTACCACTATATATTCC
>Ga0210025_1003824_pt1 | contig 13372 bp, 7 predicted proteins | sample CryGeyme20150102_FD_183989 | JGI IMG/M metagenome (GOLD analysis project Ga0210025, IMG submission 183989) | Groundwater microbial communities from Crystal Geyser aquifers in Utah, USA - Crystal Geyser metaG 2015-0102 (SPAdes) (version 2) | ecosystem: Environmental > Aquatic > Deep subsurface >...
GTAGTTGTGGATTTACCAATTGGTTATCTTTGAAGTAAGCACTAGTACGAACAAATTCTTGATCAACTAAGGCTTCAACTGTATTGCCAACTGCGAAATCGAACCAGAAGTTGTTCATAATTTTTAAATCACCAGCTTCTAAACGAGCACGGCTATCTTGTTCTGCTTTGGTTGGATCAACATCTTCTACAGTAATTGCAGGTGCATTTGGCTGACCTTTGAAATCACCAAAAATACTATTGTAATATTCTGCACCAGAATTGTCACGGAAAATTAAACCTTGGGAACCATCACCTGATACTTGTGCAGCATTATCTTTACCATCACCTAAATAGGTTACGTTAGCTAATACCGGTTTGGTGTAAGGAGTTCCTTGTTCGTCACCAATAGCTCCGTCCATCTCAGCCATACGACCAGCTGCGTCTGTTCCTTGAATAACAAACCAGAACTGACCACGACCACGGAAACCTTCGTCCCAGTCAAAACCATCATCTGCGGCAAAAGCAGATACTAAATATTTGGCATCAACGGTTCCACCGAACCACTCATAACCATCATCATCTGAGGCGAAAGACTCTACGTACTCAATTACTGTTCCGCGACCTACACCACCCAAAGTTAAACCTTGAATTTCGTTTCCAGCTTGATCACCTACCGCTTTTCCAGTATGACGGATTGATACATAACGGAATACTCCAGAATTATCATCATCATCTTCACCACCGTAATTTGCACGAACATCACCAGCGCCTACGATTTCGTTTACGCCTTCAATTTGGCGAGCAGTTGCATTGTTTGTTTGAGCTTTACCCAAGATAATTACACCACCCCAAAGACCACGATCTTCGTAAGTTAAATTACCGGTTAAATCATCTAATATTGAAGTGAAAATAATCGGTTTTGTTGGTGTTCCTTCAGCAAATATTTTACCGCCTTGGCTAATTACTAAACCAGAAGCGTTATTTCCTGAACCATCTTGTGCTTTAATTACTGTTCCAGCTTCGATATATAATTCGGCACCGTCTTCAACAAATACCATTCCACTTAATTGGTAGGTTTTGTCAGCTGTCCAATAAACTTTTTCACCAGCATTGATTGAAGCATCAGTAACAACTACAGGTTCTCCTGAAGCTATTGCATCATCCTGTAAATAACCTAACTGATCTAAAGCAGTCCAGCCTTTCATCCAGTTTGTAGTACCAAAAGCACCTACATAGTTAACTTTTGTAAAGAATGAGTCTTCGTATAATGCACGATTTGCAGCTGTTAAAGCTGGGCTACCAGCAGCTAATGCAGGATTTAAGCCTTTTGCATCTTGTTCACGGCTAATACCACGTAGTTCTGGATTTACTAATTGATTTCCTGAGAAGTTAGCATTGGTACGAACAAATTCTTGATCAACCAAAGCTTCAACTGTATTGCCAACTGCGAAATCGAACCAGAAGTTGTTCATAATTTTTAAATCACCAGCTTCTAAACGAGCACGGCTATCTTGTTCTGCTTTTGATGCATCAACATCTTCTACAGTAATTGCAGGTGCATTTGGCTGACCTTTGAAATCACCGAAAATACTGTTGTAATATTCTGCACCAGAATTGTCACGGAAAATCAAGCCTTGGGAACCATCACCTGATACTTGTGCAGCATTGTCTTTACCATCACCTAAATAGGTTACGTTAGCTAATACTGGTTTGGTGTAAGGAGTTCCTTGTTCATCACCAATTGCTCCGTCCATCTCAGCCATACGACCAGCTGCGTCTGTTCCTTGAATAACAAACCAGAACTGACCACGACCACGGAAACCTTCGTCCCAATCAAAACCGTCATCGGCAGCAAATGCTGATACTAAATATTTAGCATCTACGGTTCCTCCAAACCACTCGTAACCATCATCATCTGATGCGAAAGACTCTACATACTCAATTACAGTTCCACGACCAACTGCACCCAAGGTTAACCCTTGAATTTCATTTCCAGCTTGATCACCTACCGCTTTTCCAGTATGACGAATTGATACATAACGGAATACTCCAGAATTGTCATCATCATCTTCACCACCGTAATTTGCACGAACATCACCAGCGCCTACGATTTCGTTTACGCCTTCAATTTGGCGAGCTGTTGCATTGTTTGTTTGTGCTTTACCCAAGATAATTACACCACCCCAAAGACCACGATCTTCGTAAGTTAAATTACCGTTCAATTCATCTAAAATTGACGTGAAAATAATCGGTTTTGTGGGTGTTCCTTCAGCAAATATTTTACCGCCTTGGCTTATTACTAAACCAGAAGCATTATTTCCTGAACCATCTTGTGCTTTAATTACGGTTCCAGCTTCGATATATAATTCGGCACTGTCTTCAACAAATACCATTCCGTTTAGAACGTAGGATTTGTTAGCAGTCCAAATTACTTTTTCACCGGCATTAATAGAAGCATCGGTAACCTGCACTGTTTCTTGAGCAAATGCAGTTGCTAATGACAGACTAAATAAAAGTGCTGTAAGAGTTATCTTTTTCATTTTTTGTTGGTTTGTTTTTTTGTTATTGCTTTAATCAGATGTCGTATTTGAATCCAAACACAAACGTTCTGCCTAAGCTATATTTTTGGAAAATGTATTCTTCTCCTTTAAACTCCTGAGTAAATTTGATATCGGGGTTTAATAAATTATTGGCACTAAATGATAGAGAAATCGATTTACCTACACGTTTACTAATGTTATAATTAACCATAGAATAGGAACGTTCAAAAACATTAGGAGTAGAACCATACGTTACTCTACTTAAACGATCCCCAAATTTATTGAAGCTAATGGTTGAGTTAATTCCATACGTAGAATTGAAATAGTTCAAATCAATATTAACGATGTAAGGAGACTGACCATTTAGGGGACGACTTGTTGGAGGATTATCATCCGTTTGGCGCATTTCTACTAATTCAGATTCAGGAATATCCACTTCTGATTGAACGAATGTTAAGTTAGTAATGAGTTGAAAATTACTCAGTGGTTTCCAATATGCACCTAAATTTTTACGGAATTCTAACTCAATACCAAGTACACTACCACGTTCCACGTTTTGAATAGACTCTGCTTTTTCTGCAATATCGAATCGGATTACCCGCTCTAAAGGATTATTTAAGAGTTTATAGAATGCACTAACTGTTACAATTTCACCCGGACTTGGGTACCATTCGTAACGCAAATCGTAATTTGTGATAAGAGTTCTTTCAAGTTGAGCATTACCTCTGAACAAATTGTCGCCCACGAAATCAAACGAGATATAAGGTGCTAATTCTCTAAATGTTGGTCGTGCAATAGTTCTAGTTGCAGCAGCACGAATATTTACATTATCAGAAAGTGAATAAATAATTACTACAGAAGGTAAAATATCGTCTTGAACTATACTGCCAATTCGATCTTGATCACCTAAAGTGGTATCACGACTAATTGTTTCAAGATTAGTTGACTCAAAACGAGCACCGGTTACAATTTTAATGTCACCATAAGACATTTCCAACATACCATAACTAGCTGAAATAGATTGTTCTGCATCATAACTACTTCTTTCTGTGGTCGCCGAAGTTAAGTAATTTCCGATTTGAGGACGGTTTCGGCTATCATAACCAAGAATTCCACGTTGATTCAAGAAAGCTTCTTCTGTATCAAATTGATTCAAGAAAAAGCCATTTCCCTGTAAATATTCATAGCGGCGTTCGGTAAAATAGCGCTCAGTTTGTTCAATTAAATAACCAGTTTTTGCTTTAAATTGTAAGCCGCTAAAAGAAAATGGGAGCGTTAAATCAACTGTTCCAGAACGTTTAGTTTCTTCTAAATCTCTGAAAAAACGAGCTGGGCGTGGATGTTGGGAATTATCGTTTCCAAGCAAAGTATCGACTACTAATCCTGATGTTAAATCTCTTACAAAACGAGCATCAGAAGAGATGAAACGTAAATCTGGCTGATCTTGACCATTACTTTGTATCGCTGAATTCCATTCAAGCTGCATATTATTCAGAAATGCAAAATTATGTTTTCCTGAAAGTTGGTAAGAATCTAAGTCGCGTTCAATAAATTGATTTACTCTAGAACGTAATTCTACATCGTCTGAGTTAAACTGCTCCCAAAATCCGTTCAGATATCGACCTGTATTTTCGGCACTTTGAGTTCTTAAATAAGAAAAATTGATCTTACTATGTTGACCAGCAATAATACCAGCTGTTATTAATCCACCCCAATCAACATTTTGCGAACCTTTTTGATCGTTTAACACTTGAATTGGAAATAATGAACTCACTTCATTAATATTACCTTGCAAATTAAAACGTGAATTTTCACCATTTTGATAACCACTAAAGGTCATTCCATAAGAATAACTTGCAGAATAGCCAAAAGTTAAGTCTTTAAACAATAAATGCCTGTTTCCCAAACTAATTGAATAAGACTGATTAGGCATTCCCTCTCTTTTTTGTGGTAAAAAAGTTGATGATAGAGATTTTGCTAATAAATTTAATGTATCCGCTTTGCCTACATTAAATCTTGCTTGAGTTGCACTAGGAAATTCACTATTTGAGGCGCTTGTCACTAAATCTGGTGCTGCTCTAAATCCACCATCAAAGCCAATCCAATCTTGCTTACCTCGTTCACCGAGTAACAAATCCTGAAAAGTTGCCTGAGAATTATAACCCATTTTTGTTGAAATGCTAACAAATACATTATCAGGAATGCCTTTGGTACTAACATTTACCAATCCACCCGAAAAGTTTCCAGGTTTATCAGGGGTAAAAGTTTTTAGTGTAGTAATATTGTCTAATAAACCTGCAGGGAATAAATCCAATTGAAAAGATTTTTTATCTGGATCTGATGTTGGTAGTTCTAATCCATTAAGTTGAGTGCTCGTATATCGATCTCCCAAACCACGAACAAAAACGTATTTACCACCTACAACTGAAGCGCCTACTACTTTTGTCATTGCTCCTGCTGCATCTCCACTTCCAGAGTTAGAAATCATTTGAGCGGAGATTCCATCTTGCATTCCAACAGCTTTTCTCTGTATTGACAATAAAGCGGCATCTGAGTTTTTTAATGCCTCAGCAGTTACCGTAACTTCTTCTAAGCCAAATGATTCTGGACTTAAGTCGAAACGCAAATTAATAGTTTTTCCTTCTTCAACGACAACGCCTTCAATACGTTTATCAGAATAAGACACGTACGATGCTTTTATTGTGTATGTGCCTGGTGCTACATTAACGATAACAAAGTTTCCGTCAATGTCTGTTGCTGAGCCTATGAATGTTCCTTCTATAGATACGTTAACTCCAATTAAGGATTCTCCTGTTTCAGAGTCGTAAACAGTACCTGTAATTTTCGATTTTGATTGCGCGTTTGTGTGAGATGCGAAAAAGGAAAGAACAATGATGATGAGTGAGATGTATTTATATGTGTTCTTCACGAGTTTACTTTTAGTTTTCTAGATGCCCCAAAACTACTGCACGAACATGTCTCTTAAGTTAGTCTTGTGTTAACAAACCATTATTTCAATGTTAAGCCAATGTTAACACGCCCTAAATTCTCTACTCATTTTTTATAAGATTTAGACTTATCTTTAAATAAAAAACCACCTATCTTATTGTTATTATTATACGATTATACCAAATATGATATAACTATTGAACAAATGATTTAAGCGTATTTCGAATATTAAATCATTAACCCTGTTTCACTAATTATTGTAGATTTTGAAATTTCACCCAAAAATTTTGAATATTGATTGAATTATTTATAAAAAGAAAAAGCCGCAAATGCGGCTTTTAAAATGAAATTGAACAAATTATGAAAGTTCAGAACTTGAGTCAGAATCAGATTTTGGTTCAGGTGAATCTGATTTTTCACTCTTCTTTTGTGTTCCATTAATATTTACTTGTTCAGCTAACTCATCTAATGAAACAGGATATTTACCATGAGGTCTTTCACCTAAAAGTTTCAGTAAATCTATTGGATCTAATTTTTCTTTCTCAAGAAGAGTTTTTGCCATGTTCTCTAATTTATCTTTATGATCATTAAGTAAAGCTTTTGTACGAACTCTTGCCTCATCAATAATCTTTTTCATAGCAATATCAATATTTTGTGATGTTACATCAGAATACTTTTTATTGATACCAAAACTACCTTCAGGATTTTGCGAGTCGTAATAGGATATATATCCTAGTTCTTCACTCATACCATAAACAGCAACCATTGCAAATGCCATATTGGTAATGCGCTCTAAATCATTTTGAGCACCTGTTGAGATTTTTCCGAAAATAATTTCTTCAGCAACTCGACCACCAAGTAAAGCACAAATCTTATCGTTTAACTCTTCCTTGGTCATCAAGAAACGATCTTCCAATGGAGTTTGCAAGGTATAACCTAATGCAGATAATCCTCTTGGAACAATTGAGACTTTTAAAACAGGATCAGTATGTTCAAGAAACCAACCAACAATTGCATGACCAGATTCATGATAAGCTACAATTTCACGTTCCTCAGGACTGATAATTTTATTTTTCTTTTCAAGTCCTGCAATTACACGTTCAATGGCATTTTGAAAATCGACCATTTCAACGCTTTCTTTTGTATTTCTAGCTGCTAATAAAGCTGCTTCATTACACAAGTTTGCTAATTCTGCTCCAGCAAATCCTGGAGTTTGTGAAGCCAATACTCTTAAATCAACATGTTCTGACATTTTGATTTTTTTTGTGTGCACTTTAAGAACATCTACTCGACCAACTAAATCTGGTTTATCAATAAGAATTTGACGATCAAAACGACCTGGTCTAAGCAAAGCTGAATCAAGAACATCAGGTCTGTTTGTAGCAGCCATCATAATAACTCCTTTTTCAGAGTTAAATCCGTCCATCTCGGCTAATAATTGATTCAACGTATTTTCACGCTCATCATTTGCACCCATCATCATACCTTTACCTCTTGAGCGACCAACAGCATCAATCTCATCGATAAAAATAATACAAGGGGCTTTTTCCTTTGCTTGTTTGAACAAGTCACGAACACGAGCGGCACCAACTCCAACAAACATTTCAACGAAATCAGAACCACTTAGACTGAAAAAAGGAACATCAGCTTCACCAGCAGTTGCTTTTGCCATCAATGTTTTACCAGTTCCAGGAGGGCCAACTAAAAGCACACCTTTAGGAATTGCGCCACCCAATTTTGTGAATTTCTCAGGATATTTTAAAAATTCTACAATTTCTTCAATCTCTTCTTTAGCTTCATTTAAACCAGCAACATCTTTAAAGGTTACTTTGTTTTCACCTTGTTTATCATATAAAGCTGCTTTGTTTTTCCCAATATTTAAAACTTGTTGACCAGGATTCATTCTTTTGAAAATGAAAAGCCAGAAAATCACAATTAAACCAATTGGTAATAACCATGAGAAAACACCATTCATCCAGTTTTCTTCAATTCTTGCATCGAATTCAACATTGTTTTCTTCTAATAGTTCGCGGATATTATCACCAGCAACCATTGTTGTTGAAAACGAGTTTTGTGGCTTTTTTCTCTCTGTTATGCCATTATCTTGAGTTTCAGGTAAACGAACAGCACCACTTCCAATAGCTTCATCTTTATATTCACCAACTATATAAATACCATTTTTAATGATTACTTTTTTGACGTTCCCATTTTTAACTTCTTTTAAAAATGTTGAGTAATCAATTCTATTAGCAGTTTCCGGTTGGAAATACATGAATTGAAGACCTAAGAGAACCACAAGAATGATTATATATATCCAGATTGGCGGAAACTTCGGTTGTTTATCGGTTGAGTTTTTATCCTTAGGTTTTGGATTACTTTCTGACATGTAAATTGGGTTATGATTATTTTAAGAACGATTTTAACGCTATTGTTGAATGATTCGTATTTCAATAAGCTTATTTAATCAAAATTAGCCTTTTAAAATACGAATTTATCGCATTTCAGGAAAACAAGTATAGCTTATTTATCGATGATACTTATTGATTAAGATTATTTTGAAAAATTTGATGCTTTAATCTTGATTACTAATTAGATCAACTTCTTCGCCTTCACCAGTTTGCATTAACAAACCTTCAGAAATGTCATTTACTTTTCCTACAACACTGAAATCATCAAATACTTTGAAAAGTCGATCAGCTTCTTTTTGAGGTAAAGTAAATAACAATTCATACTCTTCTCCTCCATACAAAGCATATTTATCAACATCAATTTCCATTTCGTCTGCAACGTTTCTTGTTTCGTGAGCAACGGGTAATGCAGCTTGATATATTCTAGCACCAACACCTGAAGCAGTCAAAATTTGTTTCACATCATGAACAAAACCTTGAGAAATATCAATCATTGCTGTTGGCAACATAGACAATGTCTCAAACTGTTGAATTAAGTCAATTCTTGGTTGTGGTAATAATTGTTTTTTAACAACATACTCAAAGTCTTTTAAATCTGGCTGAAACTCAGTTTGTCCCAAATTTTCCATTTCTGACTTTTCTCTGAGTAAAATTCTTAAACCAGCAATTGCACCACCAAGATCTCCAGTTACACAAATAGCATCATCAATTTTTGCACCTGAACGATAAACTACTTTTTCCGCCTCAACTTTTCCAAAGACTGAAATACTGATAACCAAAGATCCTCGAGTAGCGCTAATATCTCCTCCTAATAATTCACACTCACAGATATCACAAGCATAATGAATTCCTTCATAAAGCTTTTGTGTCATTTCTGAGGATACCTTATTTGGTATTGCTAGATTTACCGTTATTCCAGTTGGTTTGCCATTCATTGCTAAGATATCACTAATAGCTGCAACACATAATTTATAGCCTAAATGATGCAATGGTGTAATAACCAAATCAAAATCGACTGATTCTACAAATGTATCGGAGCTTAATAAACCAGATTCATAATCAGAAATTCGAATTACAGCTGCATCATCTCCTATTCCGAAAACCGTGTCTTTGTGTTTAAATTGCTCTTCTTGTTTAAATGTGGAAATTAAAGCATCTCTTCCGATGGTTTCAATTGAGGTAAATTGCATATTATTTTAATTCTTTCTCTAGTGATGCTAAATCACCTTTTATCATATCTTTAACTAAGGAGTCTAAAATACCAGTTAATAATCCGACTTTTTGTGACATTATTAATATTCTTTAGTAAGTAATTTGTTTAAATGAATTTTGATGTTCCAAAAACCAAGCATAAGTAGATTTGATTCCGGTTTCTAGACTAATTTTCGGACTCCAGCCAAGACTTCTAAACTTTGAAGAATCCATTAATTTCTTTGGAGTTCCATCGGGTTTAGAACTATCCCAAATAATTTCACCTTCGTGTCCAACCGTTTTTTGAATCGTTTCAGCTAATTCTTTTATGGTTAAATCAGATCCGAAACCAACATTATATAAATAATCATCCAAATGATCGGCTTTCATTGCAAATACTATTGCATCAGCTAAATCATCAACATGTAAAAATTCTCGCATTGGAGTGCCTGAACCCCAAAGTGTTACAGGTGTATTTCCATTGAGTCTTGCATCATGAAACTTCCGAATCATTGCTGGAAGAACATGTGAAGTTTTTAAATCAAAATTATCGAACGGGCCATATAAATTGGTAGGCATTAGGGAGAAATAGTTCTTTTCATATTCTTTTCTCAAGGATTGACACAATTTCACTCCAGCAATTTTTGCAATCGCATACCATTCATTGGTTGGTTCTAAGGTCCCTGTTAATAGGGAATCTTCTCGGATAGGTTGTTCAGCAAATTTTGGATAAATACATGAAGAACCAAGGAATATGACTTTTTCAATGTTATTCTCAACCGCTGCTTGAATCAAATTCGTTTCAATGATCAAGTTTTCCATTAAAAACTCATAGGGAAAATCATTATTAGCTAAAATTCCACCAACTTTGGCAGCTGCAATAATCATTACATCAGGCTTTTGAGTATTAATAAAATTTTTAACAGCTGCTTGATTTAATAAATCTAATTCAGAACGTGTTGCAGTAATGATTTCAGAATATCCCGATTTTTGAAGTGAACGAACAGTTGCTGATCCGGCCATTCCACGATGACCTGCTACGTAAATTTTCATGTTATTTAGTTGATGTTTTTAAATGAATTTCAATTTTTCGTCTCACAATCGAATTATTCATCTAAAATTGATTTAAAATTTGGCTTTAAAATAATGATTTTAAATATGAGAATCAGTTTCAGTAAAACCTTTACAAAACGACCTATCTAGAAATTTTCAAAAAACGCCAATATTTTTTTATGCATTGAGTCAGTAATCTGAAAGTGATAAACGATTCTTACTTTCTTTGGCCCAAAAGGAACAACTCTTAAACCTGCAGTTGTTGCTTTTTCCATAAATTCGGTAGCCATCATTTCTTTAAGTTCAAAGATAACAATATTTGATTGAGTTGCTTCTAGAGAAACTTCCATATCTGAACGGGAATGAATAAGTTCAGCTAATTCTTTAGCTTTCCTATGATCTTCTTTCAACTTTTCCCAATTATGGGTAATCGCATAATCTGCTGCAGCTGCTAATAAGCCAACTTGACGCATACCTCCGCCTAAAATTTTTCTGAATCTTCTGGCTTTTTTAATTCGTTCAGTTGAACCTAATAACATTGATCCAACCGGAGCGCCTAAACCTTTGCTAAAGCAAACTGAAATTGTTTCAGCAATTGTTCCAAAGAATTCAGGTTCAATTTCTGTTGCTGTAATAGCATTCCATATTCTTGCACCATCTAAATGAATAAATAAATTATGTTTGTCAGCAACTGCTTTTATATCAAGCAATTCCTGCCGAGTGTAGGCCGTTCCGCCTCCTTTGTTTGCAGTATTTTCTATTTCAATTACAGATGTATGAGGATCCCAATCATTTTTTGGTCTGATTGCTGCTTCTATTAAAGCTGGAGTTAACTTTCCAAGTTTTCCAAGAATTGGACGCAATTGAACATTAGATAACCAACTTGCTGTTGTTCCTTCATAATTAAAAATATGGCCACTTTCATCAATAATGACTTCTTCACCCGTTTGTGTTAATACTTTTATAGCTAATTGATTACTCATTGTGCCTGATGGAACAAATAAACCTGCTTCTTTTCCAAACATACTTGAAACTGTTTTCTCAAGTGCTAAAACGGTCGGATCTTCATTGAATACATCATCTCCTACTTCAGCATGTATCATTGCATTTAACATTGCCGCATCGGGTTTGGTAACAGTATCACTGCGAAGGTCAATTATTTCCATAGATTTTCTTACTTTAATCTGTTATTGAAAATTGGTACACTAAAAATTTATCAAACCTACGAATTTTGTACATGCAATTCGATACTTCTCACTTAAACTTTCAAACCTTTACAAATGACGATTTGGAGGAGCTTCATGCTATCTTTTACATATCGGTGCATGAAATTGGCATAAAAGAGTATTCAAGCGATCAATGCGAAGCTTGGGCTCCATCAGATTTTGATAGTTATTATTGGTCAATGCGTTTAAAAAATCTTAAAACAATATTTGCGTTATCTGATGACAAAAAAGTAGGTTTTATATCCTACAGAAATGACGGATATATCGACTTTTTATATGTTTTGCCTGAGTTTAATGGTAAAGGAATTGCAAAGGAACTCTATGATATTACTGAGTTTGAACTTCTTTCTGCTATTTCAGTTTCTAAAATTTATACTGATGCTTCCTATCTAGCAAAGCCTTTTTTTGAAAAGCAAGGTTTTAGGGTCACAAAAAAGAATATTGTGTCATTACGTGGTGAACAATTGATCAATTTTTCCATGGAGAAAAGATTCGATTTATTTGTTTGATTCACAATTTGGGTTTCAAAACTTGAGTTTACTTTGAAAAGTAGTTTTCAGCAAAATAATAGTCGATTTTAGTCAATATGAATCGGTAAAACCTAGAAAATCTATTTTTGGTAATGGACTCAAACTTTCAATTCCAATATTTGCTTCTGTTAAAAGTGTTTTTTACTAAAATAATCAGCAATTAACAACTGCTTGAAACGGTGAAAACTATTGGAAATAAGCTTTTGCATTTAGCTCAAAATGTAAAAGATTCTATTTTGAAAACACTTTCAGGTCAATACATTTACTTTGGAAGCGTTTTTCTTCCCTATAATAAAAACTTTAGTAATTCCTTATTCTTATTGAATCGATTTAGTTAAATTGAGATAATTGGATAAAATTTCAGATACATCTGTTCTTAATTGGTTGGTTATCCTTTTATTGGTTGAATTTCTTGCACTTTTGGTTTGATTAATTCTGCCCATTATTCACTTTACATCTATTTACTATGAAAAAAATCATAACGGTTATCTTTGTATTCCTATTCTGTTTTATTGTATCCTCTATTGCACAAGAAAAAGAAAAACCTGTAAAACAAACAGCAAACCCTCCTATTTATATCGCTTTTTTATGGCACATGCATCAACCGGTTTATCGACCTGGTGAAAATGTAATTCAAACTGATGGATCTGGCCGCTACTCCTATTCCGTAATCGATATTCATAATTCAAGAACTGGACCTTACACAACTTGGCCAAGTGATGCAGTAAATAAAGGAATTGCTGCAGGGCTAGAACACCTTGGGGCATCTGTTAGCCTAACTGGATCATTAATTCGAAATTTAAATCAAATTGAGGCAGCAGGAAGAGGTTTTAATGGTTGGAAAAACCCATGGAAATCAATGGCAAATAAAAAAACCTCATTAAATAATTATCGCCTTGATTTAATTGGATTTGGATATCATCACCCACTAATGGGTTTAGTTGAATACGACGATATTCGAGCACAAATTTCAACCCATAAAAAAGAGTTGTTTGATAATTTTGGTGTTTCTTATTCCAAAGGGATTTTCCCACCTGAAAATGCGTTTACTCCTCGAATGATTCCAGCTTTAGCCGACGAAGGCTTAGAATGGGTTTTAGTGGATAATGTGCATTTCGAACGTGCTGCTAAAGGTTATCCTTACAATAAAAGTGGAAATTTATACGAACCGAATCCGGCAGATCAACGAAATGCTGATCCAGGCGATTGGGTTCAGCTCAATAATCTTTGGGCTCCAACAAAAATTTCAGCACAATGGGGACATCAACCTCATTATGTTACTTATACAAATCCTGAATCGGGTGAAAAATCAAAAATAATTGCCGTTCCAACTTCTCGCTATTTAGGTAATGAAGATGGTCGAGGTGGATTTGGTGCTCTTCAATATGAATCTGTTATGAGTCAGTTGGAAAGTTATAACACCGATTCAGATCACCCAATTTTAATCGTTTTACACCATGATGGTGATAATTTCGGTGGCGGTTCTGAAGGCTA
>Ga0210025_1003829_pt1 | contig 13351 bp, 14 predicted proteins | sample CryGeyme20150102_FD_183989 | JGI IMG/M metagenome (GOLD analysis project Ga0210025, IMG submission 183989) | Groundwater microbial communities from Crystal Geyser aquifers in Utah, USA - Crystal Geyser metaG 2015-0102 (SPAdes) (version 2) | ecosystem: Environmental > Aquatic > Deep subsurface >...
CGATGTCAACGTCATGTATCTCAAGAAGGACAACCTCAACTCCATAGGTATGAAGATTCCTCTCACCTACGAAGATGAAAAATAGCACGACAAGTAAAGGCACAAAAGAACAGTATGCTTAGGGGAGCTGATGAAGCTTTGCAGGAACAAGCAGATGCAGGCTTTAAAGCAGTTCATTCCCGATTATAGATTCACTAAGTTTGGGGTTTAAAGGGGCTGGACAATCATAAAGGATAAGTTGTATCAGCCTATCTGCTACAAAAGTATGTTCACTCAAAGCTTCCCCATACCCGTTTCGAAGATTAATTAAGTGAGCCCCTAGTTCTATCAAAAGATGGTTGTCGGGAAGAAAGTTACGGTGCAAAGAATCCAACACCTCAAGAATCAAGGCTGGGACGACGCCTTTGAGCTTTGCCAGCACTGGATTCTTAACTAGCGATAAAGGAAAGCTAAAGCTTAGAACCCAGCTAACTACAACCCGAAACATATCAATACCAACAACAAGATGCTCTTCCATGGAACTAGATCAACAGAAGGGGCTGAAGGAATCATTTAGTATGGTTTCGACTCCAGATTTTATGCTACAGGGTGCATGTACGGCAGAGGGACATATTTTGCCGACAATCCTGAAAAAAGTGATAACTACACATCACCTCCCATTCACTATATGTTCGTCTGCAACGTAGCTCTTGGGGAGCAGGAGGTCTTGACTCAAGTAAACAATGGCAAGCTGGGCCCTGCAAAAGGGTATCATTCGATTTACGGTAAAGCAAACCAAGGGGGAATCTACGAATACATAATAGATCGATATGGACAGGCCAAGCCCGTCTACCTCATCACCTACACCAAGTGATCATATGTTACATCTAATTATAAATATACATCTTGACAATAATCATTTATCATTGTAACTGCAGCCCTAGCGAAACTATCTTCGATTTCAAAAAATTAAGATACTACTTATCGATTGAGCTCTGTATATTCAAACAATCCTGATACTAACTTGGCTTTAGAAGCTGACTCTCTAACTATATGATGTTCCTGCTATTGTTGAGGGATTGCTAGGATAAAAGTTCAAGAACTTTGCTCTTACTTTCGCTTTCTCTTAGGATTCTGCTAATCTGCTCCTTCTGCTTATTTAAATGCTCTGGCTTAATAACAGACTCTGGTTTGGATGAACTGACCCCAACAGTGCTCTATTTGCTTTTATGGCTATCCTTCACTTCTGCATGATCCACATGTTTTTTGAGGTGAGCCTTTGACTCTGTAAGATATTGATTCCCTAGCTATTTGTTGTCAAAGTTCATTTAGAAATCCTGAAACTATTTGAATATTTGATCATCCGTAAGGTTTTTCATTTTCAAAAAGTGATACTTTTGAGGGTTCAAGGCCTTGTCCCTCGCTATTTAGAACTGATGGGACATTTCAGGGTTGACTTTTATTGCCCTACGCTTCCTCTTCTCTTCCAACAGGTACATCATCTGCTTCCTTTTCTCCCTCAACTCTTTCTCCTCGCTTCTTCTCTCCGAAGCTATTTCAGTCTTTACCCGCTGGATTACGCTATTTTAGGAATGGACTCTTGAGCTACTTTGATGCTCCAAATAATTCTTGTATCGGCTTTCATGCAGTCGTTTGCTATATATCTTTTTTTCGACTTCATCTCTAAGTTACTGCATCAAAAATCTTTTCTCCATGACCTTGTATTTAGGCAGGGATAAGACGCTATGGCTAGACAAAATATGTTCTCTTTTTTGTTTCTGTTCGGATATATTCTGGAGTTTTTGTTCTATTGCTTCCAATTTTTTATTCTTCTCCTCATTTTTTCTTTACTGTGAGCATACTCTTTGAGCCTTGAGTTTTTTTTGGTATTCAATTTACCTCTCTATTTATTGCTCTCTTCTAATGCTAGCTGCTATCTATTTTTCCACTTTAAGTTTCCTCAACTGCTCTGTAATTGTTGACTTGATTTCCTCGTACTGTTTGCGCTTCTTCCTAAGGTCATTGATGTCAGCCCTATAGCCATTAATGATCTAGTCTTCCGTTTTTATTGGCCTAAGAGTATTGCTTTTATGATATCGACCTTGGCTTAATTAGGTGAGCCTTTCCATGTTCGGTCCTCCTTTTGTTGCTATCTGTTATGTTGGTTTGAGTCGCTAATCTAGAGAGCTATTGTTATTGATAGTATTTGAAGAAGTTGTTACCTTGAAATTCGGCTCATTGCACAATTGTTGGAGTTACTGCGATGTGAGGGTGGAGGAGATATGCTTAGCCCTGGGGGAGTTACCTCTGTTCAGGACCTGGAAGTATTGATATTTTTATTAATCCATAAATTATCATAACCTCACACTGATCTCATAACATTATTCATCAACTGCTATCCTTTTAGATTCTTTATCTGAGTGCCTGAAGGGGTAATGGCATGATTTTATCTGGCGATTTCGATAGGAAAGTCAAACAAGTAAGTGCTTTTTTAAGGCTCCATGATTTTGTCATATGTTAAACGTGTGAAAATTGGTTACTTAATCTGAACTGTCAGAATGAGTCATTATTATCATTATTTGTCATTCATCCTGAATGAGCCAACCCACAGCTAACACTGCAGATACCTTTGCTAAGGAACTGGAGAAAGTGAGCAGCTACATGCATGACACCGGACGCATCCTCAAAGACAAGTTCATTCGATAAAACTATCGGGTAGTCATCAATCAAGCGAAAAGAGTACTTAAACTGTCAGGAACAAGATACGTCTCATGGAAGCAGTATAGTAAACTCATGATGCAAGTCATCAACCGTTTTGGAGCAGATTCGAAGGAGTGGAAAGCTGTCAGCTCAGCATCTAGCCATCAATGTGAAGAAATCATGAGAAGAAGACCTTGTGCTGAGGTAAAAAATTTGACCAACAGAGTTTAAAAGATTATGGCTTCCGTAATGGACAAAAACATACAGGAGGTCTTGGAGTTGATTGAGCCCAACTAGACGAGAAGAAAAAAGACCCGAAAAAGGTTCATGAACGAGATAACTATATGGCAAAAAAGTGCCATTGAGTGATATCAATAGGTAGAAAGAGTATCAAAGCTTTATGCAATTTTTAAAAGTCTATGAGGACATCCTTGGTTGGCTGATATCCACCGTTGACTATCATATAAATAATTCCGAAGGCGGCCACTCGCACTACAGAATCATGAACCATCGTCATCATCAGAGTTCATTAAGCGTAAGCCATGAGATATCGGGTAGAGTAGAAGTCTCACAATGTAGTTAACACAGATATTACTCCCCAAAGTCCCGGCTTGGCTGGGCAAGACCAATATCGCTTGCAAGCAGTTGTACAAGTCTGTGATCTCTACTTGAGATACAGTGGCAAGTATGAGAAAATTGCGAGGCATGACCCGATAAGGATCCAATAACCTATGCTTTAGTACTTCAGGAAAAGGATTCTTAACATGCTCCGTGTTTTTTCTCAAGCCTAAAAGGATTAAGTCCAAAGGAGGCTTAGTGAGGTCCAGAAACACTAGGATCGAGCCTTTTTTGGGTCAATCGTTAAGTTATGCTCATGTATTCATTATCGATACTTAGTTTCTGAAATTTCTTCACGAATGGTAAAAACGGAACTGATGAAACTCAACCTTAGACACGAACGCCTGAAATGATACGATAAAATCCCCAATTCTTTGAATTCAAGATTGTTTATTCATTATCATTCTCTACTATTATCATGTTTACTGCTGCTATTGATAACTGTACTTAATGGGTGCAATAAAGTTATGATGATCGACTAAATTGTCAGAAAAGTCGGAGGGTTTGAGGGGCAGTTCATCTGTAAAAATAACGAACTCCTCATCAATCTCGTCAGCCCCAACAAAGCTCAGGTGCTCTTCTGCCGACTCACTGACGATGTCTTCCCTCACTCTCTGGCCGACATAGCAGACAGCATCCTAGAGCTCCATTAAATAATCAGATAAATCCCAGATGACAAGATCATTGTTGGCCAGCATAATGAACTCATCCTGATCATCGGAATGGGCAAAAAGACTAAATAGTTTACCATTCCTCTCGAAAAGGCAGACATCTCAAATGAGTAAGCCCTCAAGAAAAAAGTAGAGGACCTTGAAAAGCAGCTTTAGCGTAAAACATTCGAGGCAACTTTCTTCAAAGAACAGTATCAGCTCATTCTCAGAAATATGCAGTTGAGGCCCAATGTTGAAGAACTCGAAAAACTCTATGCCAACGGAAGCGTATCTTCACTATTCAACGTGGAAAAAGGACTCATGGACTCCAAGCTTACAACAAGCTCACTTTCTCTTTCTTCTTCCTTCGAAAGAGAGAAGGTGGGAGCTCCTCCTCCTCCAATTAAAAAATAGCCTCCCAAATGTGCCAAATCCCATGAGCTCAGGCAAAATGTGGGAGGTGGAATGGGAGGAAATTTCAAATGCAACATTTGTCGAACTCTAATCCAAGGAAGCCAAGTAAAATGGTCCTGCAGACCATGCGATTTTGATGCTTGTGCCAATTGCTACAATAAAGAGTAATTATTGCCCAATGTAGGGTTCCTGCCGAAGGGAGAAAATTTTGCCCAAGGCAACATTTTATGCCTTTCGGCTTAGCTGGAAACTATGGAATGAGGCTTTGCGACAACTGCTCAAAAAATTTAGGCCGTTAGAAGGGTTTCAGTTGTGTAGAGTGTGATTATGATGTATGTAAAGCTTGTGCCTGATATTCTTTAATAAAACACTTAAGAAACAAATATCATCAACTAATATTTCTCCCTCTGCCGTCCACTATGGCTTCGTTGTCCAGGATGGCGTCAATCTAGAGAACAGAATTTTTCTCACTTGAAATATTGGATTTGATCGTATTGAGTTCCTTCATCTTGCTCTTTACTGTCCTCTAGAGCTCCAAAAATCTTTGTTCTTCTTCCAGTTAGAGAACTGCCTCTTTCTATATTTCCTTTAATATTTTCAAGTACTTCCTGCACTTCTCCTAGTCACTGTCTATGACTCCAGCCAAAGCTGGGTTACCTTCAATTTCCTTGAGCTCAGCCTATAGACTCTGGTATATCTAGGTGAATAGCACAATTTTTTACTGTTGGATGGCTGCCATTCTGATGTTTTAGATTTCTTAGTGCTTGAAATACGCGAAATGGTTCATTTATTTGTGATTGATAACATAGAGAACCTTGAGCAGTTAGGCGTACTGGGGGTTGTTGTGCATCGAGTAGAACTGAAGACCCGCCTCGCCTGCCTTCATGGAGTGCAGCCGATCATTATAGTCCTCCTTGCACGAATTGCCCCTCAACAGACACTCTTGGATTTTATTTTTGGCCAGACAGAGGAGCCTTGCTGTTGGATCTTTCCAGAAGAGAAAAAGTAGGATGAGGATTAGGTTGATGGTGTAGTACCAATGGGTCTTGTATCTTTCTAGCCATGGCTAATGTGGGTTGTCTTAGTCCCCGAAGTAGAGAGGGGAAACAAGGGAGTTAATGGCCAGTCCGATGCAAACTATCTTAGTTGAAAGCTAGCTGATGGAGTGTGCGTAGAGGGGAGGCCTCCTATCAATCCGGATGAACTTGTACTTGACAGTCCAGTAGAGGAGTAGCAGGGAGACAAAGGAAAGAAGGTAGATGATGGGCATGCAGCTGAAGTATATCATGCTGAACAGGAATATGGTGAGGGTCTAGCTGTACACATACTCTATACTGAAATGGTCTCCTCGCAGGTGCTCCTCCATCCTCTGCTGTGTCTCCTCCTTTTCGGCTTTGCTTCTCTTGCACTTTTAATGAAACAGGTGAGTTAAGTGGTGTAGAGTGATCACAAAATTGAAGACGAAGATGCCGATCAGGATGATTTTATGGGAAGTGTGGCCTGCCCACTTCTTGGATACATCGTGGTAGAGGTGAATTTAGGAGGGTTGGATGGGGATTATTTTAGCAACGTGGTTGAGAATAGGCATGAATATGCTAAGCAGTTCGAAGTGAGCTGGACCAACTTGAATGGTCTGGTAGATTAACCACTTGATGGCTGCACTAGTAAGAGTGTAGAAAAGAGTCGTTAGGGTTATTTTCCAGTGGATGCGATGCACCTCATATCTGTGTCTTCTCAGAATCACCAGCTTATTGATGAAAACCGAGAAGACCATCTTAAGAAGAACAATTACCACAGGGAAGGAGACATAGAGAAAAGTATATGCTAGGAAGGTGCCGTGGTAGGGCTAACATTGGGGATATTTGGCAAAGTTGATGAAGCTGAGTTCGATGCAGAAGGCCTAGAGCATCTCCTCGTTATTGCAATCGATGATGTCTTACTCTGTCAGATGCCCAAATTGGTCCTCGTAAAGAGAGGCCTCTGCAGCCGCCATGATTCCAAATATTATGATGGACACGAACAAGAATATAGACAGAAGGAAGGCAATGATGCCGCATCTGATGAACTTTTCCCAATCTGAAAGGTTTAGATTCTACCATACTATTCCGTCTGGTTCCATCTTGCACTCCTTGAACTCCAATTTCTGCTCCTTGTACAGTCTACTCTGGTCTAAGCTGCAACTGCCAGATCCCTTCCTCCAGCATTGTCCGAGACTGATGCCCTGATCTTCCAGCAGTCTCTACCTGGAGACCACACTTCGAAATGTCACAAAGGCACAGTAAGGCTAATAATATTTGTCTTAGACAACTTTTTTGCTAAGTTATTCGTGTCGTTCTTTGAAGGAGAGGAATTTTTCGACGAGAGGAAGGCAGGAGGATGTGTGTTTGCTTCTGTGGTAGATCTACCTATCCTACTTGAACTAGTTGATAGTCCTGAGGCAGTATTTGAAATGGTTAAGATCCTAGTTGTAATTTTTGGGAGTGTATATCTCATGAACTTCTCCATAGTGCACTTCGAGGTAGGCTTTTATATCCTTCTAGCTGTAATAGTTGGGGATATTGGTGAGGATGGCCGTGAAGTAGGAGGGTAGGCATACTATTTGGGTGCATTTCAGCACTTCTTCTATCTATATGCTTTTCCAAACAATAATGCTGACCGTGAGCACAAGAATGACGGTGAAATTGAACCCAACAATGACATTTTAGCTCATATGCAGGCTCGATATGGTGGTTGCTTCTAGAGCTATCTCCATATTGGTGGCTACATATCAACTAGGGTACCTATGAAGTGGTCATTCTCCACGATCAATATTATCATATTTGTCAGAGGAAATACCAACAGAAAGCCCATCACTATCAGAAGGTACTTCAGGAAAAAGAAAGAGAGGAAGACACCAGGGCCATATTTTCTGAACTATTCAATGTCACACCACAAAGAATAAGGATTTCCTTAATTATTATAGATGTACCATGGTCGTCTCTTACTAGCTATCTCTAGACTGCCTGGAGGGCCTTCTCGATGTCAGGGTACCCTGAATGGTCCTCCCCCGTTGATTTTGACTGTGCGAGGGTGTCAAAGTTGTTGAGGATGTCCTTGATTCCTGCTGAATTTCTATTTTTTCCAAGCATTATAACAACACATTTAAATTATGGCTGCTATCGCCAGTAAATAACAATCTTTTTTTAAAAAATCCATCTCTGCCCTACTCTCACTAACTGCTACTTCCTTTTCACATCTTGCAGATACAATGTTATAATTATCACAAGGTCACAGGTGTTCTCTGATCATCTACAATAGTTTATCTTTGAATATTCTGAATCTCAGCTTGTTCGAACTCTGGGACCACTTGAAATATTGATCAGCTATGAAGATCCTCACAGGTTCAGGTAGCTCAATTTGGTAAATGTAGCACAGTCTATCGCAAATGATCTTGATTCGAAGATAAAATAGCATTCTTCTCTTGCGAAGAAAACGTTGGATGGTGATGACTCCATCTAGATACTATTTGCTGTTTGAGCAAATCTCTTGGAGGCCTCTAAAATCCATGTAGACCATTAAGGACGATAGAAGGGTCTGGCGGGCCCTCTGGATGCATCCTTAGTTCATGATGGCTGGCAGGTGGTTGAAGTAATGAAGGTTGGTCATTCTCAGTCTTGCTTGAGAGGTAATTTTGAGCCTAAACTTGTTCCTAATGATCTTGACGAAGTCCATGCACAACAAACTGATTTTGATCTGTCTGGCTTTCCTATATCTTATCCTTGCACTTTCCTCGTATATGTGTCTTCCCATCTTGGCCATCACCATTATCTTGGCCAGGTACTCCAGATGCTTGCTTTTACTGCGCTCATAATTTACTTCCTGGGATTTCAGTGACTGTAACCTTTATGGGCTCATTCTTTCTACGTGCCTGATGTAAAACTCTTTCTTCTTTTCGAACTGAAACAGCTAACTCTTGGTCTTTACCATTTCCGAATGTCCAGCAGTCTTTCTGAAGGTTGAACGGATAGTGGAGCTGTTTCTTCTTACTGATAGTGATTCCCTAAGTTTTGTCATGGAGCGGGATCTAATAATTTATCCGGTTTTGCCGACTTTTGATTTGAGATATTAATCAAGCTAGAGGTTGACGTTAGGCCTAGCCTTAACTGATGTTCCTTTGGGATTTTTGTGCTCTGTTTGCATAGAATCGAGGTGGATCCTGACCGAGGAGAAGGGTCCTCCAACCTTAACCTCAATCGAGATATTAAGAGTTTTCCAGGGCTGGGGGTGAATGAGGATGGCCTTCTTTCCTTAGAAGGAATATACTTTAGACTTGCCTTCATTGACAGCGATACTTAGCTTGACCTGAATATAAGAATTAACACTCAGGATGTATTGTTTACCTTTCAACTAGGCAACCTCATCAACGTAGAAAGTTTTAGCCTTTTTTTATTAGAAGAGAAGAACTCTGGGACTGAAAGAGAGCAATTCTTGAGGCTGGTCAGTCAATAATTTGGAGGCCAGCATTTTCAATATTTCATCAGGGTCTATTGATCCTTGCTTACTTGTGCTGGCTCTTAAAACATGCTGATCCAGTAGCCTAATTTTCTATCTGTATCTCTACTGTTTCTATTGGCTGGCAGAGTTGGTCCGCATCAATAAAATTATGCTTATTTGTGATACTAAATAGTATGAAATCAATTATGAAGAGGAATAGCAGATGTGCCGTTCGAAGATACCTGTGGTGAAGGATTGGAGGGTTGAGCAACAGTGGAAGGAACAAGTTGAGTGCTATTGGAGGGTGGTGGTTCCGAGCTAACTGTTTGAGACTTGGGAAATAACTATGCAAGTGGACTGTATTTTGCCATTTATCGGATTCTGATGTTATTGGTCTTCTGCTAATTCAGTCTTAACTTGTGGTTGTTGAGACCTGTATTAGCGTTGTAGCTGTAGGTGAGTTCAGGCAAGTACTTGACCCTCTTATGAGACATTTCCAGAATGGGAACACAGATGGCTACATCGTTGGCAGCTCTCAAATATTGTCCCTTGTCATCTTTGAGATCTTTTTCCTTAATGTTTCGGAACAGCTGAGTGTAGAATGCTCTGAGGTGGCTGGTGACGAAGGGGTAGCTTCGGTATTTGTTGTTTTGCATGGTGGTGGCGGGAAATGGTCTAGAGTAGCCGACTCCTCCACTGGTGGTTAGGAAATTACTGTAAAGGAACCAAACGCCTTCTTTTTGGAAGACAGAGTTGAATAGTTTTAGGACCTGTCTTCCTAATAGTTAGTCATCACCGTCTGCAATCAGATAGATGTCTGAGGGTTTACAGTAGTCAGTGGCTGCTTTACGTAGGTTAGGCATCGCCATTTTTTGCTCCTTGTTTTTTACTACTATGTACCTTTCGGGAGGCACTTTGGTCTGGTTGTTCTAAAGATATCTTTCGATTTATTCACCCGTTCCGTCTGTGCTGGCATCATCGATGAAAACAATGTGATAGTTGCTATACTCTTGCATCAACACTGACCTGAGGTTGTTGATGTGTCTGTTACCTTTGACGTTGTTATGGCTGGGAATGACGATGCAAAAGGGTAACTCTTAGTATTGACTGACGTTGTACTTCTTCTAGTAGTAGTCTCGCTATTAGGAGGCCATTTTGGTTTCGTTGAATATATCCTACGTTATCATGTTTTTCCAGCGCTTGGCCATCTCCCTTTGATGATTGTCGATACCTGCTACTGCCGTTGGTTTGTTGGGCTTCGATACTGGTTTATTCGTGTCAGTTGCCACCGCAACCGCACCTGTGGGAAGTTTAGTTGACTAGCCTGAATGTGGTGCTTAGATTGCTGGTGGCTTATTCACTTCTGGAGTAACAGGCTTGGTAGATTGGTTTGCTTGAAGATAAGTGGTATTTGAGGAAAGTACTTGCTTAGTTGTGTTTGTTTATAGGTTTATGGTAGCTTTTTCCCTCTGGTTGTTCCTATACTAATTGATCCACTCATCAGCTTTCCAGCCGACAACTCCTGCTAGTGTGAACCCGACAATGCCGAAGATGATGATGGCAACAATGAACTTTTTCTTGCTACTTTCATTTTTCCTTCTCGGTGTTTTGGGCTCCTTGTTGGTTCTGAGGTGATTAATGCGATTAGAGGTGTTTAGGAGGTCCTTCTAATCGCTTTAAGTGACCACGTATTCCCCCTGCATTTATGTTGATATTATTAATGATCTTACTTAAGAAAAGCTTCAGGGATGCAAAGCAGCACAAATGTTGTGATTATGAATAAACTCATCTGATTCAATAGTGTAAGTGATGAGAACAAAATCATGAGATCAGACGTTCTAGACAGCCTCTTCGGCAGTGTCTCTGTACTTTTTGGGGATGATCTAATTGAAATTGAAATTGTCGCCAAGGGAAGTCCTGTAGTCCTACCTGTATTTCTTGGGAATTATGTCATTTGGGTTAAAGTTGTCTCCGAAAGATGTTCGAAAGGACTACCTGAATGAGTCCCGGAATGACTATCTGAAGGACTATTAACCGTTATGCCGAATGTGAGAGATCGTGTGGTAGATCTATGGGTTCAGGTGCCCGCTTTCGTCAAACAAGATCCGATCAAGTGTTACTTTCTTCTGCTTCTTCGGTTTATTTTTGAGACTCATGCACATCAGGTGGTCGACAAATTAGAGGGTTGAACCAGTGAGCTCGTCTTCTCTGAAGAGCTTGACGCCATAACCCTTTCCGTAGGGGAAGAAATACTTGTCAAGGAAAAGGTTTTTCATATCCTCATTTAGCTTCACCACCACCTCCTCAAGGACATACTTGATCATTTATTTGTCACTGTCATCCTTGAGGTAAGTGTTGGGCCTGGTAAGCATCTATGTGAGGATGGCCTTAAAGGCGTGGTACAACTACTGGGCTTAGTAGGCCTGCGTGAGGACGTAGTCGTTGGAGATTGTCGTATGCAACTGGTGCTCCGTGTGTGAGTAGTATCTAGAGAGGTTGCTCATTTTTCTGACACAGGGAAACAGGTCTTTGAGAGTGTTGATTATGTAGAATAATTTTTTGAAGGAAATGTCCAGAACCCCCTGAAATTTGCACTATCCGTACATCCCATTCGAGTTTATGATCTTGTAGAGGAAAGTTGAGTAGGGCTGCAGCACGTTTTTATTCAGCCACTCATCTCGTGTCACCACCTTCAGCTCAATAAGCTGGAAGGGTTAGTACAGATCAGGTCGGTGCAGGAGTAGATAATGGACGAGAGTCAATTTGCGAAGGGAGAGCAAGGGCGATATTTAGGAATCGTTGATGGCTCGGATAAAATGAGGGAGTTGGCCTTAGTTGAGTTCTTAGAGGAGGGTGACTGGTCGGATTTTGGCTTATATGGGTGTCTCTTTGCGAAGGTAGCGATCGAGGGTGGTATCTTACTTAAAGAACCGACTAAAAAACTGTCTCATTGTATTGTAATAAAGTAATTGCATTTGCGTTAAACCTTATTTACTCTCTACACTAACTTTCGCCTAAAATCTACAAATATCACAGCTAACTGCGCATCCACTCACACAATTCACTAGCCATTGGCTGCTTATCTCTATCCAACACCCCGACTAGCCTTGACTAAAGGTCTAGAAGCCCCTAGCGACTGTACCTTACACCTTTGGTTATGTTCTAGTTGACGAGAGTGATGAACTCCGGAAAGAGACAATCACTGTATACCTTGGCCTACTTGATGTAGCCCTCCTGCACGTTGTAGGTGACCTCTGTCATCCCCCACTCAAACTTATTGTCGATGCTATAGCTGAACTCAGGGCACTGTCCGTAGAGCCATTCCCAGCTTTTCAGTCTCTCGTAATTGTGCCTGATCGTCTAGTTCGACTTGAGGAGTTACTCTTCATCGAGGATTTACTTTTCGGTTTGTCCTCCGTAGTGCTGGGTGAACACTTGTTAGAGTTATTGGAAGTATTTTTAGTGACTGAGGTTCGGGTAGGTTTCATTGAGGTTCATCACTCGACTGATAACGGAGTCAATGCCTTTGCTTTGGAGCTTCTTCTTGTTCGGGTTCAGATATTTCTGAAGAGCCTTCAGATCCACATTGAAAAGGATGGTTCCGTGATGGAGAGCTTTCTTTCCCCTCCCATCTTTGCCTCCAAGGTTAAGCCGATAAGCTGAGCCACTCATCTACCTTGAAAAAAGGTTACTTTTTTGCCCTGACAGTGCAGGTCATTTCTTCCTGCTACTTCGACTGGAACGTTGAGGTTTTAGAAGGCTTTAGTCAGAATACTGTTATTGATTGATTTGTAGTCGTATTAAGCATCGTGCTTGTAGGGAGTGAGGAAGCTAAAACAACTATTGCCTAGGTCCTGATAAACTGCTCCTCCTCCCGTTTTCCTTCTCGACAGAGTGACCCCTTGCTCCCTCATCAGCTAATTTCTGCACTACTTCCAGGGGTTCTGATGCCTGCCGATGACTATGGTGGGGCTGTTTCTGTAAAGGAGAAGAGTGGGTTATTTGAGGCTGTCTGAATGAGAAGCGGTTTACTGCTTTAGAAGAGGTACTCTTAGAAGGCGAGGTTGAAGTAGATGCTGTTGCTGCTGGAGACGAGCACCTTTGCTGTTGCTTGGGAGGAAAAACCAAAGATCGGCCTGACCTTATTTATTAACTTCAGCATTATTAACTATGGTATTAAAAGTAGAGCCTATCTGCAATAAACACATCGAGTGATTGGGATCAATCGCGCAACATTGATTGGGATAGATGAGTAGCTCATACTTCATATCCTATTGGTTAATTCATGGTTAGATTTTTGAGGCTCCATCAATGTATTACAGAGACTATTGATGCTGCAGGTAACAAAATAGTGAAAAAGTCAAGGATAGAGGTAGTTTAATATGGCCTAAGTATGCCGATAGAGAGGCAACTGTATATTAGTTAGTAAAATGGCGATTGAGGTAGCCAGTAAGGAGCATAATTTAATAATAATACTTTAGATATGTCCCACGATACTGGAGTCACCTACAAAAAGG
>Ga0210025_1003832_pt1 | contig 13345 bp, 9 predicted proteins | sample CryGeyme20150102_FD_183989 | JGI IMG/M metagenome (GOLD analysis project Ga0210025, IMG submission 183989) | Groundwater microbial communities from Crystal Geyser aquifers in Utah, USA - Crystal Geyser metaG 2015-0102 (SPAdes) (version 2) | ecosystem: Environmental > Aquatic > Deep subsurface >...
AGATGAGAAATGCCATCTGAAAGGTTCGTCGTTTCTCCTGTTCCTGTTCTTGCCTGTTTTGTGCAATTTTTCGATTGTATTCTTCATCATCCTCATCATCCTCGTCTTCTTCGTCTTCTTCTTCGTTGTTGTTATTGTTTTCGTCGCCATTATCATATTCCGTTGGTGGTGATGCTTGTTGCTCATGATTATTATGATTATCATTATTATCATGATTATCATCATGATCATTATCATTATTATGACTCTTACTGGAATAATTTAATAATTCATCCATTTCATTTTCTTCAAAGTCATCTAACGTCTCCTTGTACATTCCATGTTGTGTTTTCACAGGTGTAGTGGTTGTAGATTGTCGTTCTGTCGATGGAACAAAAATATCTATTTCTTCCGTAGTCGTCGTAGTAGTATTGTTGTTGTTGTTGTTGTTCTTGTTGGTTGCTGCTGCTGCTGTTGTTGTAGCTGCTACTGCTTTTTTCATATATTCTTGTACACGTGTTCTCAAATCTTGAGCCATGTCATGATCTTTCAATTGGAAGACATGTGATCGATGATGATGATGTTGTTCGGCTTGTGTTTTAATCCGCATCATTGGAATTTCGTAATGTTGTGGTGATATTTGAACCTTGATCATATCCTTCCAAGGAATATTAGTACTAGTAGAACCACCAGTACTACCAGTACTTTCATTGCTGTTCGGTTCGATAGCAGTAGTAGTAGTAGTAGTAGTAGTAGTAGTAGTAGTAGTAGTAGTAGTAGTAGTGGTTGGACGAAAGATCATATTGTAATTTGTCAAAACCAATGTTCCTACATCATTTTTGTAGCGAACGTGTTCATACGTCTGTATCTGTTGGGGTGGTGGTGGTGGTTGTTCTCGTTCGTGCATGATATCATCTTCGGCAACCATAACAGCATTCAACGTAGCACTTGTCGGAGGTGCCGAAGCTGCAATTTCATCGTGACGATTTCTATCCAAATCATCATTGTTACTTCTTCTTGTTCTACTACTATTGGTTCTGTTGGTGACATTTTCTTGACTTGAAATATCTGTATGATAACTTCGTTGTTGCAAAGGAGCTTTTTCTTGTTCTTGTTCTTGTTGCTCATGAATATTAGTGCTACCATTATCACTGATACTATCATTCAGCTGTAAGAAGGCTTGTACATCGTCTTGATTGACATCTTCATCGTCATCATCGTCATCATCATCACCATTCCATTCGTCTTGGTCATCATCTTCATCTTTCCACACATCTCTTCCTATTGCTGCTGCTGCTGCTGCTGCTGCTGCTGCTGCTGGCGGTGGTGGTGTACTGCTGCTGTTGTTGTTGTTGTTGTTAGTAGTAGCAGTATTATTATTGTTGTTGTTATTACTAGTATGACTAGTACTGCCGCCACCACTACTGCTAGTAATGGGTTCATCTTGCCAATCCATAGTATGAAGCAAAATATCATCAGTATCATCATCGTCATCATCATCGTACTGGAACACTCCCGTTGTCAACGACATACCACCACTACTACTAAGATTATTGCCACCACTGTTGGTTGTTGCAGCAGCAGCAGTAGTTGTTGTTGTATCTTCTTCAGAAGTCAAGCCACCAGGATGTTGCATTTTCTAAAGATAATGAAATAGAGTCTAGTAATAATAGATGGAGCTTGTAATTGGCACTTTCTCTCTCTCTCTCTCTCTCTCTCTCTCTCTCTCTCTCTCTCTGTGTGTGTGAGTCAACAAAAATAATAACAAGAGTGGATATAATAATATGGGAGTTTGAAACAAGTAGGTTGGTTGGTTGGATGTTGGATGCAGCTTCCCTTGTTATAATTATTTACTCCGTATTTATTTTACTCGAATGAAGAAAGAATAACTACAGTACAACAGTTTGCTATTACTATAGTACTAGTCTACTAGTAGCTAGAGTATTGCTTAATGTCCCTTCGATCTTCATTACCATTATCAGTAGTAGTAGTAGTAGTAGTAGTAGTAGTAGTAGTAGTAGTAGTAGTAGTAGTAGTAGTACTAGTAGTACTAGTAGTAGTATTCGGACGGTGCGATTTTTGATTTTTTTCATTTGAATATTTAAAAAAGACCGTTCCATATTATAATGGTTTATGGTATGACCCTCAACGATTGTTAGTAGTGTTATTTTCGAATACTCAAAATATTTTTGTCCAAAACGAAATGTACTGATATTATATTCGCTATTTTTGTCCTATCCAAACCCAAAAAGTTTCCCAAAAAAAAAAATTCGAAATAAATCATACCATTGCTGTGCGGAATAGCTGCTGTTGCTGTTGCTGTTGGTAGTCTACTAGTAGTAGTCTACTAGCTAGTACACACTCTTTTAGGTTTTGCCTTTTTTGTTTGTAGATGATGTTGTATTCTTACTATGGAAAATACAACATGTACTGTGTGCACACTGTGCGACAGTCGATAAATCCAGGGGAAAAAAAAAGGATGATACAACAAAATTAAATAATTATTGTACTACTAGTACTAGTAACTAGTATCATGTATTATATAATACTATTATTCAGCATACAGCAGTGGCAGGTAGCAGGTAGCAGCAGTATTGAATATTGATACTGTTGCTGAAGTTTCCTACAGTGGTATTAGCTATTAGCGTATTACCCTCCTCCTCTTTTTATGACGGGCGACACGACGACCCACATCATGTGTGTGTGTGTGCATGTTCGTCGTGGTGATAATAAAGAGGAGCAAGATCATCCTGTTGTTTGTTGTTCATTCTTCATATTCTTCTTCTTATTATTCAATATACTTGCTGGTTGCTGGTTGGGTAGGAATTAAGAATCATACGGAATAACGAATTGTTGTATATTGTTTTTGGTTTCGTTCCATAATCGTGGATGCATCATCCACATGATACCACCGTATAATACTGCGGATCGTGTCATTTTCATCATCATCATCATGCTGGTGCCTGCTGGTGCTGGTGCTGGTGCTGATGGTACCAATATTGCAAATACAGCTCCTGCCAATCCACTTCCCAGTACTGTATCCCATTCTTCATTAGTATTGGTATTGGTATTGCAGTAGGTATTGTCAACAACAAAAGCATAATGATGTTTTTGCTGTTGTAGTCGTATTACTGATACCAACAACCTACAAGCACAAAATACAGCTGACATTTTGGCCCATTCTATACCAAACTGTTTCGATTTGGTATGTAAATGCATTGTTTCTGTTGAAAACCTTCTCAAGTCTGGATATGGTAATATCATGAGAGGACTTTTACAGGCAGATAATGTTGTTGTCGTTGTCGTTGTCGTCGTTGCTGCCGTTGCTGCCGTTGCAGTAGTAATGCTAACGGGATTGGTCGGTGTACTAGTAGGAGGCATCATCACCGTCCAACTATACAACCGTTTACCAATGGCTAAACTAGCCGCCAAAGTGTAACCACTACAAAATCCTGCAACGGCATCCGTAATGGTAGATTTGACAATACGGTTTACATTCCGTAATACCAAGGACTGCACTGGTGCTGTTGCTGTTGCTGGTGGTGGATGGTGTTCTTGTGGTGATAGGGATAGTAATGGTAGTGGTCGTGGTAGTAGTGGTCGTGGTAGTTGTGGTCGTGATGGTACTGTCTCTGCTGTTGCTGCTGTATTAGAATTCCTATTACTATTCCTATTCCTATTCCTATTCCTATTACTATTACTATTAGTATCAGTAGCACTTGTCAAGGTATTTTTGTTATTGTTGTTGTTGTTGTTGTTGTTGTTTGTAATCAAATCCAAGAATACGGAAGATGACTTTTGAAACGGCGATTGCCATCGCGCAGCAGCAGCAGTAGTAGTAGTTGTTGTTGTCGTCGCAGCAGCACGCTGACTAAAGTGTCGAAATCCACTGCTGTGGCTGGAGGCTGTAACAACCGCTTTTCGAGTGACTTTTGCTGCTGCTGTTGTTACAGCACCAGCACCAGCAGCAGCAGCAGCACCTGTTCCTATGACAGATGCCGATACTACAGTTATCACTTGTCCATTATTATTATTATTACCACATAGGAATAGCAGTTGTATTACCAGTACGAGTACTCCGAAACGAAGAAGAAGAAGACAAGACCAATCATTCGTGTGTTTTGGATGCATGGAGAAAAAAAAAGTCAGTGTTAAACTTTGAACCTTCAACAGACGAGACACCAGTTGCCTACTGTAGCACTGTAGCTGTAGCCTGCAGCTGTATTCTTTTTATTTTCTTGTAATGATTTGGTTGGTTGGTTGGTTGGTCGGTTGGTTGGTTGGTGAGTGTTGCTGCCTGAAAAGGCCAACAATAGAAGTAGAGCTGAAAGAAGAAGAATATCTGTCTGTGATTGACAAGAAGATGACGGAAGTCGAAGCGAAGAAGACGAAGAGTTCAACGAAAATTCAAAATCCAGAAAACGAAACGAACTCGAATTGTCGCTTGCTGTAATAGTAGTCTCTAGCTAGTAGTCTAGCTACACTAGTAGTAGTAGTAGTAGTAGTCGTACCTAGGAGCTAGTCCTAGCAGGAGCTAGTAGTAATGTTCACTGCATCATTATTTTTTGAATAAGCAAATTGATTGGCTGACACCAATTCTATTAAGTAGACTACCTGACCTGTACTCCTGGCTGTCGTACTACCAGGTACTAGGCACTACTACTAGCCCTACTACTACTAGTAGTACTAGTACTACTACTACACTACTACTACTAACAATAATGATATGAGTACCGTACCAGGTACACCAGTAGTACCAGTTAACTCTAAATACTGTATCGTAAATTTCCTTATCCCTATTACATTAAACAGTAGTCTATCTGTTGGTGGTCCAAGTAGGTTAGTCTAATAGGTGCGGTAGACAGCAGTAGACCAGTAGCTACTCGTACTCAGTAGCTACTACTAGACTACTAGAGTAATCTACCTGGTATGATTGATAATAATAGTATTATCTACTACTACTCGAGGAGTCTACCATCAAGCGCACGAAGACGACAACAACAGCAGCATAGTTAGTAGACTAGCTTGAGCACCTAATCCATTAAAAAAGAGTACAACTTGTCACTTGCAACACACCAACACACCATGTCTACGTCCGCTTTCCCACCCAAACAACAGCAACAGCAACAGCAGCAGCAAGATACAGCATCCACAGCCACTGCACCAGCAGGTAACAACAATAACAACGATAAAAACAATAAAAACAACAACAACAGTACTAGCACGACTACGAGTACTGGCAGTAACAACAACAGACAACAACAACAACATTATGAAATCGATCGTCTTCATCGCGCGTGGAGATCATTGGCGTCCAGTGTTGTCATGGCGACACAAAAAGCTACAAAGGCAGCAACACTAGTAGGGACTGCCTCGACTACTACAACAACAACTACAACGCCCATCATTACCAATACTAATACTACTACTGTTAGTAGTAGTAATAACAATAACAAGGAAGTATTGAAGGAATTAGACGAAGCAGTGGTAACGTTTTTAAAAACAAGAATGGAATGGAATCGATTGGTACATCATTTGGAAGCAGAATTACAAGGAACGAAACAAGAAGAACAAACCATGGATTGTTATTTACGGACACAATCCAAAGTCTTGGGAAATAAAAGAAAAAGAATAAAATGAAAGTGTTTGTGAAGTGCTGAAGAATATGTAAAATAAAATATAATACTGTATGAAGCAGCAGCAGCAGCAGCAGCAGCAGCAGCAGGAGAAAGAGGAGCCATAAAGGATGAAGGATAGGATGGAAAGCAGAAAGGAAACGAAAAGATATACTCTACATGTTATTTGCTTCAATTATTTAAAAAAAGTACTGGAAGTACGTACGTTACCTATTAACAGCAGTAGGCTAGTTAGTAGGTTACTTTGATTGTATCGCACCATACGCATTGCGTATTGTAGTCTATTCTACTCTGTTCTGTTAGATTAGTATTTACTACTATTATTCCTCCCACTTGTAATAGTAGCAGCTGCATGTTGGGTCCAGGCAGTTGGAAGTGACAATGACAATGACGATGATGACGACGATGGCACTGGTAGCTTGGATTTGTACACGTGAGGAAATCGACGATACAACAGATTCAAAAAGTTATCAGATACCATACCAGCTCGACAACATTTTTCCAATATCATGGTAGGGATACATTCGGTTGGTGGTGGTGTTTGTTGTTGTTGTTGTTGCTGTTGTTGTTGTTGTTGTTGTTGTTGATCATCATCACGTCCACTCATCATCCTCGTGACACTACCACCGACATGATTGTCACAGCACGTTTTCAGTGCCAGATAAAACATGTACGGTGTCAGGAGAGAAGAAGAAGAAGAAGAATTTGGTTGCCGGTGTTGATACTCTTGAGATTCAACTTCCTCCAGTGTTTGCAGTGCAATTCGTAACGTTTCTTTTCGATACTGTGGATCCGTATTTCGGGGCAAATGAGCACAACAATTCAAAACGGCAGTATACGTAGAAGCATCCGGCAGCAGGTCCAAATTAGTATCACTTGAATGCAGTTCAAACAATTCTCGTAATTCTTGCAACAATTGATAGGCACGTATGGCCTTGTCTTGTCTGGAACTTCGGGACCAGGCCTGAATGACACCCGTCCAACAGTAGGCCGTAGGACGAGGACAGGACATCACATTCATATTCATGGCGTTCGACACAGTACTATCATCATCATCATCATCGCGCTTCTCATTGCTTGCTTCCGAATACAATTTTAACATTTGGTGCAACACAGCTTCCGCTTTTTCACCACAATCCATTGCACTGCTGCTGCTGCTGCTGCTGCTGCTGCTGCCCTTGCGAATAGCTTCAATGACTTTGTTGAACACGTGTTCACTGGGATAGTCTGATAATCCCACTTTGGCTTTTTCTAAAAGTTGATTCAAAATAGCCTCAGCTTTTATGCCCATTTCGGTATCACCGGTGGCAATCAGGACCGTCAATAACGTATAGTATATAATACTACTGGGACGTAAATCGGGATCATTGCCGGAAGCAATATACGCCGATTCCAATCGTTGCAACAATGATTCTACCTTTTGATACGCTTCTTCTTGATTTTCTTTTTGTGCATTGTTGTTGTTGTTGTTGTTGTTGTTGTTGTTGTTGTTGTTGTTTCCCACTACTGCTGCTGCTGATGCTGCTGCTGCTGCTGTTGAACGCGACCAGGCACTCATACAATAACCATAATTTTTTACTGTAACCTTCCAATTCGATTCGCTACCAAACTGCTGCAGTTGTTGTTGCCGTTGTTGTGCTTCCATATCATCCAACAGTGATTCACACAACACGGCAGCTTCTGTTGTTGTACCAACTCGAGATAAAGCATTCATAGCAGTATGGTACCAATTCACTTCTGGTACAGAACCATTGCTATTTTGGTGGTTGGACGTGACATCTCGGACCAATGCCAATGTCATGGAATCAATTTCGGGCGTTCGTTTTCGTGATCGAGCCAGTACGGTCAACATGGTAGCATTGTGAATCAATGTTGGTACAATGGTAGCATGTCCATTGGACAATTGCACGTCCAGAGCATGATCATCATATAATTTATGAAATACATCCATAGCCATTTTGGCAGCCTCACCATGGCGTTGCGGATTTCGGGACCATGCTACAAGAACCGATGTGTAATGTTGTGGTGTTGGTTTGACAGCCGTTTCTGGTGCTGGTGAAGACGAATTATTGACATTCGAACGCCACGTAGTTCGCAAAGTATTCCAGGCCTTGTGGGCCTTAGCTGCTGCATCTGGACGAGTACTGTCGGCCAAAGCCTTTAACAGAGCAGAGTAACTGGTACTGTCGGGACGTAAAAAGCGGTACGATTTCAGGTCGGCAAACAACGAACTCACGTCATCCAACTGAGCCACCTGAAACTTGGCCATCATGAGATTGTTAAATGATTGCATCATCATATCTTTGCGTAGGTTCTCGTCCAAATCCAAAGTGCTTTTGCACAATGCGTCGTGTTGTTTTCCCCAATGCTCCAAAAGTTCCGTCCGACGTTGAATGGCTTGCATCATGTCGGACCCTTGCAAATATGGAATTTCAGCTTCCCATGCTTTGATAGTTAGTAAATAATGACGTAGTAGAGCATTGTAGAGTAGTAGTTGTGTCTTTGAGTTATCGTCATTGTTGTCGTTGTCGGTGTCGATGTCGCTACTGCAGTATCGTTCACGACCCAAAGCTTCCAATTGATTCAAAACATTGTGAATTGTGGAAGCAACTTGTCGTTGTTTTTGTTTTTGTTTTGATTGTGAATACTGTTTCGGTGTGAAATGACACAACAAGAACTGCCACGATTCTCCAGCATCTATCACCATTTGATAGGCATCCGAAACAAAGAAATTGCTGTCATGGAAAGAAAGGGAGGGAATACCACCAGCTTCGGCATAATCGAGACACGACAGCAAACGAGGCTTTGCCGATGATTGCAAGAATAATTCCATCCAACTTTCTCCCCATTTCGTCCATATGTCATCGATAGAAACAATACTCTTGTCGTTGAAAGCCGAATCGTCAGACTGTCGGAATTGTTTTTGTTGTTGTTGAATTAAAATTCTAATTTGCTTGGCAGCAAGCAGGGCATCACACAGCGATTGAAGTGCATAGTAGAATTCAGCTTGGTGCTGCTGCGATGTTACAGTTGCATCATCTCCTTTTTTAGTTTTCAATTTCTTGTCAAGTATTGGCAATACATATTCTTGCAGGACGTGACACAATTGCTTCCATGCTTCCACTGCAGCGTGGTGATTGCTCTCGTTGTCATAATGACTACGACTATCAGTTTCAATTTTATGATCGTTGTTGCTAGTCGTACTGCTGTTGCTACTAGTAGTGTCGTGTGCCGAAATTATGACGCGTGACAAACACCGAATAAGATGAGCATTGGTTTCTAATTTCGGAGTCCAAGTAAATCCCCATGTTCGCAATTGATCGACGACATCACTGGCTTCCTGTGCCACCGATGCTAGTATTCGTACTTGTCCTCGTCGCTGGATGTCGTCGTGATTGTGGTTGTGGTTGTGGTTGTGGTTGTGATGCGCCATTGTTGTCGAAACATTGGAATATATTTGTAATACTTGATGATACTGTTCCATTTCTGGACATAATTCCAAATCTCCTCCCAACAATTCGTACCATCGATGCAAAACGTTACGACCGGCTTTGTCGCAGGATAATGACAATGTCGTAGTACTGGTAGTAGTGATAGGTACTGTTGGAGACAAATTAGTAGTAGATGCCATATTCCAAGCTTCCAAAAGAATCTGAAAGGGACGTGATGTTTCTGGTCGCGTTATTGAGTGCAAGTGCATGGCAATCCATGCATCGAGGAGACCTTGCATACGTTCTAGTAAAAGCATTGTCGAATGATCACAATACTGTTGGTGCTGAGAAGGAATAGGAATAGCATGCGCATGCCCATCACAATGACCACCAACAAGTAACCGTAACCTCGGCTGAAGACATGTCCAACATTCTTCTAGGACTTGCTGTACCTTGTTATCGTCTCGAACGGCAGCAGGCATTTGAACAGTATTGATCTTATCCACAAGCTGTTGTATCTCTGGTTCCATGTTTAGTATATTGCTGGCACTCAAACTGGCGTTTGCATTCGTGTCTGTGTTACTTGTGTTTATAGTTGTCGTGCTGAAAGTGGAAAATGGACGTCCGCGCAAATGACTAGTAGTAGTACTACTAGTTGTAGTTGTAGGTACAAGCACATCTTTGATGATATTCTTATACTTACAATGTGACTGTCCATAAGGGTATTGCAATTGCAATGCATGTCTTGATTCACTGGCGATAACGCATCTTTGGATCTTTTGAGTATTGGATTGGGAAGAAAAAATTACGGTACCACTTGATGAACGTACTGAGGAAGAGAAGACACGAGAAATGAGGAGCCGACACAGTTGGTGTTGTTGTGCCCTGGAGTGTGCATGTGCAAAACTACTTCTGCTTGTACAACTGCAACTGCAACTGCTAGTAGTAGTAGTAGTAGTTGCCTTGCATGAGGACCTACTGTTCAACAGAGTATTAGAGCCTGAAGGTGCACCAAAAGTCAGCTTGAACTTGGGATAAAGGTATTGCATGCTTAGTAGTAATCCGTTCTGTTCCTCGTTGTGCTAATTGGAACTTTTATGGAGATGAACGCATGAGTGGTAGTAGTAGTCATCAGTAGTCTACAAGCTAGTGGCAGTCTACTACCTATTACCTATCTACTCGTAGTACTTTTATTTTGGTTGGAGGAAAGATTTGTAGTAGTATTCAAAGAAAGGAGAGGTTTGCTCTCTAGTAGTAGTACTTGAGCAACTCTGCGACTATTTAACCGGAGATCTTCACTCTATCCGTTAGTATTTGTGACGTCATATTTGTGAGATTTTGCGGTTCCTCCTGCTTGCTGGACTACTAAATAATTGTGTGGCCAGGACGCAGCTGCCGACATTCCCCGCGGTAATCATCGCAGTACTGTTTTATTATGGAGTTCCAGTCAGTACGAATGAAAGACCGGCCGCCGTACTATCAGCCAGCAACAACTACTAGTAGACTCTAGCTAGTAGTCTACTAGTAGTAGTAGTAGTTTAGTAGTACCAGGTACCAGTACTAGTAGTAGACACCAGTGATGATGATGAAGGATTGATGATGAGATGAGCCTAAAACACATACACTCTACGGATCTCTCCCTTTCTCTCCCTGCACCAACTACGTACAGAAATAATCAAAAATATAATTAATCTTAAACAAGAAGAGTACGACCATGGCCAATGATGGAAAGAAGAATACTAAGTCAACAACGGAGGTTGAGACGCCTCAAGATACGCCTCTCTTTTTACGAAGTAAGTTTAGTATTGTTGTTTGGCATTGGAATTCATTGTTGTTGTGGATCTTGGTTTTGGAGGCATCCTACGTAGGATCCTGCGTAGCTTTCTACAGTACTCTAGAGTACTCTTTTAGCTTTCAGAATACGTGAGATCGAGAAAATGACATTACTGCACTTGCCTTTTTATGAGTTCGCTCTAGAATACAATAGTTTTTACTCTCTCTATATACAAGGATAAACGACCTTAGTCCTTGATCGTTAACCAAGAACTGTGCTGTTCTTTTATTAGAGTAGATGACGTTGTGGTTTGCAAGTCTTTTTGAGGCGAACAATGGAGTCAAAAAGTCTCACCAGCTTTCCCATTATTATTATTATTATTTGATCTTTTCTCGCCAAAAATAGAAACCTACCACATGATTGACAGTTGTGATCCTGCCATTGCCTGTTGGTCAGATGATGGAGAAACTTTTGTGGTCAAAGATCCTTCCAAATTTGAAAAGGAAATCATTCCACAATTCTTCAAGCATTCCAAATTTAGCAGCTTTGTGAGACAATTGAACTTTTACAGTTTCCGAAAGATCAAGTATGCAGATACTATTCGGTTGAATCCCAAGTTGGAAGCAGAAACTGCAAACTTTTGGAGATTCAGACATGAAAATTTTCAAAGAGGACAGCCTCAAATGCTCACAGAAATCAAGAGAATGACAGCTGCTCAAAGCAAGGCCGCTGCTGCTGCTACCCAAGTGTCCCCTGATGGTGTCTCATCTTCCTACGACGCATCCATCCAACAAAACGACGTCATGAAGTCCGAAATTGATACTCTCAAAAAGAAACTGGAGGAAATGAACAAGAACATGTCGGAACTCACGAGTATGGTGCAAAAAGTTTCTCTCGAACCATCGCCTTCTTCTTCTTCTTCCGAACCTGCTGGAAACAAACGCAAAAAGGTGGAAATGACGTACCCCGATGCTGCTCCCGAATCGATGCCATCTGGTGGTGTCGTCGTCGGAGAGGATGTTGCTTTTGACTTGTTTCTGCAAGCCGACTCGGATGATTCCATGTTTGATAACGACAACAATCCTACACAATTCGATTCCATGATGCCGGAATCGATTGAATCCCAGCCAGCGGCTCGTGAGTCTTCTATTGACAGCAACATGACGGACAATGATTTCGTGGATCAGCTCTTTACCGTCTTTGCTGGTGGAAGTGACGAAGGAACTACTCCGCCGGTGACAGGTGAAGCGCTACAAGATTTCTCTTTTGAGCCCGCTGAGTCGACTCCGACTCGTCAGACTCATGTCAGTCGTCGCAACAGCAACCGTCCCAATGAAGAGCTCATGGACCGTCTTTCCGAGGCACTTGCAGTTCTTCCCAAGGAAATGCAGGAACAGATTGTAAATCGTTTGATTGCTTCCATTACGGCCGGTACGATCGTCGACGCGGCTGTCACTCCCGAAAAAGCTGAGGCTAGTCAAGTACCATCCGACGAAGCATCGTCAATCTCCAGTAACAATGACGAAACACAAAGTGTTGTACCTGCTCAGACATCGTTCAAAGATCAAAAAGTCATTGGTATGCCTTTGGCCGCAGCGACGTTGGCTTCGTTGCTCAGCTATTACAGTGATTTGGTACAAGCCACCAAGGCCAGTCGGGATGCCAAACATGCCTCATCTGGTGTCAAAAGTATTCCTGTCATTCCTTGCCATGCGTAAGCCTCTTTCAATATTATTTGATATGTGGCAGTCGTACAAATGGATGCACGACTGCGATAAAAGAGGCAAAGGGTCGAGGAGAAGGGGATTTTCTCGATTGAGATGATGAACGACCGACGCCTTCCAAGATGCGAATTCGTACAGGGACGAAAAACATTCTTTTCTCTTTGCTGTTCGTTCGATCTATGGGCCACATCCGCGAATGGAATGCGATGTCTCGTACTGCTATTGTAGCTGGCTTTCGACAGGCCCATTGAACGGTCAACTTTCGAATCGAAAAATACCGAATGCATTTTATATTAATTTGGATTGCGTAGCTGACTTATGAAAGACACGTCAGCCTTTGCTGTGGAGATGCTTGCCGCAGCACGAATACCATAAGACTTCATGCGTGTCTTTCGGGTACCATGACGCAACTTTATACTACACTTTACCACCATTACTTTAGAAAAGGCCCAGAAAAATAGAAAAAAGATTTTGTGTGATGTATTGAAGCGTACTCGGGTAGTGTAGCTTGCCATTGTTTGACGATCCGCTCTCTTCAACCGGCATATCTCGCCACACAGTAAGGCCAGTGCTATTCTACTGGATTCATCGAGAGCAGCTAGCTAGCCACTAATTTGTTTTAACGGCACGCGGCTAATGCGTACGAGTACTGTCGCTACTATCATCTCAAAAGACAATACATAAAAATTGAACGTCTAATTTACGGGGATCACAACTATGGCGCCCGCAGGGCGCCAAGGTCACCCGAAGGTAACCATTGGCACCCCGAAGGGTGACATAGTTGATCACAACCGGACCACA
>Ga0210025_1003841_pt1 | contig 13330 bp, 12 predicted proteins | sample CryGeyme20150102_FD_183989 | JGI IMG/M metagenome (GOLD analysis project Ga0210025, IMG submission 183989) | Groundwater microbial communities from Crystal Geyser aquifers in Utah, USA - Crystal Geyser metaG 2015-0102 (SPAdes) (version 2) | ecosystem: Environmental > Aquatic > Deep subsurface >...
AGCGTATCCACGGTGTCAAAGAGGGGTTCCTTGTCCTCCTGAAGATCCCGGTTGTAGGCCAGCGGCAGCCCCTTGAGCGTGGTCAGCATCCCCATGAGATGGCCGAAGACCCGTCCCGTCTTACCCCGGACCAGTTCCGGCACGTCCGGGTTCTTTTTCTGCGGCATGATGCTGCTCCCCGTGCAGTAGTCATCCCCGATCTCCACAAAGGAGAAGGGGGAGCTCACCCAAAGGATCAGCTCTTCACTCAAGCGCGAAAGGTGCATCATCATGATCGAGGCGCAGGCCATGAACTCGATGATATAATCCCGGTCCGAGACCGCATCCATACTGTTCTCCGTGATGGTCTCAAAGCCGAGCTGCTTTGCCACATACCTCCGGTCAATGGGGAAGGTAGTTCCGGCAAGCGCCCCGGACCCGAGCGGCATCCGGTTGACCCGCTTCGCACATTCCGATAGCCTCTCCCGATCCCGGTCGAACATCTCGCAGTAGGCGAGAAGATGGTGGGAGAAGAGCACCGGCTGTGCGATCTGCAGGTGCGTGAACCCGGGCATGATGACATCCATCTCGTCCTTGGCCTTACTGACCAGGGCCGTCATCAGGCCGTGGAGCAGCCGCTGTATCCCGGCGATCTCGTCTCTCAGGTAAAGCCGCGTGTCCAGGGCCACCTGATCGTTCCGGCTCCGCGCCGTATGGAGCTTGCCGCCGACGTCGCCGATCTTTTCGATGAGCCTGTGTTCGATGTTCATGTGGATGTCTTCCAGCTCCGCACGCAGGGGGAATCTCCCCTGTTTGATCTCCTTGCCGATGGCCGTAAGGCCCCGGATGATCTTCCCGGCCTCCTGCTTCGAGATGATCTTCTGCTTCGCCAGCATCCGGCAGTGGGCCACGCTCCCCTCAAGATCATAAGGAGCGAGCCTTACGTCATAATGCACCGAGGCCGTGAACTGCTCCACGGTCTTGTCCGTCTCCTTTGAAAACCTTCCGCCCCACGGTTTCCTGGCCACCGGCCTTCTCCTCCATCTGGTCTATCTGTTTGAAAAACAAACAAAACATCATATTTATTTTGCGTGCTATCTTATCAACCGCACCCATGGATGTCAAGAATGGAATCCTTTCCCCGAATGGACTCCTTTCCCCCTTGCCTCACTCCCCATTTCTTCGTATAATCCCCGCCATTGTCTGAAATCGGACGGCTTGTGCGACACGCTAAAAATGATCGCCTGCCCAAAGCACAGCCGTCATCCTGCGACAACATCGCGCCTAAGCCCGCATCCATCAGCCCGAAAAACGCGGCGCACCTTAGAAGGAGAACTGCCATGGAAAAGGATCTCATCCCACAGGAAGTGATTGAACCGAAGATCTACCTGATCCGGGGGCAAAAAGTAATGCTGGATCGGGATCTGGCCCTATTGTATGAGGTAGAAACAAGGGTCCTGAATCAGGCGGTGCGCAGAAATATCGAAAGATTCCCGGCGGATTTTATGTTTGCACTGACCCGGGAAGAGATAAGAAACTTATCACAGTTTGTGATAAGTTCTAAAATAAAACACGCACCGAATGTATTTGCTTTCACGGAACACGGTGTATCAATGCTGTCGAGTGTCTTGAAGAGCCGGAGGGCTATTCAGGTCAACATCCGGATTATGAGAACATTCGGCAAGATCCGCGAGATTCTTTCTGGCCACAAAGACCTGGCCAAACGGCTTGATGAACTTGAGAGGAAATACGACACCCAGTTCAGAGTCGTCTTTGATGCAATTAGAGAGCTGATGACTCCTCAGGAACCCGACCAAAAGAAAATCGGGTTTCTCGCCAAAGAAAGCAAACCCCAGTACAAGGCGACACGCCCCCGTTAGACGCAAGGCGGGAAACAAGAGTACCCCACTTCTTCCCCTCGCCCCACCGTGGGAGAGGGTTTAGGGAGAGGGGGCCGTCCTCTATCTTTTGTCCGTCATCTATCTCTTGCCGTTTTTCCGTCCTCTGATCTTACCGCCCACCGCTCTTAATCTGTCCTCTGCCCCTCCGCCCTCCGGAATTTCCCCTTGTTTTCCCTCCCCGTTCTGGGTATAATTCGCTCCGTTATTGTGAATTCTTTCAAGATCTGATCTTTTCATCATAGGCCAGTGGCCATTCACCAGGAAAAAAGGAGGGCGGCCCCGGACAAAACCGGAAAAACCCAAGAGTTCCAATGATACGCTGTTAAAGTTTTTCACTGCTGGCCGATGGTTTATAGAGAGCAATGTGTATGGGGTCATGAAATATAATTGATATTTCAAGACCTAACTCCCATGCTACTATAATCAATGTTGGGTGAGAGGAGAACAATGAAACTCGGAACACTGAAGCGCCTCGACCTGCGGGAATACTGGAAACATGAAGCGCTGGAATTCACCAGGTGGCTTAGCGAACCCGAGAACATCGCTCTCTTGAGTGACGAAGTCGGAATCGGAATCGAAGTCATGCAGACGGAAGCCAGTGTCGGCCGGTTTAATGTGGACATCCTGGCACAAGAGGAGAACACGGGGCGGAAGATCATTATCGAGAACCAACTTGAGACGACCGATCACACCCACCTCGGCCAACTGATAACTTATGCAGCTGGGCTCGAAGCACAGTACATAATCTGGATAGTGCGGGAAGTAAGAGAGGAACACCGCCAGGCAGTGGATTGGCTGAACGAGCATACGGACGAGGACATCAGTTTATTCCTTGTCGCCCTCGAACTGTGGCAAATCGGGAGTTCCGATCCTGCTCCAAAGTTCTCCATTGTCTCTCGTCCGAACGAATGGAAGAAATCCGTCCGGACGAGTGCACAGGACGGCGACCTTACGGATACAAAGACGAAGCAACTTGAATTTTGGCAGCAACTCAAGGAATTCGCTGTGGACAAGCACCCGGAACTTCGCCTGCGCACACCGCGACCGCAGCACTGGTACGATGTGTCAATCGGGCGATCCGATTGCCACGTCTGTTTCATTGCTGATTCTCGAGAGAATCAAGTCCGCTGCGAACTCTACATCCCTGACTCAAAGGACCTATTCAAGGCATTACTTTCAGCCGGTCCTCAAATCGAAAAGGAACTTGCTCTTGACGATCCTCTCGACTGGCAGGAACTACCAGGGAAGAAGGCGGCACGCATTCGGGCACTGCATGACTTCATCTTTGCCGACCCGTCCACATGGACAGAGGCCTTCCAGTGGTTGTCTGAGACCGCACTCAAGTTCAAGAAGGTTTTCGGAAGAGACTGGAAGATGAACAGCACCCAACCAAGCGTTGGAGGCAACGCGGCAAACCGCGCGCCTCAACGCTGACGTTAGCCTGATTACGAAGGAGTTGATAAGGAGTTGATTATGACGTCGGCGTTCTTTCGGGACGTTGTTACCTACGTTGCTTTACGTAAATTGCAGTTCTGCCGTTTCGGAGTAAAGATCGCTGGCCGCATCTTCAAATATCAATTAAGATTGGCAGGAATTTCCGGGGCGGCAGGGAGGATGTGTGGGCAGAGATCGTTAGCCTGGTCCGGGTACTCCAAAGCACCGAGCGCTTTTTTCCCCGTCATCTATTTTTTACCTTGACATCACAAAATATTGTATTATCCTTTCTGATAGTAACACTATATTGTAAAGTTTAAAGTTTTACCATGTTCAATATCAGCATTTTGATGGGTGGCTTGCTAAAATAGAGTTCAATTATTTCGTTATTGCCCCTTGACACGTATATCATTATTGATATATTATGACATTAAATAAGTTACCAGATAATGTAATTGTCCACAGCGGCGTCTGGCGCAAAATTAAAGAAATTAGAATTCATGACCCGAAAAAGGCTGCCCGAATTGTCCAAAGAATTACAGAACTTGGATTCGATCCCTTACCTACCGCCGGGGACTGTGAGTCAAGAACTATAGTCAACTTGAACAAACTGAACATAAAAGTCAGACGCCTAAAGTGTCTGGAGTTCCTGGACTACAGAATATTTTACGCTTATAAAAAAAAGTTTGATCTAATCTGTGTGTATTGTATTATTCCGAGGGATGAAGATACTTATGATGAATCTTCTCGTCATTACCAACTAGTCAAACTGCTTTACACCCAGTGGAGTCAATGCAAATGAGCGCTACGAAACGAACTATAACGGGCAAAACCTCCATCAAACACTTGGGTATATATCCGTTTACTCAAAAGCGTGGTAAGCTTCATTCCGAAGTTATGTGGGAAACTCGACCAAAATATTTGGCCGAGTTTATGACGGTATATGATTTGGGCTTGGACGAAGAAATATGCAAGAGTTGTGACTCGATCAGAGACAAAGAGATTAATCAGTTAAAAGAAGAAAATAAAAAACTTAAGCAACTGACAAAGTTCTACAAAGATGAAATTAAATCTCTTGAATTCAAAGCAGCGCTGCATGAAGAGGCAGTTAGTATTAAAGAGATTGCAGAGGAATTTACCTCAAGCCCTGAAGGTAAAAAGGCATGGGACGATGCCTGGGAAGATAGGGCTAAAGAACTCAAGGAGCTTGTTGAGCAGGGCAAGATGAGTCGCATTAAATTCTATAGACTGTTGAGCGGTGTCGATCAAAAGACACTTGCCGGTAAGCTTGGTACAAAGCAGCCGAATATAACTCGCATTGAAAAGCCAGGATATCAGCCTAATGTTGATACGTTAAAAAAACTGGCCAAAATACTCGGTGTAAAAATGGAGGACTTAATTGAAAGATAATCCAAAAATCCGGTTCGAAAAAATATCGTTATCACACTTGTCCTTCGAGTTAAACAAGAATTTTAAGCTTCCCAAGGATGGTGTTGCGATAGATTTAGACTTGAATGTTAAAAACAATTTCAGCAAGGATAAAAAAACGCTTATCACAACCCTGACCGCAGTATTGTTTAAGAATGCGGAGAATGCACCTTTTAATTTGAAAGTTATCGTAGAGGGTGAATTCAAAGGGGAGTACAAGAATCTTAGAAAGTTCTCAAAACTAAATGCCCCCGCACATCTCTTTCCCTTCCTGAGAGAAATTATCAGTAATACGACCATGAGAGCAAACATACCACCTCTTGTCCTGCCACCTTTGAACCTGACTGAATTATTGACAGCTAAAAAAAGCGGTAAGGCCTGACGAACTTCAGCATTGTCAAGAATTTTGGAATCGGCTCTTTCTTTTTTGGGGAGAGAAGATCGCTGGCCAGATCTTCAAATATCATCCCTCTTCCGTGTTTAAGTTGAAGCAGACGGGGAATTCCGGGGACATACTTAATTCTATGAACTCTCCGGTCAGTCAATTTATCGCGGAAGCACAGATATCACAGGCATCCATTTTTCCAAAGAGTACAATCCTGCCGATGGCTCGTAGAGAGGATTGGATATAAAGCTCCGTAACGTACTCAGGTTTCGATAGACATACTGAGAGTGTGAATTCCCCAGGGAATGCTTTGAAACAGGGTAGTATATCCGGTGTGCATTTTTTCATTGATTCTGTGAATTACTGCGTATATAATATACTTTGAATTTGGTAATGAGTATATTACATGTGTTATATTTCAATGATTCAATGAACTTCTGCGCACAGGATATACTATGAAAGCTGTTTCAGGTATAGGCAAGGTTGAGAGAAAACGCCTTGCCGAGGTGATGCGCCGCACCAAGGGGACGATTTCGGTTGCCGAGGCGGCAGGCATTCTGGAGATTGAGGCCGCAAGTGCGGCAAAGATGCTGGCCCTTTGGGCGAGCAAGGGGTGGCTTTCCCGCGTGCGTCAAGGGCTCTATGTCCCTGTACCCCTTGAATCTCGGACTGCGGATGTTTCACTGGAAGATCCCTGGGTTATTGCGGGGCGACTCTACTCCCCATGTTATATCGGTGGATGGAGTGCGGCTGAACACTGGAGCCTGACAGAACAGATTTTTCGAACGGTCTTGGTGATGACGAAGCTTCAGCCAAGAGATCGTAACCCTGTGATCATGGGCACCAGCTTCCGGCTTCGTACGGTCTCGGAAAAAACCATGTTCGGACTTAAGCCGGTCTGGCGAGGGCAGGTGAAGGTTTCTGTATCTGATCCGACTCGAACCATTATCGATATGTTGAGTGAACCTGGTTTGGGCGGCGGGTTGCGCCCGGCCGTGGATGTGTTGCTCAATTATTTAAGATCTGATCATAAGAACGCGGACCTGCTTGTTGAATATGCCACACGTTTGGAAAATGGCGCTGTATTCAAGCGGCTTGGGTTCTTGATGGAACGATTGGCCCCTGATGAAAAAGGCGTGATCTCAGCTTGTCTGTCGAGAATTACAAAAGGAAATTCCAGGCTTGACCCGGCATTGCCGGCGGATAGGCTTGTAACGCGGTGGAGGTTGTGGGTACCTTCGACGTGGGCAAAGGAGGGCTCAATTGATTAATCGACAGGAGGTCATGGATTTTTCCAGGGAGTTCGGCCTTGCGCCAAATGTGATTGAGAAAGACTATGTTTTGGGATGGATGCTGGCTGGGATTTCGAACCATTCTGAACTCAGTCAGAGTTGGATTTTCAAGGGAGGGACCTGTCTTAAGAAATGTTATTTTGAGACCTATCGTTTCTCCGAAGATCTGGATTTTACCCTGACCCATCGTGATCACTTAATCGAGGAGTTTTTGATAAAGACTTTTTCCGGGGTTGCTGACTGGGTATACGATGAATCAGGTATTGAGATATTAAAGGAAACCATCCGTTTTAAGATTTACGAAGATTCTCAAGGCGGAGTTTCAGCCGAGGGACGAATTGGCTACCGGGGTCCGATGCAGCGCCGAGGGGATCCGGCACGGGTGAAGCTGGATTTGACGGTGAATGAGGTGCTGGTGTTGGAGCCCGTTCGTCGCGAGGTGCATCACCCCTATCCCGATAAACCTGAGAAGGGCATACAGGTTTTATGCTATTGCTTTGAAGAAGTCTTCGCAGAAAAAGTAAGGGCTCTGGGAGAACGAGAAAGGCCGCGGGATCTTTACGATGTGGTCCATCTCTATCGCCACGATAATTTGAGGCCTGATAGAACGCTGGTGACGGAGACCTTGAAGAAGAAATGTGAGTTCAAAGGTATCCCTGTTCCAACTATGCAAATACTTGAAAGCCAACCCGAACGTTTGGAACTCGAAGCTGAATGGGAAAACATGTTGGCCCATCAGCTCCCCGCGCTTCCACCCTTCAGGCAATTCTGGGACGAATTGCCGAGAGTCTTTGGCTGGTTATCCGGTGTGGAGGAAAAGGCCGTCACCGAGCCGATTCCAGTGAAGGTTGCTGTGGATACAGCGTGGCAGCCACCCTCCATGGCTCAGGCATGGCATAGAGTCGTGCCGCTTGAGGTGATTCGGTTTGCGGCTTCCAATCGGCTATGTGTTGACTTAACCTACGAGGGGACGAGCCGTTTGATTGAACCCTACTCTTTACGGCGAACACAAGATGGCAATCTCTTGCTGCATGCTGTGAAGCATGGAAGCGGCGAGCCCAGGAGTTACCGTGTGGACCGCATTCAAGGGGCCAATGCTACAAACGTACCATTCGTACCCAGGTATACGGTTGAGTTGACACCGTCAGGTCCCATCCATGCGGCTCCTTCCAGCCGAGGTTCAAAAGTAGAGGATCCCTGGAGTCTGAAAAGACCTCGAACATCCCGAGTAGGGTCAGGAAGGAAAAACTTTACGTATGGGCCGGCCTATGTCATAGAATGTCCTTATTGTGGGAAGAGGTTCAACCGAAAAACATCCTCCACTCAATTGAATCCTCATAAGGATAAAAAGGGGTATCCTTGTTCGGGCAGGACAGGATACATGGTTGGTATGAAATAGAGGGAGAGAAATAAGTCCAGCGGACATAGTTCAGAGACTCAGTGGTCCTCAGGGACGATTCCGGTTCTCTCCTCGTTTTCCAGAGGTGCCTGGCCCTGAATCGTGAATCAATGCGGGTAGAACGGGGGAGGGGTTTCGGGTCTCTGTAAAAATTTCTGGTCAGTCACAAACAATTGTGCTATCTTTTGTCGTATATCGTTCTTATGATGATCGGTGAATATGAACGGATTGAGGGATGCATTGCCTCTGACTGATGTCATGTGCAGAAAGGGGGTTCCAAGATGGGTAAATTCATTGAAAGAATAGCGAGCGATTCAAGGGTCTGCAGTGGGAAACCCTGCATTAAAGGAACAAGAATACCCGTCCACATGATTCTCGATCTTCTTGCAACAGGGGAAAGTTTTGAAGGAATCAGGAAAGCATACCCGAATATCACGGACAAAGATATCAGGGCTTGTCTGGCTTATGCATCGATTCTCGCCGATGAAGAAGCGGGGAGCACGGCATGAAGTTATTTGCCGATGAAAATCTCTATAGAGTGACAAATTAGAAATGGCGGAGGCGCCGCCCTGAATTGTGAATCAACGGGGACCAAATCGATATTCGTTACTTCTTCCTGAATACTGTCACGCCGCTCTCGACGATCTCCCAGACAAAACCCTGTTTTTCCCTCACCTGTCGAGGAGTGAGGCCGATGGGCTCAAGAAGCTCTTTCCACGTCAAGAAAAGATTGATATCCGGGCATTTTTTGACATTTATCCTCAGTTCCGTTATACTCCTCCACACGATGCATTCACGGCTTGAACAATACAAACCTGCGGTGGGGAAACGCGTCCTCATCCTCCTCTCCGGGCTCATGTGGATCGGCGTGGGGATCATGCTGCTCAGCCTTGCCTTGCACTGGCTTGCTGCAAAAGGGGGGATGGGCGCGCTTCTGCTCGGGACCGTGGGTTTCCTCTGCTCGCTTGTGATCCACCGCTACGGGTTCCTGAAGGTGGTGGACAAGAACCTGGGCCGGATACTCCCCATGCAGGGGAAGAGGTGTCTATTCGCCTTCCAGTCGTGGAAGAGTTATCTGATCATCGGGGTGATGATCGGCATGGGCATCGGGCTTAGGCACTCGCCGATCCCCAAACCGTACCTTGCCGTGCTCTATATCGGAATCGGAATGGCGTTGTTTCTTTCCAGCCTGCGGTACCTCCGGGTTTTTCTGAAGGAAGCGGACGAATGAGTGACTCCATGAATGCAGAACAAAAAACTCCCAAGGTGACCATCGGGCTGATTCAGAGCGCCGTGTCCTCGGATCCGGCAGCCAACATGGAGATGGCCGCGGAGCGTATCAGAGAGGCGGCCGGCCTGGGCGCACAAATCATCTCCCTTCAGGAATTGTACCGGACCCCATACTTTCCTCAAGAGAAAAAAGGTGAGGCCGCCCATCTGGCCGAATCCATTCCCGGCGAATCCACCAAAACCTTCTCTCCTCTGGCGAAAAAGCTCGGCGTGGTGATCATCCTCCCGTTGTTTGAGAAAGCGCCGGACGGCCGTTATTACAATTCCGCCGTGGTGATTGATGCCGACGGGAAATGCCTTCCCACCTACCGGAAGATCCACATCCCACACGATCCTTTCTTTTATGAGCAGGACTTTTTTGAAGCCGGTGACTTGGGATACCGCGTCTACCGGACCCGTTACGCAACATTTTCCGTCCTGATCTGTTATGACCAGTGGTTTCCGGAGGCGGCGAGGATCTGCACACTTCAAGGCGCAGAGATCCTCTTTTACCCCACGGCCATCGGCAGGGTCAAGGATCACCCCGGGGACCAGGAGGACTGGCAGGATGCATGGGAAACGGTCCAGCGCGGGCATGCCATTGCCAACGGGGTGCATGTAGCGGCCGTGAACCGTGTGGGCAAGGAAGGGAGGCTGCAATTCTTCGGAGGCTCTTTTGTGTGCGATGCCTTCGGCAGGGTGCTTCAAAAGGCCGGAGACAACAAAGAAGAGATCCTGGTCGTGGAGATGGATCTGAGTCAGAATCAAAGGATACGTGAGGGGTGGGGGTTCCTGAAGAACCGCAGGCCGAATACGTACGGCGATCTCTCACGGTAATAGTAAAAAGATAAGGATCATCTCCAAAAGAATGGGTGAAAATATAAGGGGCCAAGGGTTCCAGGGTTCAAGGGTTCCAGTGTTTTTCTCTGGAGATTTTGCTTGCGTTTCAGTATTTAACTTGAACCCTTGACCCCTTGAATCCTCGGACCCTTTTTGCCCACTCAATGGGAGAAGAACCAACGATAATGGCAATGCATTCTTCCAATAAAACCCCGCGCGACCTGGGATACCGCATGCCTGCGGAATGGGAGCCTCATGAGGCGGTCTGGCTGGCATGGCCCCATGATCCGGTCACCTTTGTGAAACGTATCCCTCAAGTCGAAGAAACTTACCTTCAGATCATTCAGGCGCTTCATGGGAACGAGGATGTCCATCTCTCTGTCACCGATGGCCGCATGAGAGCAAGAGTGGCGGAGAGTCTCGGGAATGGAAACGTGGACCTCCGGAGAATCCATTTCCATATCTATGACCATGTGGATGTCTGGTTCAGGGATTACGGACCTGTCTTTGTGATCCGGCCCGAGGAAAGCAAACTCGCCATGGTGCACTGGGTCTTCAATGCCTGGGGCGGAAAGTATGACGCCCTCATCAAGGACACCCGCATCCCCGCTCTGATTCATCGGGAATTGAAGATCCCCTGCTTTACCCCGGGCATGGCCCTTGAAGGGGGCTCCATAGACGTGAACGGGAGAGGGACGCTCTTGACCACCGAGCAGTGCCTGCTGAATCCGAACCGGAACCCGGGATTTACCAGGGGAAAGATCGAGAGGCGTCTCATGGATTATCTCGGTGTACGGCACATCGTCTGGCTGAAACAGGGAATCGAAGGCGATGACACCGACGGCCATATCGATGACATCGCCCGGTTCGTCAATCCCGCCACCGTGGTCTGCGCATACGAAGAGGATGAGGAGGATAAGAATTTTCCCATCCTGCATGAAAATTATGAGAGGTTGCTTGCGGCCAGAGACCAGGATGGGAACAAACTCTCGGTCATCAAGTTACCCATGCCCGGCGTGCTGCAAGCAGAAGAGGTCAGGCTCCCTGCGAGCTATGCCAATTTCTATATCGGGAACCGGACGGTCCTGGTCCCCGCCTTCGGACATGCAAACGATGCCCAGGTGTTGGATATTCTGCAGGCCCTGTTCCCGGACCGCAAGGTTATGGGGATCCGTTGTGAGGACCTGGTCCACGGACTCGGGGCCATTCACTGCATCACCCAGCAACAGCCGGCGGTGATCTAACCCCGGAATTGCACAAGCAAACATGGATAAAACGAATCGTGCAATATCGGGCCTCATCAGGGTCATGTCATAGTTCGGCATAGCCTGTTGATATCGTAGCGCAAATATATTTCACTGGTTTTTCTATTGGGAATCGTGTATAACGGTTTTATGGCAAACGATCCCCCGCACACACCGATTCACCACGCGCCGCAGGTTTATCCCACCACAGATACACTTCTTGTCCGCCCCATCATAGCCACCGAGCGTGAAACGTGGGATACGCTCATGAACCGCCATCATTATCTTGGTTTTCGTGTCATTGTCGGTGAAGCCTTGCGGTACGTGGCGTTTCTTGGCGACCGTCCGGCGGCCTTGATCGGCTGGGGCGCCGCAGCCTTCAAGAGCCGCCATCGCGACGCATGGATCGGCTGGGAAGCGCACCTGCAGTGGCGACGGCTCTGCTTCATCGCCAATAATGTTCGCTTTCTCATCCTGCCTGACGTTCATATTCCAAATCTCGCTTCCCGAATATTAGGCCAAAACATGAGACGCCTGTCCGCTGATTGGGAGGCGGCCTATGGCCACCCCATCCTGATTGCAGAAACGTTTGTTGATACCAGCCGGTTTCGAGGCACATGTTACAAAGCCGCCGGGTTTCTCCCCTTGGGCGAGACGCGGGGGTTTCGCAGAAATGGCGGCAAATACTACCTGCACGGCCAACCCAAGACCATCATGGTTCGCGCCTTGCGCCCCAACGCGCGCCGGCTTCTGTCTGACCCATTCTCCAATGCAAAAATGTTCAAAGAGGAGGGCATTATGGATATCCAAACGCTCAACATCGACGGCAAAACCGGTTTGATCGAATATCTTCGGTGTATTCCCGACCATCGGAAGAAACGGGGCATACGACATCGTTCTCTCTCCATCCTTGCGGTTTCCGTCTGTGCAGTCCTCTCCGGGGCCAAAACGTATATTGCCGTTGCCGAATGGGCCGCCCGATGCTCACAAGCAATGCCGGCAAAGCTGTGGTGTCCAAAATCCAATGAAACCGGTAAACGGGTCCCGCCATCCGAGCCGACCCTCCGGCGATTTATGGGTGAGATCGATGCGGAGACGGTTGACAAGACGATCAATGCATGGCTTGAGCATGAAGCCAAACGGCCCAAACGCAACAAAAACCGGACAATCGCCCTTGACGGCAAAACCCTCAAGGCCTCGGCGCGTAAAGGGGAACAGCAAGTTCACCTCTTATCCGCCGTTCTTCACCACGAGCAGGTCGTCATTGCCCAGGTCCAGGTGGATGTAAAGAGCAATGAGATACCCGCTGTGGAACCGTTGCTCAAACCGCTCGATATCGAGGGCTCGGTCGTCACCGCGGATGCGCTGCATACTCAAAAAGATACCGCGACGTTTATCGTAAAAGAGAAAAAAGCCGACTACTTCTTCACCGTCAAAGACAACCAGGAAACACTCAACAACGACATCAAACTCCTCCAGATGGAGGCTTTTCCCCCCTCAGTATGAAACGGTGGACAAAGGGCACGGTCGGATCGAAACCCGCAGAATCTGGACCAGCGCCGGACTCAAAGGATACCTTGAGTTCCCTTATCATGAACAGGTAGTGCGGATCGAACGCATAACTACTGATCTTACCGGCAAAAGGCTCCGCCATGAAGTGGTAAGCGGAATTACCAGCTTAACGCCTGAGAAAGCCGGCCCGGAACGGCTTCTGCGAATCAACCGCGAACACTGGGGTATCGAGAATAAGGTGCATTACGTCCGGGATGTTACCTACGACGAAGATCGCTGCCGCATCCGAACGAAGTCCGGCCCCCGGGTCATGGCGGCTCTCCGCAATCTCGCCATCGGCATTCTGCGCTTTCGGAAGTATACCAACATCGCTCAGGCGATTCGGCACTACGCGGCCAAACAGCATCTGACCCTTAGCCTCATAGGCATCTGAGCCCTTTCATAGTAACTGTGCCAACGATAGTTACTTCTGCCCGATAACAAAACAGGTGCGCCTAAAAATGGGCGAAACAATTCTTAAATCCATAGAATAACGCCATGCGTTCGTTAGCACTCCATAAATCCACCCCTCGCATCTCCGCGATTACTGCCTTGGCGTCAGCTACGGCGACTTTGACGTGACCGTGCCTTCTGTCCTGTTCTCCTTG
>Ga0210025_1003852_pt1 | contig 13298 bp, 9 predicted proteins | sample CryGeyme20150102_FD_183989 | JGI IMG/M metagenome (GOLD analysis project Ga0210025, IMG submission 183989) | Groundwater microbial communities from Crystal Geyser aquifers in Utah, USA - Crystal Geyser metaG 2015-0102 (SPAdes) (version 2) | ecosystem: Environmental > Aquatic > Deep subsurface >...
CTTATTTACATGCACATTTAATGGATTTTGAAAACTGGAGTGCAGAGAGCATGATTAATCATGCCGAAAATGCTCTTTTGATCCATCATGGTTTTGAATTAAAAGCAAAAAAAGAAAGCCGTAATTCACCTAAAATGCATTTGTATTATTCAAATGTTTCTACTGATGAAGGGGATCGTATTTTTACTGAACTTTCAAAACTTACATTTGAAAAAGAATTAATACCGATAGAGAATGCAGACTCTGTAATTGATATACTTAAAAAGGGAAACTATAAACCCGTTGAATTTGGCAATTAAAGTCATTTTCAGATTGGTTTAAATAGAATTTAGTTATTAAAAATGATGTTATGAGCAATTGCCATTGTCTGAATTTAAACTAGGACTTAGGCAAAAGTTCTAGGCTTAGTTTACGATTTTGCATCGTTATTTATTGATGATGTAAGCGAGGACGCTGTCGCTATGGTCTTTTTGAATTGATTTTAGTTTACAATTTAGAATTAATTTACGATCTGATTAAATTCTTAGTGCTCCTTGCTTAGTTCATCATTTTAAATCGAAGATATCTCCACTTTGATTCGTTTACTGTTTTGCTTTTGTTATTGATTCGGTGCCTCATCTCCAGTCGATAAGACGTTTTTGTTTCGTTATTTTAGTAAATGTAAAAATCGTTGAATACTTTGATGTTAAAGCAATGTTCATTTTTACGCTATTTCATATCATTTTATGTTATTCATTTAACATTTAGGGTAAATTTAGATGATTCGTAATCAGGAGATTATAATCAGGAATTTAAAAGATTTAAGCAGAATAATAATGTCTTCAAAACAAATTATACTCAGTGCTTTTTTAGTGCTTTTAAGCTTTTCCTGTTCAAAGCAAGATGCTGCTGTTCAAGATAAATCAAAAGCTAATAAAGTTACCCCAACTGTTGAAGCAGTTAAAGCTGAATATGGTTCACTTCCTCTTGTAGAACGTTTAAGCGGGAATGTAAAAGCAGAAAATCAAGTTGTACTAAGCGCTGAAATTTCAGGCGTAATTGATCAAATATTGGTTGAAAACGGTCAATTTGTGCAAAAAGGTGAATTATTGATCAAAATGAACGATGTTTCTCAAACACAGCAATTGAATCAAGCACTTGCAGGTTTAAAAATCGCCGATGCTCGAGTTAAACAAGCAGAAGCAGCTCTAAATGCTAGATTAGCACAATATAAACGAGCAAAATCTTTAGCATCAAAAAAATTAAGTTCAGATTTCGAATTAGAAACAGCCCTTGCGCAAAAAATATCAGCGCAAGCCGATCTTGACTTAGCTAAAGCGCAACACGAACAGGCTCAAGCACTTGTAAATGAACGTAAACAAGCTTTAAGCAGAACAGAAATCACAGCGCCAATTGAAGGAACCGTTGGAAGTAGAAATGCTGAAAAAGGAATGCAAGTTTCTCAAAACACTCCGCTAATAACAATTGGAAATTTAAGTGATTTAAGAATTGAAGTCATCTTAACAGAAGAATTAGTACAAAAAGTAAACATTGGTCAAACGGTAGAACTCATTGTTGAATCAAATTCTATAGTAGATGAAAAAATCGCGATCGTAAAAGCAGAAATATCAAGAATATCACCGTTTTTAAATGAGTCCACACGCACAACAATGGCTGAAATCGATATCAGTAATTCTGGTTTAGCCTTAAAACCTGGAATGTATATTCCTGTTGATATTCTCTACGGTGAAAGTACAAAAGCGACTTTGATTCCTAAAAGTGCCTTATTTACAGATCCAAAAACAGGTTCGGTTGGTGTTTATATTGCTCAAGGAATTGGAACGGAAATAGAACCAATACTCATTGACAAAACAGACTCCGGGATTCAGAGTTCGACTGAGCCTGTTTCTGTAAAATTCGTCACAATCGATATTCTTGCAAAAGGAAGAATGGATGTTGGTGTAAATGGCTTAAAGCCTGGTGATTGGATCATTACCGTTGGTCAAGATCTAGTCTCATCGGGAAATGGAATGGCAAAAGTAAGAACGGTGAGTTGGAAACGTGTTTTGGCCATGCAACAATTACAACGCGAAGATTTATTAAAAAGCGTTTTAAATCAATAATTCAGCGTTTTTAATTCCTAATCTGAAATCAGATAGAAAAATTAGCATTTAAAATTAAAGCGAAACCATGCTAATTCATTCAGTATTAGAAATAAACGTAATCGCGATAAAAATAATAATCAGTTAAGATAAATATGCCAATAACAAGTGTTTCCATAAAACGACCAATTGCCACAAGTATGGCTTTTTTAATCATAATCGTTTTAGGTATTGCAGGATTTCGTTTTTTACCCGTTGATTTATTGCCACCAATTGAATTTCCACAATTAACTATAGCGGTGGATTATCCGAATGTAGGCCCAGAGGAAATTGAGCAAATTATTGTTCAACCTTTGGAAAATGCCATTGCAGGAGTTCCTGGAGTGAAACGTGTTCGTTCACAATCATCAGAAGGTAGAGGGCGAGTAACTTTAGAATTCACACAAGGAACGAATTTAGATGAAGCAGCAAATGATGTTCGAGCAGCCTTAGACCGTTTGCGTTCTGCATTTCCAGAAGAAGCCGTTGCGCCTAGAATCTTCAAGTTTGATCCTAATAATTTTCCCGTAGTAATTATCGGGGCAAGTTCAGAAATGCCACTTCCTAAATTAACGGAAGTATTGGAAAGAGATATAACCAAACGGTTTGAGCAAATTCCAGGTGTTGGTTCCATTGATATTTGGGGAGCTGTTCACAAACAAGTTCAAGTGAATTTAAAACGAGATCGTTTAATTGCAAGTGGGTTAAGTTCACAACAAGTAGAACAAGCTATTATTCGTGAAAACACAAATTTGCCGGGTGGAAATGTAAACGAGGGTATTAAGAACTTATACGTAAGAACCAAAGGCGAGTTCAATTCAGTAGAAGAGATTCAGCAAACGGTAGTTACAACGATTGATGGTACGCCGATTAAAGTTCAAGATGTTGCTGAAGTTTCTATGGGTTACGAAGATTTAAGTAGACTCGTAAAAATTGATGGAAAACCAATGCTTCGCTTTGGAATTCGTAAACAGTCGGGAACAAATACAGTAGAAGTTGCCGATTTGATTAAACAACAAATGGATTTAATTAATGCAGAACGAGACGATTTAAACTTATTTGTGACTACCGATCAGAGTTTATTTATTCAAGATTCAATTGATTCCGTAAAAAATTCAGCGCTCTGGGGAGCACTTTTTGCAATTATTATTCTCTATGCGTTCTTGAGAAATGGTTCATCAACCATGATTGTAGCTATTGCGATTCCGATTTCAATTATTGCAACGTTTTCAGTATTGTACTTTGCAGGTTTAACATTAAATCAAATGAGTTTTGGAGGACTCGCACTTGGCGTAGGCTTGATTGTAGATAATGCTATTGTGGTGTTAGAAAATATTGTTCAGTTGAGAGAAAAAGGAAACTCAAAAGAGGAGAGCGCTTTAAAGGGAACAAAACAAGTAACGGGAGCCATTATTGCTTCTACCTTAACTACTATCGTTATTTTTATCCCTGTAGTTTTCATGCAAACCATAACTGGAATGTTGTATCAGGAACTCGCTTTAGTAGTTGTTTTTTCTCTACTTTGTTCCTTGTTAGTTGCCCTAACAATTGTTCCCATGTTAGCAAGTAAGTTTTTAACCGCAACGGCTGAAACCAATGCAAAAGCTGCCTTAACACCTTGGGGAAAATTCTTGACTAAAATTGATTTAGTGTATGCTAACATCTTAACAAAAGCTATTCATAATAAGAAATGGGTCATTTTAACTACGGCAGTTCTTTTAACTGCAAGTGTCTTAGTTTTTCCAACTATTCCTGTTGAAATGGCTCCACAAGCTGATGCCGATGAAATCGATATTGATTTACAAATGGCAGAAGGAACGAACATTGCCGTTTTAAACGAATATCTAAAAGAATTGGAATACATCGTTAGGAAAACCGTTCCAATGGAAGATGTAAAACACTTAACTACTGATGTAAGAGACGGAAATGCGGAAGTCGAATTAAGCATGGTTACGGCTGACAAAAGAAGTAAAAGTACCTCACAATTAGCAGATGAAATTCGCGAACAATTAGCAGGAGTAATTCCTGGTGCAGACATTCGAGTTTCTGCGCAATCAGGCTTGTGGATATTAAGACGCGTTTTTGGTTCAGGTGGAAACGATGCGATTGAAGTTGAATTAAGAGGTTATAATCTCGATAAAGCAAAAGAACTAGCTCAAGCATTAAAATTAGAAATTGAAACGCTAGAGGGTATCGAAGGTGTTCGAGTTGGAATTCGTGAAGGAAGACCTGAAGAAAATTATATTTTTAATCGTGAAAAAATATCAGCATTAGGTTTATCTGTTCGAGATGTTGCTCAGGTCATTCAAACAAACGTTGGTGGTGCGAGAGCAGGAGCGTATCGCCAAGAAGGACAAGAATATCCAATTATCGTTCGCTTGCGTGCTGAAGACAGATTGAGTGCAGAGGATTTGAGTACTATTTCAATTCGTACTCCAAACGGAACAGTTGTTCCTGTAGGCTCATTAGTAGATAAGGTGCAGGGCAGAGGTCCGACTGGAATAACTCGTGTAAATTCTCAAAGAGTAACTTTCGTAACAGCGAACTTACAAAGTGGCGTAGCCTTGAGTGAAGCCGTTGAACGCATTCAAGCAAGAATAAAAGATGTTCCGGTTCCTGATGGATTTAGTGTAGTTTTTGGCGGTGAATACCAACAGCAAGAAGAAGCTGCGTCAGATTTTAACTTAACGATTATCATGGCTTTGTTGTTGATTTATATGGTAATGGCTGGGCAATTTGAGCGATTTATTGATCCCTTAATCGTTATGTTTTCTGTTCCATTGGCACTAATCGGTGTAGTTCCTGCTTTAGTTCTTACTGGTACAACAATCAATATTCAAAGTCTGATGGGCTTAATAATGTTGGTCGGAATAGTCGTAAATAATGCCATTGTTTTGGTTGATTATATCAATTTACTCCGAAGAGATGAAGGCAAAGATGTACTTCATGCTGTAATTGATGCTGGCAAATTGAGATTACGTCCCATTTTAATGACTACACTAACTACTGTTTTAGGCTTAATGCCAATGGCCTTGGGAATTGGGCCTGGCGCAGAAATTCAAGCATCTTTAGCAAGAGTAGTAATTGGTGGATTAACGGCTTCAACCTTAGTTTCGTTATTATTAATTCCGACTATTTATTTAATTGTGGATGGATTAAGAACGAGCTATTCAAAAAGAAACGCAGCTTAAGATTAAAAAGGAAAATCAATTTATTTCAGAATACTCCAACATTTTTAACAACAGCGATACTGTTATCATTAGGGTTTACTTTTTTAAAACTTGAAATGAAATAGATTACAAATTAACGTGTTTCATGTGATGATTATTTATTCATCAAATTAGGACTTCGACATTTTGTAAAGTGAATGATTTGGTCATGTTGGGCCCCGACCCAGCATCTCAGCCCTAGAACTAAACTGACTAAAAGAATTGCTTATGGCGTAAAAAGATATTGGACAGAGATAGCACTTCGTGATTCTTCGAATCGTGTCGGGGCACGGGATGACCTTTTTTTGTAAAAACGATTGAAGTTTGTTTAGAAACGAAGTCCGAATTTGAGAAAAGTATCTGAAAACTAGGTTGCGGTTATGAAATAGATTTGAAAAACAAGATGAAAACTATCGTCAATTCTCGTAATATTTAGGAAAGTAGTAGAGCTTTTTGAGCTAAGTTAGTTTAGATTAAAAAGAGTAGATAACGAGCAAATTGAACCCATTATGAATATTTATTACATCAAAATAATAGAAACGCTAGTACTTATTCTGACTTATTTTATTATCAGAAAAGTTTCTTCAAAAATAATACAAAAGACACTTTCAGAACGTCTGATTCAAGAATCACACGGAATGATTATCAAAAAAGTAATCAATATGATCTTATCAATTATAGTGATGATTATAACACTTTTGATTTGGGGTGTAAAACAATCTGATGTTGCTGTATTTGCAGGATCCGTTCTTACTGTTGTTGGAATTGCCTTTTTTGCTCAATGGTCCATTCTTTCAAACGTAACTTCAAGTATCATTATATTCTTTAATTTCCCGATAAAATTAAACGATTTCATCCTAATTTTAGAAGGAAAAGACTATGAAATTGAGGGGAAAGTTATCGATATAGGTTTATTCTTTGTTACACTTGAAACCAAAGATTCTGCAAGAATTACCTTACCAAATAATGTTTTTATCACAAAAACGATAAAAACAATTTCAAATAAACCTAATAAGGAACTAACAAAGTCAATTAAGTGAATTGATAAGAATGGGTAATAAATTCAAATGAGTTGGATTAAACATCAGTATATATTCTTGTGTTTATTACAATTGGTTCATCTCATGATTCTTTAGAAGAAATTAAGTAAAAAAAATCGAGACTTGGCTTATCCAACAACCATCATAAATGACCAAATAGAGTTGGCAGAAAATCTTGCTGTGTTAAGATTTCAAAACGGAGATAAAATAGTTGATTCAGAATGAACAGCTCGGAATGAATTCAACTAGTTGAATTATTGAGAAGAATGCTAACTGTTTGTAAAACACTTTTTTTATTTTAAATTCAAACGTAATTATTAGGAAGTATTAAGAACCTTACACTGTCAGATTTCCTGTAACTAAATCGTTATTTAATTTAAATCAATAGAATATGATGAAAAAGATAACTTTAATTATTTTGGGTTTAGTAACACTAAATGTTAAAACCTACGCTCAATGTGATAATGTATATTTTGATTTAATTAAGGGTACTATAAATAATATTGGACCTGATGCTTCAATGAGTTTGATTAAAAAAGAACTCCCTTGTTTTACAGGAGAAACCGCGGAAGGTGAAGTTTATAACTATGGAGGAGGAGTCTTTTTTATTAAAAATGATTTCTATATCTATACTTTTAAAAATTTCATTGAAGTCCGAAGTGGATTTAAAGGAAGAGTTTATCCTGATATAATGAACAAATCCCAAGCAGAAGTTCAGCAAATATTAAAACCTTATTTAACAAGTATAAATTCGTTAACAGGGAAGTATAGTGTGAGTGGTGAAATTCCATTCAAATTAAATAACTCCAATTTTCTTTACTATAAAAATGAGGTCGGGTTTTTAGTCATTAAGTTTTCTAAAAACAAGGTTAGTAGTATCTATTCCATTTATTCTCCTACTAATGCTGAAAAAATAGATAAAACTGCTCCAAAAATTACCATTTTAAGTCCGAATGTTGCTCGTGGTTTAAAAGTTGTTGAGCAAAAAAAAGAGATTACAATAAAGGGAAAAGCAACCGATACAAGTGGTATTTATGACATTTTAATAAATGGGGAAGCGGCAGATGTTGATGTTGAAGGTAATTTTTCAAAAACGGTACAACTTGCTTTGGGTACTAATACGTTTACGGTAAAAGCGATAGACAGAAAGCAAAATACAGCTACAGAAACTTTTGTAATCGAAAGAAATTCAAGCCGATTAGAATATTTATTGTCAAATAAACAAGAAAGTAAATCCGCGGCTATTCAGACAGGAACGTATTACGCATTAATAATTGGAAATAATATGTATCATGATCCTGCGATAACTTCATTGAACGAACCAATTAATGACGCAAAAAAACTCTATAAAGTGCTAACGACAGAATATACTTTTGAACCTAAAAATGTAAGCTTTCTAAATAATGCCACTTATGTTCAAATGATAGAAGCCTTTGATGAATTAAGTAATAAAATCACAGATAAAGATAATTTATTAGTTTTTTATGCCGGACATGGATGGTGGGACGAAAATAAAAAGTTAGGATACTGGTTACCAATTGACGCCAAACAAAAAAGCACGGCTTATTGGATTGCCAACAGTCGCATTAGTGACTATATGCGCAGTATAAATACAAAACACACGTTACTTATTGCAGATGCTTGTTTCAGTGGTAGCATTTTTAAAACAAGGGCAGCATTTTCTGATGCTGGAAATGCCATTAATTCACTTTACGAATTACCAAGTAGATCAGCTATGACAAGTGGAAATTTGAAAGAAGTGCCAGATAAAAGTGTGTTCTTGGAATATTTAGTAAAACGATTAGATAATAACAGCGAAAAATATTTATCAGCAGACCAGTTATTTTCAAGTTTTAGAATTGCCGTTATGAATAATAGTCAAACTGAACCTCAATTCGGAATCATTCAAAATGCTGGTGATGAAGGTGGTGAATTTATATTTATTCGAAGAGATGAGTGAAAGTTAGAAAGCTTGATGTTTGATGCTAGAAGCTAGAAGCTAGAAGCTAGAAGCTTTGAGCTTTGAGCTATAATCAGCAAAGATTTGTTCGTGTTCAATTTACTTGAGTTCGGGATTGGTATTTTTACAATAATTTTAATCAAAACCCAGAATAAACAAGGCTGAACCGAATTTACTTTTTGTTCAATCTTTATTTTAATTCACAATTAGGCAGAGATGTTGGGTCAGAGCCCGACATGACGAATTTTAGTTTTTCTTGTTCTTACAGTTAATTTTTAACCTGAATACAGATCAATAGATTTATAAAATATGATAGCAAATACACCAAAACCACCTTATTACGCCGTTATTTTTTCCTCATTAAGAACCGAAATTGACGACAATTACGCTGAAATGGCTGATAAGATGGTTGAATTGGCAGAACTTCAAGAAGGTTATTTAGGAATGGAATTCGCGAGAAATGAACTTGGGATCACCGTTTCTTATTGGAGAGATTTAGAATCCATAAAAAAGTGGAAAGAAAACACAGACCATTCAATCGTACAAGAAAAAGGTCGAAAAGATTGGTACAGCGCTTTTAAAACACGAATTGCAAAAGTTGAAAGAGATTATGGTTTTGAAAAGGAATGAGGAATGAAAATTGAACATATCGCAATTTTGACTAGTGATTTAGATAGAATTCGAGATTTTTATCAAACATTCTTTACTATGCAATGTGGTGAAAAGTATGTGAATAGTAAAAAGGGATTTTCATCTTATTTTCTGTCATTTGAAAGTGGAGCACGTTTAGAAATTATGGAAAAGACTGATATATCAGATGGAAATGATAAAAAAGGTGAAGTAAATGGGTATGCTGATATAGCCATATCTGTTGGTAGTAAAGAAGATGTTGACAAACTTACGAATCGTTTAAGAGTAAATGGATTTGAAATCGTTGGAGAGCCTAGAACAACGGGGGATGGTTATTTTGAAAGTGTTATTTTAGATCCCGAAGGAAATCATATTGAAATTACAGAGTAGCAAAAAACTAATTAAGTGTGTAAAAATAGTGAGGATTAATCTAATTCAACATTCTTGTATTTGCTTAGAATGAAGTTTTAAAACCCTAGCTTTTATAACAAAACTTAATTATTTATATAAAATTTGTGGATAATTTGAAGAATGACTTTAACTGATAATGAAATACAATCTGATTACATAAATCGAATTAACCGAGTTTTTGAATTTATTGATGAAAATCTGGATTCTGATTTATCCTTAAATACCGTTTCTAAAATTGCGTTTTTCTCACCATTTCACTTTCATCGGATATTTAAATGTATAACTAGTGAAACCCTAAATGAATATGTAAATAGAAGGAGAATTGAAAAGTCAGCTTTAGACTTGTTACATAAAAACCTAACGAAAACTGAAATTGCTCTTAAATTCGGGTTTAATGAAACTTCTTCGTTTTCAAGAGCATTTAAAAAATATTATGGAATAAGCCCAAGCGAATTTGAAAAGCAAAACTCAAACAGAAATAGCAAGATTCGTCAACTTGAAAGCAAGAATGGTCAAGAATATCCTGACGTTGATAAATATATTAGCATCATTAATCATCTTAAAGATTGGATCAAAATGAATGCAAAAATTGAATTAAAGGAAATGCCCAAAATGAATGTGGCTTATGTCTCAAGCATTGGGCCGCAAAATCTTGGAGCAGCTTATGCAAAATTAATGCAATGGGCAACACCTAAAGGTTTAATGAATGAACAGACAAAAATGGTAACGATTTATCATGATAGTTTTAAAGTGACGGAAGCACACAAAGTTCGAATGAGTGCCTCTATTCTTTTGAATAATCCTGTGGAAACAAAAGGTGAAATAGGGCAGACCTCAATTGAATCAGGAAGATTTATTGTAGGCAGCTTTGAGATTCAAACAAAGGAATTCGAAAAATCTTGGACGGGTTTATTTATTTGGATGAATGTAAACGGATATAAAAAAGCAGATCGAAATCCTTTTGAGATATATCATAATAATTTCAATGAACATCCTGAAAAGAAGGCGATTGTAGATTTTTATATTCCGATTGAATGATAAACATTTATCTCAAAATGAATAGTATTCACGTTATAATTTCTGATGGAACAAAAGACGAAACCTGTCCTTTTAATGACTTGCTTAGAGTGGAAATGATTCAAGAAAACAAATCAACAATAGATTTTAAAGCATACTTAAATAGAGAACATAACTAATTTGAAGTTTTGGGAAACGGGCAAATTAACTATGATAATTTCGGCTGGGATTTGGTCGGAAAAGATTGGCTTATTTGGTTAAAAACAAAGTAAAAAAAATAAAACAAACTATTTGAAGCAATTAAATAATCACAATTTTAGCTATACTAAGAGTACTATCTAATTCTAATGAAGTAAAATAATCCATCATTTAAAATTAGCTTTAAATGGATAATCAAGAGAAAACTAACGAAGAACTCAGAATTGAGCTACAGGAATTAAAGCGAGCGTATGATGACTTAAAGAATTCGTATGAAGCGGATATCAATAAGAGAATGCAGATTGAAGAGGAATTGAGTGAAAGCGAGAGAAAATATCGTTTATTGGCTCAAAACAGCTCGGATGTGATTTGGACCTTAGATAACGAATATCACTTTACCTATATCAGCCCATCAATTTACCAATTACGAGGCTTGACTCCAGAAGAGGCGATGCGAGAAACGATTCAAGAAACGATTCAAGAAACGATGACTCCAGATTCTCAGGAGATTGTTACTAAAGCCATTTTAGATGGAATTGAAAATGAAAAAGTAAAGAATTATATCCCTCAGCGAGTCGAAATTGAGCAATATCATAAAGATGGACATCTGATTTGGGTAGAAATTTCTAATCGGGCTATGATTAACGACAATGGTGAAAAAATCGGTTATATAGGAATTTCAAGAGATATCAGTAAACGAAAAATAAGTGAAAATGCACTTCGCCAAAGTGAAGCAAAATTGCTCGAACTTAACGCCCAAAAAGACAAATTTTTCTCAATTATTGCTCACGATCTCAAAAGTCCATTTAGCTCCATTATGGGATTTAGTGAATTATTAGTGGATAAAATTAATAAGAATGATTTTCGTGGAATAGAAAAGTATGCACAGATCATAGGTCAATCATCACAACAAGCAATGGACTTGTTAATGAATTTATTAGAATGGTCACGTTCACAAACTGGTAGAATGGAGTTTAAACCTGAAAACTTTGATTTGCATGATTTGATTAATGAAAATAAGTCGATCTTTGATGTTATCGCAAGTCAAAAAAAGATCACGATTCATGAAAATTTACCTTCCGAATTATCAGTTTTTGCAGATAAACTCATGATTAGTACGGTTCTTAGAAATTTGATTTCAAATGCTATTAAATTTACCAAACAAGACGGTGAGATTAGAATATCAGCGGAAAAAAAATCAAAAGAAATTCATATATATATAAGCGATAACGGAGTAGGAATAAAAGAAAAAAGACTTAAAAATCTCTTTCGTATTGATGAAAATGAATCAACAAGTGGGACAAACAACGAAAAGGGAACCGGTCTTGGACTGATTCTTTGTAAAGAGTTTGTAGAAAAACATGGTGGAAAGATTTGGGTAGAAAGTGAAGAAGGAAAAGGATCTACTTTTTATTTTTCCTTAATGAGTTCTGTTAATTAAGTAAGAATTGTAGATATCAAAACAATACTTTAATACGAATCGTTAGTAATAAAATGAAAACCTTTCCAGCTAAAAAATTACAAATCAATCTAGAAAAAGTTGATAAAATTAAGCACTTACTCGATTTAACTCTTCGTTTGATAACGTTTAGTAGAAAACATCACGCAGATGACCTTCTTGATGCTTACATAACCAAAACAACTCAGTTAAAGGAATTGTTGAGTATTAAAAATGCTCAAATGGAGGCTGAAACGGAAGAAGAAGCAGAATTATACACTAAACTTCTAGGCACAACCTTAGATTTCATTTCAAACGAAATATTAGAGGATGTACAATTTAATTCAGAACTTCAATTATTTCAGCTATTTCGATTAATTTCGCCAGATTCCCATTCTAAGCATCCAAATAAGTATAGACAAAGCGATGTTCAAATTGGAAGCTACATATGTCCGGAAGCTCATAGAATTCCAAGTCTAGTCGCTGAATTATTTCATCAAATGAAACAGATCGAAAATCCAATAATTCGAGCCATATATTTTCACCACGAACTAATAAGGATTCATCCTTTTGTTGATGGGAATGGCAGAACCACAAGAATGGCAAAAAACTGGATTTTGATGTATAAATTCTGCCCTCCAATTTTCATTTCTACTTCAAAGGAAAAAAAAGAATATATAGAAACCTTAGAGAAAAGTTTTGTTTACTTAAGTGAAGGAACTTATGAATGGAATGATTATTTGGAGCTTTTCTTTGAACAAGAATTAAACAGAATTATTAAAAACGCCTCTGAAGTTTATTATACCGTAAAGGAAATTGGAAATAAAAGAAATTGAAATGCATGATGTAGTTAATACAATAATTTAATTTCTAACTTATTCTAACGCAAGCGTCCGCTGTTGAAAAAAATAGTATAAGCGTCCGCTTATAACAATTGTTGGAAAAAAACAAAAAAGAGCAATTTCCTGCCAAACCCAAAACGAAAATTCCCTCTTTTGCCTAGAACCTAAAGTACAAAGACGGATGAACATAGAAGTGGGTTTGGGAGATTTCAAGAAGAAAAAAAAAGTGCTGGTACTAATTTCAAAATAAAATCAATGTAGAAAGCTTTTTTAGAACCAAATTCTAAAAGCTTTAGAAGAGAATACGTATCCGCCCGACCAACCCCATCTTGAAGCTATATTGAAGAAGCGTTTACCTTGTTGATAAAAAGCGAGGAATTTATGTCAAAGAAAGAAGAAATGTACGCTATGCTAGCTGAGTATAGAGCAAGCG
>Ga0210025_1003853_pt1 | contig 13293 bp, 8 predicted proteins | sample CryGeyme20150102_FD_183989 | JGI IMG/M metagenome (GOLD analysis project Ga0210025, IMG submission 183989) | Groundwater microbial communities from Crystal Geyser aquifers in Utah, USA - Crystal Geyser metaG 2015-0102 (SPAdes) (version 2) | ecosystem: Environmental > Aquatic > Deep subsurface >...
GGTTGTGATCAACTATGTCACCCTTCGGGGTGCCAATGGTTGCCTTCGGGTGGCCTTGGCGCCCTGCGGGCGCCATAGTTGTGATCCCCGTAAATTAGATGTTCAATTTTTTTTTTCATAGAGCGTGACTAGGAAGTTCTGCGTTCAATTAATTGCCAGAAAACGATGGCATCTTATTACTCCCGCCGTCAATTCGTCCATGACGCTGGCTCCGCGTCTGGTTTTTGAATTGCTACTGTCAAGCCGAAGAGAACCTGACCAGAATCCCGTTTGCTAACTGGGTTGGGGATAGCATCGCGTTGGGGTCTATTAAGGCAATTTTCTTGGCTTTACGTCCAGCTCCCGGTAAGTTTGTACGTCTCGAAGGTCTTGCTCATATGGCCGATCCTAGAACAGATCTCCATCTTGACCAAATACTCTGGCTGCTCCAAAAATGTTTCAATTAAAGTCCGATTGAAGTCTGCTCCTTTCTTGATGGTTCTTGATTCTTGATTCTCCTTTGCAAATAAGTCAGCTACGAACATGTTAAGGACTTGACATTTGGTTGGGAATGGGTCCGTGGAATAGATCTGAGACATCAATTGAAACCGTGGCTATTGCTCCTTCACTAGAACAATCAAGCGAACAGCACAAAAGGGGGAAGAAGCTCACTGAGGCGACCACTGAGGCACTAGTGTATGCAAAAGCCACTGCAGCAGCAGCTAGCTAGTGTCATTGCAGCAGTTGGCAGGCAGTCAAAAAGGAGGACCACTGCTGAGAAGAAGAAACGGAAAACTCGCTCTATGTCCAGAAGATGATGAGTAAATTTAGAAGAAACTGCAAAACGGAAGAGTCAACATGACAAGTGCACAAATAGTAGGTATATATAAGGAAACTAGGTCAACATCGCTAAGGTTTAATACCATTGCATACTGGTAAGAGTTACGCCAGCATAAAAGTCATAGTATCATTGACCCTAATAATGTCCAAAGCTACCCTAATAATGTCCAAAGCTACTACTCCGTACTACTACTAGAGAGCTGTTACCACCAATCTCGAGATTTTCTTTGTTTCGAGAATTTTCATGCCTAAAATCGAGATTTTTTGACGATATTGTGTATCACTAATCTCGAGATTTTTTTCTCAAGATTTTTTTTTGTACATCAACAGAATGAAGAAATGAATGTTGTATTGTAATACATATCATTGTCTAAGATACTCATTTGTTGGTCTTGTACAGAAAATTGATACATGTACAATCTAGATAATTACAACACACAATGTTCATTAATTCATTATATATTGTTTGTGGTGTTACTACATGTGTTACCACTGGCCCACCTGCAAACAGCCACCCATCGCTCCACCAATTTCTCATTACTTACCCCCAGTACAGTTTACACTACTGTCAAAAATATACCTGTTAATTCTGGTACTATTATTTTATCTACTGTCAACTTATTTGCCATGGGGATATGCAGGCAGGGGGGGGGGGGCGGTACAGTTTACGCTACTGTCAAAAATATACCTGTTAGTAACTCTGGTACTACTATTTTATCTACTGTCAACTTATTTGTCATGGGGATATGCAGGCAGGGCCGGTACAGTTTACGCTACTGTCAAAAATATACTACCACCTGTTAACTCTAGTACTATTTTATTTACTGTCAACTTATTTGTCATGAGGATATACAGGCAGGGCCTTGTACAGTTTAGGCTACTGTTGATATTATACTCAAGTGATAGTAGTCGGATTCGAATTAAATTCAAGTGGTTTAGCAGCTACCTGTTAAATACTAGCTTAAAAGTGCTTGACCGTTTCTTTATTTTAATTCAAATAAAAATTATCTAGTGTTACACATAACAAATAATTTGACATTAATTAAACTGGCTGTACTCAAGGAGTAGTCCGATTTGAATTTGCACTAGCACTGGGAACAAATGCCATGGCGACCAAAAAAGTTGACAGTAGGTTACTAAACTGGCTGTAGTCCATTGTTCATTTGAATTAAATTCAAGTGGTTCAGCAGCTACCTGTTAAATACTAGCTTAAAAGTGCTTGACCATTTTATTTTAATTTGAATGTGATTATTCAAATTAAATTCAAGTGAGTCAGCAGCTACCTGTTAAATACTAGCTTATGCACTTAAAAGTGTTTGATCATTTTATTTTAATTCGATTATTGGAATTAAATTACTAAAGCGGCTCAGCAGCTACCCGTTAAATACTAGCTTAGACTGCTTGGCAATTTTATTTTCATTAAGAAAATAGCATTAATATAGTAAATAGCACAGACAACAGTCAATAGATAACGGTAAAAATACTTAAGTACAAGTAATGAAAAAAATCTCGAGTTTCCATTTCCCGAAACTGGAGACAGGAAAATCTCGACTTTGGTGCTAGTAGAGTTTTGTAAAATAAATTCAATGGATCAAGAAGTAAAGGAGTCACGACTTCATCCCAACTTTCCCTTCCCCACTGAAGCTCTTAACAACGACTCTTCCTTGTGTTTCGTTCCAGATATCTGTTCTGTTCTCATGGGAAGACGAAGAATGCTTGAAATAGAGTATTAGTACAGTATTAATTATTTATCCCGAAATCGCAGTCAACATGGATCGGATATCATTATTTGCTTCAACATCTCTATTCCAAGAATGCCGCCATACCCAACCTTCCCTGCCTTTGGCCGTGGCATACTGCTGCAATATCTCGGCCGCCTTTGTTTTATCCCTCTATATACTTGTTCCCTACAGAGTACGACAGTTGGATCGAGACGATCCTTTGCAAATTAAATGGCGAAGCGTTGCCACGGCTATAGTATGTCTCTTTGCCATCCTTGTGTATCCCATCTGTTTTTGTGCACAAGATGCCGCAGATATTAAGGATGACAGGGAGCAAAATCAGCCAGTTTTGGAACGAATGGGGTTTTCGATCTTGAGAGTTCCTTTCAAGAATCACTTTGGACCACTCTTACACTCCATGGTATTGTACATGGGTCCCATCGCACTGATCGTTCTGCAGGCCAAGCTCATGTCAGAGTCAACCCAAAAGGATTCAAATCCCGCAACCTTTATGGAAGCATTGCACGCCGTCCTCTTTCCCGCGCCACAATGTAATTCCACCAAAGAACAACAAATGGCCAATCGATGGAGCGTTCTCCGTGCCAGAGTTATTGCGCCCATCTTTGAAGAAGTTGCGTTTCGAGCCTGCATGGTACCTGTCCTGGCCGCCACCGGACGTTTTCACCGATGGACCATCCCATGGGTGGCTCCTATCTTTTTTGGGTTGGCACATTGCCATCATGCCGCTCTAAAGCTGCACCAAGGAGAGAGGCTGTCGCAAGTTGTTATGACAACCGCTTTTCAATTTGCCTACACAACGCTTTTTGGAGCTTATGCAGCGCACGCTTTCATGAGGTCGCGGTCTGTGGTCGGTGTAATTTTGAGTCATTCCTTTTGCAATACCATGGGATTGCCGTCATTTTATTTTCTTAACAAAAGTGCACCTATGTACACTCATAAGACACGTCTCATGCAGCTTCATTTCTTGGGCGTTGCCATTTTTGTCTCGGGATTCTTTACCGAAGCATTTATCCCGCTGCAATCTACGTAGTATTCGGTAGGCAAACGAGAAAGCGATAGTAGATGGAGAGTCACCAATGCTTGCTGGATAACACACGAGACCAAGACTTTAAAACGACGTTTCCAAATTTTACTGTTTATAGTTCGTCTTTCTAGGTATCGAAGAGAATTATCTTCCATCGTATCTCCATTCAGTCTTGCCCTTAATTGTGACTGATGGGTAGTTACGCTGCTTGGTGGACCCCAAAGTCATCATAAAACTCAATGAAGTTGTGACCACCGTGATCTTGAATCAGAGTTCCTGCTTCTCCCGCAACAATTCTAGATGCCTCGTTGAGGCATCCAATGGCAGCCCAGCCTCCGCCTTTTTCAACAAAGTCGATGACGCTCTCTACCTTGGGTCCCATGGATCCATCTGGAAAATGGCGCGACAATTTACGAAGCATGCTTGAAGACACTGTCTTGATCCATTGAGTAGGATTGTCACTGCTAGGATTCTGGAAATTTAGTGCCACGGCCGGAACATCGGTGAGAATCAGAAGGCCGTCCGCTTTGAGGTCCAGCCCCATTCGACAGGCAGCACGGTCCTTGTCAATTACAGCTTCAATGCCCTCTAAATGACCCGTTTCGGGATCTTGTACTACAGGAATTCCACCACCACCAGCACAAATCACAATGCAACCACCTTTTGTTAAGAGTTTGACAGCTTGAAGTTGGCCGTCCAGCATTTTGACAGGTAAAGGCGAAGGAACGACACGACGAAAATAGTCCCCATCTTGTCGGAACGGAACCGTTAATTTTTCAGCTTCTTCTTTGGAAAGTACAGGACCAATAAATTTGGTAGGGTTGTTAAACGCTGGGTCCTTGGGATCGACCAAGATCTGCGACAAGACAGTTGCCATGCCTCGTCCAGGAGAGAGAAGTGGTTGAATTTCTTGTTCAAGCAAGTAACCAATCATGCCTTCAGTTTCGGCATCTAGTACGTCAAGTTTCATTTGTCTCAGCCCTGTCTCCTTTTCATAGGCTGCGCCTTCCATAACAAGGAGCCCCACTTGAGGTCCATTGCCATGAACAAGTGTCACGGCGTTCTTCTGAAGGATACTCTTCAGCGAGTGGACGCCTTCTCGAATATTAATCTTTTGATTTTCAACCGTCATGGCCTGTTTTCTCTTCAACAGAGCGTTTCCTCCCAGTGCTACCACGACGTGTTGGTTTCCGTCCAGAGACGGGCCGGAAAGAAATCGGCAAGAGCCTACAAGAGCTTCTGCGGCTTCATACTTAGCTCTATGAGCAACAATACGTAGAGCCGGACGGACAAATAGTGCACGATTACTGAGTGCGAAGACCATTGTTTGACTGATTGCAGAAGAAGTATTGTTTGGCTAATGAGATGAAGGATGAAGCGATTTCTGGATCGGAAGAGGTTCTCGGGATACGTCAGGGATGTCAACATGCTTGTACCTTCCATAAGAGAACACTTGTATCAATGTGACGTGTGATGCAATCAATTATTCCAATGACTGATTAGTTTATTAGAATGCAGCAGCCTAAAAGTCTAGTTATGGTTGACATCAATTTTGAAACTGATGTTTTCCTGTTTACACATCATCAATCGTTACGCTACAGTTTGTGTCGTGTGGTCGAAACGAATGCGAGCCCTCTTGCACTTCGCGCGGCTTCTTGTTCTGATTCGCGGTATCTGAACGCGAACACAGCTGTCAAGAGTCAAGAAAGATGTGTCTACTAGCTAGTACTCCGTAGTAGGCTAGACCTACGATTACGCTAGACTATTATTCAACAAACAAAAGATCACCTTGCAAAGAACCAATTGATTCAAAAAATAACACCACAAAATATACTTCCAACGAACAACGAACACCATGCTTGCATCTGCCGTCTCCCGTTTTCCGCTATTAACTATGGCAGGACGACGATCCCTTTTGCCTGCTACTCTCACGGCTGCTCGTCACTTTTCGACAGCCGTTGCCGAAACGGAAAAGGTAATTATCATGGGTGCAGCTGGGCGCGACTTTCATGATTTCATAACCTACTGGTCAACAAAACCCAATACTGAGGTTAAAGCCATTACAGAAACTCAAATCCCTGGAATCGACAATCGTGTCTTTCCGAAGGAGCTATGCCGAAATGACAAGAATGGAAATTTATATCCCAAGGGTATTCAGATTTATCCTGAGGACTCCCTCGAAGATCTTATTCGACAGACAAAGGCTACAACTTGTGCTCTAGCTTACTCTGATCTTCCATATAATGTTGTAGGGTCTCTTGCATCGCGCGTTAACGCAGCTGGATGCAAGTTCGTCCAGCTTTCGCCCGAAAGCACCATGGTAGAATCGACCAAACCAATGATTGCTGTCTGCGCTTCGCGTACAGGCGTCGGAAAATCTCAAACCACTCGCTACATTGCCAACTATTTCAAAGACAAGGGTTTGAAAGTTGCCGTGATTCGCCACCCCATGCCTTACGATAAGGATCTCTTGTCTCAGGCCGTCCAGCGCTATGAGACCGTTGAGGATATGGATAAATATCACTGCACTATTGAAGAGCGCGAAGAGTACTGGAAGCACATCGTGGACGGCAACTTATTGTTTGCCGGTGTCGACTATCCGGCCATTCTCAGGGAAGCAGAAAAGGAGGCTGACGGTACGTTATCTCTGGAAGGTTGTGCGGCTGTATCTGTACAAAAATTGAAGACTCATTTTGTGTAATTTCTGAATTATATTTTTCTCTCTCGAATGTTTAGTCATTATTTGGGATGGAGGAAACAATGACGGTAAGGTTTTCATTGTATTGCTTTGCTCAAACTACGTTACGATCATGCCTCTTACAAGCGATATGCTCATTTTCTGTTGACAGTACCTTTTTACAAGCCGGATATTCACATCACACTTGTAGACTCTCTTCGCCCCACGGACGAATTCAATTACTTTCCTGGTGAGACCAATGTACGAATGGCAGATATCATTTTAGTAACGAAGGTGAACCAGCTGCCAAGCATAAAGCACGCCTGGGAGCACGCAAACAGCCTGCAACACATCAAGAAGCCTCATACGCCTGTGTTTTTCGGTGCATCAGTGGTATCTCCAGAAGCCAGAGATCCTGCATCAGGAGAACTGCTAAATGTGGAAAAAAGCACCAACCTCGTCAAGGGCAGGCGCGTTCTTGTGATCGATGATGGTCCTACTTTGACACACGGTGGAATGGCTTATGGTGCTGGCTATGTGTTGGCGCAACAGCTCGGGGCTGCTGAAATTGTTGACCCAAGGCCATACGCCAAGGGTTCGCTTGTGGACACCTTTGCCAAGTTTTCGCACTTGAAAAATGTTCTTCCAGCCATGGGATACGATAAAAAGCAAGTGAAAGATCTCGAAGCCACAATTAAAGCAACGCCGTGCGATGCCATTGTGATTGGTACGCCAAGCGATATCACGGATTTATTTGACGTTGACAAGCCTTTCATCATGGCCAAATATGAACTCGAAGTTGTCAAGAATCACGAAGCAGAGTTTAAAGCTGAACTGGATACTTTCTACAATCGCTACCTTCAACATCACGAAACTGCAGCAATCAAGAGACGCAACATTGACCGTGCTGCCTAAGCAATGATGCTGTGTGATCACACGCGACAAATCAAGCTACATAACACAAGCATGAAGTACACATTCACCAGAAATTTACGGCAGTCGGCAGCAATTGCCTTTCATATTATTCTATGAAACAAATGAGTGTTTACATTCAGAATCATTTCACTTTTTTTAAGTTAGTTGTGAGTCGACTTATCAAATTCAGGATCCACATGCAGGACCAAATAATAATGATTGTTTAGCACAAAAATAAATGTTTCATAGCAATGTAGAATTTCTCACAGGCGCCAGCTGGCGTGATTTCTGACTAAATTTTGCTTCTTGCCATACCATTATTTCTTCTATCATCTCAGCAGCAGATTCATCCAGTTATTGTTGTCGTCCTTTCCGAGAATACCCTTGATGAACTCAATGACACTGGATTTGGATTGCCAAGAGTAGCTTACACATGTTGAAATGCAAATTTCATTGTGCAGTCGTGATCAACGATGATGCAGCACTTGTCAGGATGTAAGATCTGATCCAAATTAGTTCTCAGCCGATTCATGGTCGTTCTTGGAGGAATCAATTGTCGCAGCGTTTATGGATCATTACAGCGTCACTGCTATGTGTGCTTGCTGCAATGGAGATGATCAATCGTACCCAACTTCAGAAACTGAGAAAAGTTCTAAGCTTGCGCCACAAACAGCCACAATGTGGTCTTGTGGCTGCTCCCTTGATCTGATTGAAGCGAGACAGCAAACGTCTCCTACGCTAGTAGATGCCGACCATACGAGCTTCAGCCCTTTGTTCTGTTTTTCATTGGCCCCAGAAGGAGTATTGCCTAGGCGCCTCCAGATCGCCAAACGTTGGCTGTAGCCCACAGACATCACATGGTCCTTGTCGAGCACCGATACTTCTTTAATAGCAGAGGAGCTCGCTCCTCTGACAATGGTCAATTTGGACGAATTGGCTGTTTCCAAACGGGATCTATTCTCATCAAAAACGATGCTAAGCTCACAGAGCGACAGTGACTGGTCATCGCCGCCACTGTAAACAAGAACTTTGTTGGAATCGACAAAGAACTCTGACGCTGATATAGAGTTGGTGCCCATTTGATGTGGATGGTATGTTCCTATGCACATCGCCGGAAAGACTACGTTGCTCTGTTGCTCTGTGTTCTGTTGAAATAAAAGCCATTCCTCGGCAGAGGCTAATGCTGGCAGATCCCACAAGTGAATATCACCTCCTGTTGTTCCAACCAAAAGTAACAGTCGGGTTTGAATTTTAACAATATCGATGGAAAGAATTGGCCTGCGCAGTGATTGCGGCTGTGGAAGTGGAAGACCCTGCCACGAATGCCGCTTTCCGTCATATTCCAGATTAACTAAGTACAGATGACAGTTCCCTTCTGAGTCTCCTGCCGCGACAAGGTGAAGGAGTCCGGCTGCTTGGAGGCCCTCAAGCTGTATAGATTTCACAGCGTTGATACGGTGATCTATGGAGGCCTTTTCTTTCACTTTACCATAACCAAGGAAATGTATTCGTATGTCGTCAAGAGCAAGCTTGACACTGTCGTCGCAATAACTATTTGACATCTTCTCCGAACTTCCAGGTCCCTGTTTTTGGTGAACCACCAGGAAAAACTGAAGCGTCAACTTTCCGCCTCCTACGGCCAGCAAAAATTTGGTTTCCGTAGTATTATGGACATTGTTGACACTGGAGCTACTGCAAACCGCCCGAACACAACTTTCTTGCGGAGGCAATTGCTTGGATGCTACAATGTTGCCATTCGTGTAAAAAGTGACCCGGGAAGTGCAATCCTCGCTGCCAGTTAAAACAGCAAAACAATCTTTGTTACTTTTCAGCGTAAATGAAAAGCAGCATGCGCTATATACGCTCTCTCCGTGTAGACCCACGCCCAAAGCATACTCATGGTTTTTGAAAAGCGATGCTTCGTATGCAGTACAACGTTGTAATGAACTACAATCCTGATTAGCATGCAGTGCAATTTCATTTCTCCCGTCCTTACTACGGACAACAACCGCCAAGCTTGCGTAGGGACATTTCTCTAAACTCTCCGCCGGGGTAGCATGAGCATAGGTTGGCTCCAAAAATGAAGCAAAAACATCATGTTGTCGTTGTCTTCCGCCAGTGTCCGCCCGGAACAGTTCGTATCCTCGAGAAACATTCAGCAAAACAAATGTGTTGCCATAGTATCCCGAAACAATAATCTCACTTTGAGCAAAAAACGATCTTCCCGGAACTACCCACACCTGGCGAATACCTGTGAGTGCAGAGGATGCCTTGATGGATAGTCCTCGTTGCAGCGTTCCAGCTGCAGGGTCGAAATAGCTCTCATTGATGCAACCATCATTTCCTACCGAAAATATTCTAATTTGCCCCAAGAAAGATTGTCTTTCTCCTTGTGAACGCGGAGAAGCCACAGCTATACCTGTTATGTGTTCTTTCCGGTGAAGACTATGCAATGCGTCCGATGGCGAGAGAACCCGGGTTGCTTTAGATTTCTTTATGTTTGTTTGCCTTGTCTCGACACAGTCACTTTGGTGGCTTTCTTTAAGATGAAACATGACGAGACTTCCACGAGTGTCCCCCACAAAGAGCATCGTATGAACCTCATCAAAAGCAAAACTGATTGGGATAGCTTGCGTGCCCAGGTTCAAGACACACAATGGTTGGCTCAACGAAGTCAACGAAGAATTGGAATTTTTACCTGGATTTATTGCAGACCACCACAGCACAGTGTTGACGTGAAATGACAGTAAAAAAGCCGATGAAGGTCTACGCTCGGCGCCTTTATCGGGAACCCAGGCTAATCCTTGGACAGCTCGATACTCCTTTGGAGATGTGAGGACAAAACGATGACTGACAACTGATGTTGTATGAGCTGAAGGATCAGCATTATGTCGCTCCAAAAGTGGTGACGGAATCGTTGCGATAATAATTTCCCCTTTTGTAGTCCCAACAGCAACAAGCAATGGCTGATGTTCTTTTTTGTTCTCCGATAGGTGAGTAGCAACACAACAGCCGTTGTTTGCGTCGACATCGATATCATAGTCACGGGATACCAAATTCATTGAAGATCGCGACCAAGATCCCCATCTGATCCAAGTTAGACCTGGTTTGCCCGATAAATCTGCAGAAAATAATGAGCCAGTTCGTGTAACAACTAACACATGGTTTGCCGAATAAAACCGCAATCCACAGACAGCTTGACTGGTATCCTGTTTCTGATTCTTCTTGTGTTTTTTAGTGACTATATGCTCTTGCGGTATATCCTTGGTACCGTTATGCACGAAGTCGGATCCTTTTTCAAGCTCGGAGTTTTTGTTCGCAGTTGGAGCTACTGGTGGTCGATCATCGGGGACAAGCAGCAACGACTGGTGATTCGTATTCGTGTGATCGTGACCTACTAGTGGAGTCTGTTCATTGTCTACAACAACGTGACTAGTGTCATACAATGCAACAGTTCCATCATTTCCCCCAGTTGCAATAAGTTTGCCTTCGCTACTCGTATCTACACTCCAAATGCATTGACAAGCGTGTCCTCGCAATGTACCAATTTGTTTTCCGGTCTGACCATTCCATAGACGGGCCGTGCCATCTTCTCCTGTACTAATGATTGTCGTGGAATTTTGTGTAGGCTGATGCAAGACGTTCAGTCCCCAAATACGAGCAGTGTGGCCCCAACCAATCCATATGCAAGTCCATAATTGTTGCTGCGTTCCTTCCGTTGGTGCTTGATGTTTCCAGAGGCGTACGCTGCGATCATCGGACGCTGAAACCAGTTGGGGCCACTGTGATTGGATGCTTAGATTTCCCATTGAAGAAATCCATTTGACTTTATGAATAACTCCCTGATGCCCCAACAAACAAACATCTTTGGGTACTTGCTGTCGTACAATGCCATTATTAATGGATGGCGAGAATGTGAATGCATCATTGATTGTAGCTTCCCAGACACAGATATCTTGCATGGCTGTACCAGCCGCAATAACAATCTTGCTGGTGTTAACAATGTCAAAGTCCAAACAGTACAGCAAGCAACGCTTGAAACCGGTCCAAACGTGACGCATTGTGGCCTCGAGTAACAGGGGAGACGTACTTGATTCGGATGGTGGGGAGACAGGAACTTTTGCAAAGGACCATAATTCTACCGTATTGTGCGCCAGACCTACGAGAAGATTCCAACGTTTCTCATTAGTAGATGATGGAATCCACTGCACATTGCAGATCCAATCCGACAACTGCAGTGATTTGCTGTCTGTAACTTCTGTGGATGTTGTGCGAATCATACATGTTTGCATAGGTTGGACTTTCTCTGCGTCGTGATTAGGCACAACACGAGAAACTATAGCAATATTTCGTCCACCAAAGACGGCCGTACACAATACATAATTTACTTCTTCTCTATTTTCTTCTTCCAACGAAAAGAGGTGACGAATGCCATGAATGTTGGTCCCATTGTCAAAGACAAGATGACGATCTTCTTGCTGAGAAGACGACAAGACGATGCGTTGCAAAAACGATCCTTGTGAGTAGAGACAAAGACGTTCGCAAGGCAAAGACACAGCTGTGACGGGTCCTCCAAATGTTCCCAATTTTTTAATCCGCGTTCTTTTGGCATTCGATGTTTCGGATGAGTGATGCTCACACCACTGGTCGTCCAAACATTCGTCCATGCTTGCTTGCTTCTTTTTAGAATGTATCGACAAGGTCTTGGACAACTCTCATTGTCCAATGGAAGGCTTGTGGGAGGATTCAAGTAGAATGTGGAAAGACCGTGGATGCTTGTTGAACTAGCAAGGAGAGGAACAGTGTTTCGTCACGTACGTAGCTGCAGGCTGCAGGTTCTAAAAGATGAAGAAGAGGTAGCGGGTTGCTCGTTTTCTGTTTTGTGGCTCGCTGTCGGTCATGGATAATGAATCACGCATTTGCATCATACGGTTAGGGTTTCGTTGTTCTAGTTACAGTAGTTTATAAAAAATTGTCGCTTTAGGAACGCATGGTTACTAGATCGAAACCAGGGTGTTTGAGACCATGTGATCGACGCTGCAGAACAGAACATGTCTGTATTTTGTTTCTGTTCTCAAATACATGGTTTTGGCTTTGCGTTAATTTTAGTCCTCGTTGTGTCATAATCTCTGTCGTCCACCGATACCATTATTTCTTCTAGATTTTATGCCACACATAATTTTCGCACGTTACATGTACCTTCCCCTCTGACATTTAGGGAGCTGACATGTGAAACAATCACTTTTGATAGAACCACCCACGGCAACCTCTACAAATAGAGCGCGTGGGTAGTCAGAGACGACTTGTAGCAAGTCAGCCACATTCTCCTGATTGGAATAGCAGGAAGGTCACGAGAATTGACAATATGTAGTGACGGATGAGTCGAGGTGTGAAGACTACTGCAAACGAATTTTTTTCCGTCTATCTACCTTGCGTGCACATAGCCACTTGGGTGAGCAAAACTAAAACTTTCAGCATTCACGACAATTTGGTGCTGCACAGGTCGCCGTGCGTTAGTGCTAGCATGAAACTGGCGAAGCGTAAAAGAATGCCATCTGAAGCAGCTAGAAAAGAAGAAGAAAACAGAACCCGCCAACATTTTGGTTATTATTATTATGTAGTTAGTCAAGAAAAATCTCGAAGATTTTGACGAGCAGAAAAAAGTTGACCAAGTATATAACACGTCTTTTAATTATTTGTTAAAAAAGTAGAAAAATGGTATCGCTGGCATGTCAATGGAGTTCAAATAAAAAGCAAAAATGATCGACATCGGAAGGATTCGAACCTTCGCGATCAAAGATCAATGGATTAGCAATCCATCGCCTTAACCACTCGGCCACGATGTCATAACTGTGTTACAGATGTAACTGCCGTATACTGTTGAAACAAAAATATATAAAACTTCTTTTCATAGCATGCATGCAATGGATGGAACCAGCACGGAACACGACTCTCAATTACTCTAGCTTGTAGTAGCTAGTCGCTAGCTAGTCTAGTAGTAGTAGTAGTAGTAGTAGTAGTAGTAGTAGTAGTAGTAGTAGTAGTAGTAGTAGTAGTAGTAGTAGTAGTAGTAGTAGTAGTAGTAGTAGTAGTAGTAGTAGTAGTAGTAGTAGTAG
>Ga0210025_1003857_pt1 | contig 13279 bp, 12 predicted proteins | sample CryGeyme20150102_FD_183989 | JGI IMG/M metagenome (GOLD analysis project Ga0210025, IMG submission 183989) | Groundwater microbial communities from Crystal Geyser aquifers in Utah, USA - Crystal Geyser metaG 2015-0102 (SPAdes) (version 2) | ecosystem: Environmental > Aquatic > Deep subsurface >...
TCCACCTTATTGCGTTGCCGATGGCGGACCCTACTCCTGCGTCACCGCGACGTTCACGTTCACCCCGGCCACTTCCGGGTATGTTTCAGTTCTTGTCACTTTGTCCAATCCTAGCGGACTCCAGTTTATTCTCGAGGGTACCGGTGTCCGCACCGAGGGGAAATTTGAAGAGTTTTAATCAAATAATACCTCGCTCGTGGTGAAAAAATATCAGAAAAGGTATCAGAAAAGGTCCGACCTTTACAATTTTTATAATTTGTAAAGGTCGGACCTTTTCGGGCCTTTTATACAGAGCTATTTTTCTGTATAATTGAGCGGATGAGCATGAATGATCAAACAATTCCAATTTCAAGCGGCCACTTACATCCGCTTACGCTGACTATTCGCCACATTGTCGGTGCGATTGCGCCGCTTGGATTCGAAGTCATACTCGGCCCTGAAAAAGAGACCGAATATTACAATTTTGACGCGCTCAATGTCCCAAAAAACCACCCGGCACGCGATATGCAGGACACATTTTGGATAAAAGGGGTCACTGAAACTGTCTTACGCACCCACACGTCGGCGGTCCAGGCGCGACACATGGAGTACAACCATCCGCCGTTTCGGATTCTTGTTCCTGGAAAGGTGTTTCGTCACGAGGCGACCGACGCGACACATGAGGCACAGTTCTATCAGGTAGAAGGACTTGCCGTGGATAAAAATATTTCCCTTGCCGACCTGAAAGGAACACTCCTCTTTTTTCTCAAAGATTTTTTCGGCGAAGACATCACCATGAGATTGCGTCCGAGTTTCTTTCCGTTCGTGGAACCGGGCGCTGAGATCGATATCGGGTGTTTTAAGTGTTCCGGGAAAGGGTGTGGCGTGTGCAAACAGACTGGCTGGATAGAGATACTTGGCGCCGGCATGGTGCACCCAAATGTTCTCAATATCCACAAAATTGATCCGAGAAAGTGGCGTGGATTTGCGTTTGGGCTTAGTGTTGATCGTCTCATTATGCTCAAGTACGGCGTTCCTGATATCAGACTTTTGTATTCGGGCGATTTACGGGTAGTTAATCAATTTTAACAAGTATGCTTGTTTCCTATCGTTGGCTCGCCGCGCATTTTGCAAAAGAGTTGCCGTCCGCGCAAGAAGTCGCGGAGCTTCTCACCATGCACACGTTTGAAGTTGAAAGCGTTTCCAGAAATGGCGATGACTTTATTCTTGATGTTGACGTGCTTCCCAATCGGGCGCATGACTGCCTCTCGCATCGCGGTATCGCGCGCGAGATCGGGGCGGTGACTGATGTCCCTGTTGATCATGATCGCGCCACTCAGACATTAACGAACAAGGCGCGAACAACGGAAAAGAAGCCGGAGATCGACGTTGCCGACGAGAAACTCTGCAGGCGATATATCGGACGGCGTATCGAGGGCGTGCGCGTCGGCCCATCGCCGGATTGGCTTCGAGAACGGCTTGAGTCGATCGGAGGGCGTTCAATCAACAATATCGTTGATATTACAAATTATGTCATGCTTGAATTGGGTCAGCCGCTCCACGCGTTCGACGCGGACAAACTTGATGGTAATGCCATAAAGATTCGTCTTGCACGAACGGGAGAATACATAACGACGCTTGACGGCAAAGACATTGCGCTTGATGAAAGCGTCTTGGTGATTGCCGATGACTCGTCGCCGCTCGCGATCGCGGGGATTAAAGGAGGCGCAAAAGCGGAGATTGATAAGAGGACGACCACTATTATTGTCGAGTCCGCCAACTTTTCTCCGGCAAACATACGCGCCACGGCGCGCCGGATCGGTATCCAAACCGATTCTTCAAAGCGGTTTGAGAACGAGGTCACACCCGAGCTTGCGGGGGAAGCAGTCGAGCTTGCCGTCGCTATGATCGTTCGATATGCCGCTGGTCCCGATATCGCACTCGGAGAGGTTGTCGACGTGTATCCGCGGCGGCCGGGCGCATACAAAACGGGTTTTTCGCTTGCGCGAGCGAATGCCCTCTTGGGAACGGATCTTTCACGTGAGACCACTCAAACGATCCTCAAGCGGCTTGGTTTTTCGTATGAGGTTATTGATCCGATCGCGCGTGCGTGCGAGCTTGCCCTGACATTCGCTGGAACGCCTTACAAACACGGAGCAAGCATCACCTACGACGCGCCTCGGTCGTTCGACTGTTCGTCGTTTGTTGCGTACCTTTTCGTCCAAGGAGGACTCTCGATCCCGCGCATGGCGGTCGATCAATATGTTTACGGCGAGCCAGTTAATGAAAATAATCTGTTACCCGGCGATGTCGTTTTCTCCAATACGGGAGATGGAAAGATATTTTATGAATCAGTTTCGTGGCTCGCGGGGACGAAGGTGGAAAAAGGCGTTGATCACTGCGGACTTTATCTCGGTGATGGAAGAATCGTTCACGCTACCGCCCAGACGGGGAATATTGTCATAGAGACACTTGATTCATCGGATCGATTCAAGAACATAACCGGTTTTCGGCGCATGACACGGTCGGGCGAGGAGGAGCGGTTTGTCGTTGCCATTCCGCCCGAACGTCTTGATCTGCGGATTGAGGAGGATCTCATTGAAGAGATCGGCAGGATCTATGGCTATCGCGCCATCACGGCGCGTGTTCCGCGATTGAATGAAGGGGGTAAATCAACTGTCAATCCGGTGTTTTTTTATGCCAACAAGGTAAGGAATATTTTGGTCGACCGCGGATTTTCCGAGGTATACACCTATTCGTTTAAAGATGCCGGCGATGTCGAGCTTGTAAATCCGATTGCAAGCGACAAGGCATATTTAAGAAAAGACATTTTGTCAGCCATGCGGGAGACTCTTGAATCAAATGATCATCGTGGCGATCTCCTTGGTTCGGATGATCTGAAAGTGTTTGAGATCGGAGCTGTTTTTCATGGGGGCGCGGAGTATGTAAGTTTGTGTATTGGCAGAATGATACGCGCGTCATATCGCGGAACCGATAAAAAAGAGATCGCTAAGAATCAAAAGCGCGTGTTGGCCGACACTATTGCCGTTCTCTCCGACGAGCTCGGGATATTTATTAAACCTACGGCGGAAGCGTTCGAAAAAAATGGAGCGATAGTTGAGATCAATTTTGAAAAGCTGGTCAAAGAACTTCCCGTCCCGAATGCCTACGGCGATGTGCTTGCCACGGGAACGTCCATTGGTCAATTTGCGCCGCTGTCTCCGTATCCGTTCATCACACGCGACATCGCCGTCTTTGTGTCACCCGATATTCGGGCCGACGCGGTGGCGAAACTTATTCGGGAGCACGCGGGGAAGCTTCTCGCCGGGGAACCGAGGATATTCGACACTTACGAGAAAAAGGACACAGATGGTGTCGTTGAACGAATCTCGTACGCGTTTCGCATGGTTTTTCAGTCGCGTGAGAAAACGCTTACCGATGTCGAAGTCAACGTCATTATGGGCGGCATAGTAAACGCCATTGAGAGTAATGATGGCTGGGTGGTGCGATAATCGTATGAAACTTGGTGTACCGTATTTTTCTCAACAACGTGACGTGGAAAGAGAGGAGTGGCGCAGTCGCGCATGCGGGGTGACCGCTATAAAAATGACGCTTGATTTTTACGCGCCAAAGAATGCCGTTTCGATAGACGACCTTATCGACGAGGGCGTTGTCATTGGCGGGTATGGAGAGCACGGCTGGATACATGATGGCCTTGTCATTCTCGCGAGAAATCACGGACTCAACGCGTATCGGCAAGAGTTCAAAAGCATGACTATCGATCCGTCAAAAAGGACCGGGCGCGTCAATGAACGAGAACATGAACTTGCAGAAAGTGGAATAAAAAAGATTACTCGGGTTCTTGAGAGCGGTATGCCTGTCATCGTTTCTATTCACGGCGGTTTTAAGAGCGGCGGGGGGCACCACATTGTCGTGTTGACGGGTGTTAATGCAGGTAAAGAAGAAGAAACGGTAAACGGTTTTTATTATCACGAACCGAATTCAAACGATTCCGCCTCCGGCATGTATGCGTATGTTGATAGAGAGACATTCAAAAAACATTGGCGCAAGATGGCTATCTTCGTAAGCGATACCGGGCAAATGGATGAATGTTATCGTGCGTGAGATTGATACGATAGTCAGGAAAGAAAACTGTAATAACCGACTTTGCAAAACGGCCATTCGATCCGATGGTATTTCAAAATATTCAATATTTGCAACGTTTCTGGTCGATCATATCGTTTTTCCCGGTACTCTACGCCCTAATCTTTAATCATGAGCGCAGTTGCTTCCATTATTGCCGTTTTTTTGCTATCATTATCTCCTTGATGCCCGTATCAGAACGGGTAATAATATTGTTTTTTAATAAAACTATGGCAAAAAAGGCGACAAATGGACATCATTATCAGGCGGACGATATTCAGGTTCTTGAAGGACTTGAGCCGGTGCGAAAACGTCCTGGTATGTATATCGGATCAACCGGCGTTGAAGGGCTGCATCATTTGGTGTGGGAGATATTTGATAACGGCCGCGATGAAGCGATGGGCGGGTTTGCCGATCATATTGAAGTCGCGTTCTTGCCGGAAAATCGGGTGCGGGTGGTTGACAACGGAAGAGGTATTCCGGTTGACGTGCACAAGAAGACAAAAGTTTCGGCTCTTGAGACCGTCATGACAACGCTCCACGCCGGAGGTAAATTCGGCGGCGACGGATATGCAAAAGCGACAGGAGGACTTCATGGTGTCGGCGCTTCCGTTGTCAACGCGCTCTCTTCATACATGAAAGTCGAGGTTCACAAGGACGGTGGATACTATGTGCAAGAATACAACAAAGGGAAAAAGAAAGCGAACGTTAAGAAGGTTGGAAAAACCGACTTCAGCGGAACGATCGTCACGTTCGACGCTGATCCCGAAATATTTCAGGAAATAAAATACAATTGGAAAGAGACCACCAGTCATTTGAGGCAACAGGCATATCTTGTCCGCGGTATGTGGATAACAGTGATCGACGCGCGCGAGTGCAAGGAAGAAAAAACATTGATGCGAGTCGCTGGCGACAATGGAACCACCTATCTTACCAATCTCGGCATTGATATTCCATCGGAATCATACTATTTTGAAGGGGGTCTTGTGTCGCTTGTAAAATTCTATAATCGAGGGCTAAAACCAGTTCACAAGAACGTGTTTTATGTTGAAAAGGAGATTGATGGTGTTTTCGTCGAGATTGCTGTGCAATATGCCGATGATATTTCCGCGCGCGATTTTGCCTTTGCGAATAACACTTATAACGCCGAAGGAGGGATGCATGTGACCGGATTTCGCACGGCACTCACCCGCAAATTGAACGACTACGCGCGGAAGAATAATTTCCTCAAAGATGCCGATGAGAATCTGACAGCGGATGACGTGCGCGAGGGGATTACCGCCGTGATCTCGGTGAAGTTGAAAGAAATCCAGTTTGAAGGTCAGACAAAGGGGAAGCTTGGAAGCGTTGAAGCGCGCGGGGCTGTTGAAAAAGTGTTCGGTGAAGGATTTTTAAACTTTTTGGAGGAACACCCCGATGACGCACGGAGCATCATAAACAAGGTCATTCTTGCATTCCGTGCCCGTAAAGCGGCAAAAGCGGCAAAAGACAGCGTCTTGCGCAAGGGAGCGCTTGAAGGCGTCACATTGCCGGGGAAGCTTGCGGATTGCCAGACATCAAAAAAAGACGAGGCGGAACTCTTTGTTGTTGAAGGAGATTCCGCGGGCGGTTCGGCAAAGATGGGGCGTGACCGAAGAACGCAAGCGATCCTTCCGCTTTGGGGAAAGATTCTCAATTCGGAAAAATCACGTCTCGACAAGGTTGTCACCGCGCGCGGGGTTCGCGAACTCATTATCGCAATCGGAACGGCGGTGGGGGACACGTTTGACATCAGCAAACTTCGTTACGGGAAAATCATCATCGCGACTGATGCCGATGTTGATGGCGCCCACATTCGGACACTCTTGTTGACGCTTTTCTATCGATATCTCAAGCCGGTAGTCGAGGCAGGAAATGTATTCATTGCGATGCCGCCTTTGTATAAGATAAAGAAAGGGAAAGAAGTGACGTATGTTTACAGTGAAGAAGATAAAATAAAAGTTCTCGGAAAAGACGCGGTTGCCCTGGAAGAAGCAGTGCTGACCGATGAAAGCGTTACCGAAGAAAATGAACAGACGGAAGAGGATTTGAACGAAGAAGGGGAGGAAATCGAGACAACAAAAACAAAAAAACAAAAAATTTCCATTCAGCGCTATAAAGGTCTTGGGGAAATGAACCCGGAAGAATTATGGGAAACAACCATGAATCCGCTGTCGCGCGTGTTGAAAAAAGTGACTATCAACGACGCGCAAGACGCGAATCGGGCGTTTGATGTGCTCATGGGTGTCGATGTTATGTCGCGTAAACTTTTTATACAAGCAAACGCCAAGAAAGCGACAATAGATGTTTGATCCTAACCTTATTCGGTAAAATATCACACGCTCCGCAAAGCTGTACAAACTAACTGTAAAGGTCCGACCTAAACTGTAGACCTTTACAGTTATTGATGGCTTGTTTAGTTACCTTTTGTCGCCTCATATGGTTAACTGTATACAGGGCGCGGTGGACAAACGGCTTGGTTTATTGATAAAATTGATGTATGAAATTCCAAGGGCATGATGCGAATTCGGGATCGGTCATCAACAAGAATACTATGCCGAAATGGCTCCGGTTTCTCCTCAAAACATACGCAGTAATACTTTTGTTTATCTTTTTCTATCTCGCAACAAGGTTATCCGGCATACTGTTGCGCGTAAAAGATTTTTCTGAAGATTTTTCTGAGATTTTTTCGTTTTTTCAGCTATCATTTAGCTTGATCATTCCCATCTTTATTTTTTTTACCGTGTCGATCCTTATTTTAGGAATCATATATAGCATCGGCGTATTCAGGTTAAAACGTTGGGTTCTTCCAGTCATCCTGTTTTTTACCATCGGTTCAAGTGTTGCAAGCGTACGTGGTCTTTATCACCAAATATTACATCTCGGCCGGGGAATTTCTCGGCCTTGTCATTGGCCTGGCTCTTACGTTAACCATAGCTTGTGGCGCGTGGGCATACAGAAAAGAATTTTCCGGTCCGGCGCGAAAATTATGGATACAAATTCCATTGCTCTTGGTGTTTGCCCCTGTCGTGATGTTTTCCATTCTCACGCCGATATACACCGACGACCTTGGCGTTTACGATTCGGATATACTTCTCCCGAACATGGAAATATTGTCCGAGTTCGACAATGCTTACTACGCGCTTCCAGTAATTGATGAACTGCCTTTGCCTCTGCGCGATGCCCTTATAGAAACGGATGAATATTATCGAGCACTTGAGCAAGGGAAAAGTATTGGCATCGATGAAGTAGCGCCTCACCTCAACGCCCTTGCTGGAATTATCGATGCTTTTATTGGAGCATCACAAAAATCGGGGTACCAGTGCCCGTCTTCAGTGAACGAATATGGTCCTGCTACGATCTTATGCAGTTTGGAAGGTTTTCGGGCTATGGCAAAAGCTGTTGCACTGAGGTCATACGTTGAAGCACGGGAGGGTCGTATAGATATCGCTCTTGATATCGCTCTTGCGCCGGCTCGATTTGGCAAACTGATGGATAGTGGACATCCTGATTTCATCGAACATTTGGTGGGGATCGCGCTTACGGGGATCAGCATTGATTCGATTGGTCGTGTTCTTGATCAAGCAACGCCGTCTGAATCGATACCGCCAAACATCGCGCGCGAACTCGAAATGTATGAATTCGATGGCTCGTCTTTCGTTGTTTTTTTGAAACGAGAATATATGGAGAGAAAAAAGATGCTACAGATGTTCGAGAAACTGGAAGGATACTCCTTCCACTATGCTAATACTCTGAATGATTTTGCGGCTATCGCACGGAGGGATATTGAAGCGGCAGGACAGAGGTGTGGTGATCGTTTGGAACAAAATGAAGCGTTTTTCGGCGTTAATGTTAAAGAAATAAAAAACTCGCCAATCTGGTTGACGGCACTCAAACCGAACGGGATCGGCGAAATATTGAAACAGACTATCGGTGATATCCCTTTGGGTGGTTCTGTGCGAGTGAAAGAGTGCGCAGTGAACGAGCGCAACGAGAAGGTTCAACAACGATTGTTAGAGAAAAGTTGAGAGTAAACTTTATTGGACACCGAGTGTCCAATAAACTCGGACAAGTGAAGAAAATGGGGATCAGTACAATAAAATCCCAGAAAACATGGGACAATATTTTCATGTTACCAAATCAATCGAGTCGCCGTTAGAATGAAAAATATTGTACGTATCCCTATTTTCCTCTGTTTTCTCTCAATTTGTATTTTCCATGGGGCAATGATACTTGCCGTCGTTAGATTTTTCGTGAGGTCATTCGAGCGCTTGCGTTAAGATTAAGTAATATGGTACACTACCTTGTACCTAGGTACTAGGTTAGTATAACAGATACATCTTTATGCAAAGCAAGAAATTATCAACAAAAAAAGATAAGTCACTGAAGCTTGCGAAACAAGCGCGTGGCACTTTGGAAAAGGTCATCAAAATGATTGAGGAAGACAAGTATTGTCCCGAAATAATTCAGCAAGCAGACAGTGCGGTTGGACTTTTAAAAACAGTTAAAAAGGAACTTCTGGCAGGGCACCTCGACACTTGTGCGTTTGAGCGCATGAAAGAAAATAAAGACGGTGCCATCAAAGAACTTCTTAAAATCTACAATTTATCAAACTAATATGAGTACTACACAAGTTTACAAAGTTAAAGGAATGCACTGTGCCTCATGCGCGAGCATTATCGAGCGTACTGTCAAAAAAATTGATGGTGTTTCGGACGTATCAGTGAACAATGGAACCGAGAAAGCAAAAATTTCATACGATGAAAGACTTGCTTCTCACGATGTTTTTAATAAAAAACTAGAGCCACTTGGATATGTCCTCGAAATGGAAATGTCCGATATGCACAAAGAGCATACTGGCATCAATCAATCAAAACAGGAAAAATTAAAAGAAGTATCGGAAATGCGCTCCTCTGTATTTTTTGCACTTCCGCTTGCGGGCATCGGTATTCTCATTATGGCATGGGAAATTTTTGGAAAGTACAGCATCGTACCCGCAATGCCCGAAACAATCTACGAATTCTTTCATCACCTTCTCCCTATTTTTGCCACATTTATTTTTGCCACGATTGGTAAGCCGTACGTTGTTGGGGTATATCGTTTTTTCCGATACGGCAAGGCAAACATGGACACTTTGATCGGTCTCGGTACTTCTGTGGCATTTTTGTACAGCTTCATCATTTCCGCTTTTGACAAAATTCTCGCGCCATATGTGAATGTCGAATATACCTACTATGATGTCACCATCGTCGTAATTACATTTATTGCGCTTGGAAAATATCTAGAAGCTAAGTCAAAAATAAAAACTGGCGATGCAATTGAAAAATTGCTTGGACTTCAAGCAAAAACTGCGCTTGTTGTGCGCAACGCAAAAGAAATAGAGATTGCAATTGACCAAGTAGTTTTGGGCGATATTGTCATAGTAAAGCCAGGGCAAAAAATTCCGGTTGATGGTGTTGTCGTTTCCGGCTCATCATTTGTTGATGAGTCAATGCTCACTGGTGAGCCGATTCCAGTTGAAAAGAGTCTTAATGCGCAAATAGTTGCGGGAACTATCAATACCTCGGGAACATTTAATTTCAAAGCGACCAAGATTGGTTCGGAAACGTTACTATCGCATATCATAAAAATGGTAGAGGAAGCGCAAGGAAGCAAAGCGCCGATTCAGGCACTTGCGGATAAAATTTCTTCTATTTTTGTCCCTGTAGTGCTTGTACTTGCCACACTTACATTTGGTGCGTGGCTTTACTTTGGTATTCCTGTCTTTGGATTTGCACAAGCACTAGGGTTTGCCCTCACTTCGTTTGTTGGTATCCTTGTTATTGCTTGTCCATGCGCGCTAGGACTCGCAACACCAACGGCGATTATCGTTGGAGTTGGTAAAGGTGCGCAAAACGGTATTCTCATCAAAGACGCCGCTACCCTAGAAACACTGCATAAGGCGGGTGTGATAGTGGTTGATAAGACGGGAACCATCACCAATGGGAAACCGGAGCTTAGTAAGATTGAAAACAAAAGTGACAAAACTAATGATGAAATACTTTCAATTCTGGCGACACTTGAATCAAGATCGGAACATCCTATCGCTCACGCTATTGTTACCTATGCAAAAGAAAAAAACATTGTATTGAAAAATATTGAGCAGTTTGAAAATATAAGAGGAAAGGGATTGCAAGGGATAGTTGCAAATCAAAAATATTTTGCAGGTAACACAAAAATTCTTGTTGATTTTAATATCAGTTTCGACGCGAAACATATTGATGAGGAGACAAGGCAAGGTAAAACTCCTGTGATTCTTACTGATACAAAAAACGTACTCGCGATTGTCTATGTTGCCGATCAGGTCAAAGACGAAGCGAGGGAAACAGTTGCATCACTGCACAAACTCGGTAAAAAAGTGATAATGCTCACTGGCGATAATAAAAATACTGGTGAATATATTGGTGGTTTGGTTGGCATTGACGAAGTTATTGCGGAAGTAATGCCGGAGGATAAATTGCGTATCGTTAAAGAATTGCAAAGTAAGGGCAATGTCGTCGCCATGGCGGGCGATGGCGTGAACGATGCGCCCGCGCTCGCCCAGGCTGATGTTGGTATTGCTATGGGTACGGGTACAGACGTAGCGATTGATTCAGCAGGGATTACGCTTCTTGGCGGCGATATTGCCAAACTCACCAAGGCGGTCAAGCTTTCTAAAATGACGATGCTAGGAATTAAGCAAAATCTATTCTGGGCATTTATCTATAACGTTGTCGGTATTCCGCTTGCGGGAGGATTGTTCTACCCGATATTGGGCTGGCTTCTCTCACCAGTCTTTGCGGGGTTCGCGATGGCGATGTCGTCAGTATCGGTCGTGTCAAATTCATTACGAATTAAGGCAAAAAAACTATGAAAACAATAACACTTCACGTCAGTGGTACACATTGTGCATCGTGCAAAATTCTTATTGAAGATGTTTTGAATGAGCAGATGGGAATTAAAAATACCAATGTAGATTTGAAAGAAAAAACTGTGTCATTTGATACAGAACTAACTGATAGCAACGACGAACTCGCAAGAATCTTGAGCGAAAAAGTAAAACATAATGGTTATACGTTTTCTCTAGAGAAAAAGGCGAAGGTGCGAAGAGATAATGGAGTTATTTGGCAAGCATTGCCGATTGGTCTGGCGTTCCTCGCCTTGTTCTTCATCGTACAAAAATCAGGGATACTGAACTTTGGTTTAGGCGGAACAATAACACCAGTCACCAGTTTTATCATTGGTCTCGTCGCGTCCGTCTCAAGCTGTCTCGCGATTGTTGGCGGGCTTGTACTCTCTCTTTCCGCAACAGTATCTCAAGACAAAATAAGTGATGTAAAACCGATGATGCTTTTCCATGGCGGAAGACTAGTTAGTTTTGCAATACTTGGTGGTGTTCTCGGCGCCATCGGGAGTGCGATTGGTATAAATTTTACCATTACCGCGATGCTCGGAATTATTGCATCAGTCGTGATGATTTTACTCGGGTTTAACCTTGTAGGAGTGTTTGAGAGAAATATTATCTCTCTACCTTCAAGAGTTTTTAGTTTCTTCCGCAAGATTGAGCATAAGACAATAGCGCCATTCTTGGTTGGAGTGGGTACATTTTTCCTACCTTGCGGATTTACTCAAGCGATGCAGGTCGTCGCGCTTTCAAGCGGTTCGTTTTTCTCGGGACTTACGATCATGACAGCATTTGCTCTAGGCACATTACCAATGCTCGCGCTGTTGTCATTTGGCCCTGCGTCATTTGCTCAATCAAAACATGCACCGCTTTTTTTCAAATCAGCGGGAATCGTAGTTATCGGGCTCGGCATTTTTGCCCTGCTCGCGGGACTTGCGGGACTCGGCGTTATCAATCCATTATTTAATATATAATTTACTAGCTAACATCCATGCAAAAGAATACAATCATTTCAATTATTATCAGCCTCGCGATTGTTGGCGGAACACTCTACTTTGTATTTGACGAATCTGCTTCATCAGAAAGTGTTGGCGGAGAAATTCCACAATCACAAAATGTCGAAATTCGTGATGGCATCCAATACGTCACGGTGATGGCACGGGGTGGGTATTCACCACGCACTTCGGTAGTACAACCCGATATACCAACAAAACTCATAGTAAAAACAAGCGGCACTTATGATTGCTCGGCATCTCTGGTAATTAGAGAAGTTGGCTTTCAGAAGATTCTCCAGCCGACAGGTGAAGAAGTGATTGATTTGGGAACACTTAAAAAAGGAGACGAAATGCAAGGAATCTGCAGTATGGGGATGTTTAATTTTACTGTGCAGTCCATGTAAAAGGTAAAAGATCAGTATTTAGTATGTAATGCGTTTATGCAACTCGGCATAATTCTACAATCCAATAAACCGGAGCATGCGTGGAATGCATTCCGCCTCGGGATTACCGCGCTCAGAGCTAATCATCAAGTTGAAATCTTTTTGATGAGTGAAGGGTCGGAGCTTGATACCATCCCCGACAGTAAAGATTTTGACGTTTCGGCAAAAGTGTCGGAATTCAAAGATTTGAAGGGTGAGATCTACGCTTGTGGCAGTTGCCTCAAGGTACGAGGCAAGGAAAAAAGCAAAATTTGCCCTATTTCCACCATGTCTGACTTGCTCAAAATGGTTGAGAATTCGGACAAAGTTTTAGTATTTGGCTAACATTATGATTATAAAAATACTTCGTATAAGAACGCGTTGGCTGAAATTATAAACTTTTTAACAAAAAACTATGGGATAGATTATAAAAGCGATTGTTTAATAGGAGTAGAAAATTTTTATGAAAGATTGTTGTGTGGCAATAGTTGGCAACAAACCAATATCAATAAAATATTATTTCCGTCACTCTTGCTTATATTGGTTGTAGTTTTTGCATTTACTATTTATCATTTTATTAAAAAGAGAAGGCGTTAAAAAGTTTGGCTTTAGTACTTTATTAATAAGGGTTAACCTATTTTAACAAAATGTTTATTTATAAATGCTCGACCTGGTCCTGATTTAAGATACTTCTCAAATTCAAATGCTTTGTATTTATCTTCGGTTGCAAAGTAGAACTCTAATGTTACCGGCAAGCGATTCGCTGTTGCAGGCACATTACCTTTTGTATGCCTATCTAA
>Ga0210025_1003867_pt1 | contig 13248 bp, 10 predicted proteins | sample CryGeyme20150102_FD_183989 | JGI IMG/M metagenome (GOLD analysis project Ga0210025, IMG submission 183989) | Groundwater microbial communities from Crystal Geyser aquifers in Utah, USA - Crystal Geyser metaG 2015-0102 (SPAdes) (version 2) | ecosystem: Environmental > Aquatic > Deep subsurface >...
TATGAGCGATCCATAAGTCCATTGGCGAGTGGCTCGCTCAAACTGCCATTGCCTCTTCTAAATACAGAACCTGCTGCAGATCGTGTTCCTTGTTCTTCTAAGTACAGTCCATGAAGGCTGATTAACTCGCAGTTTGGTGAAAGATTTTAGAAAGAGTTTGCTGTGCCTTGTTTTAGGGCTACGCTCGTCGTCGACAGAGCTCCTACGATCGGAGCCAGGCGGAGACGGGCAGTCCCAATAGAGCTGAATGCTGGTTTTTGAAGGGACAACATCTCCTAAATCTGAGAAGGGCATGGAAAGATCGACCCCAGTGACAGCAGGCGAAGACGACGAGGACCGTGGCATGTTATCCGACGGATGATTGCTCGAGGAATGGCTGTGGCCACTACCTGTCATGGTCGACTCTGATACCACGATGATGTCCACGTAGCAAATGCTGTCATCTGACGTGAGCTGTCTTTCTTTGGCAAGAGGGAGCGAAGGAACGATCTTCAACGCTCTGAAAGCACCTGGTATGATATATGATATGTCGCATCGGTCAAAGAGGATGTAGTTCCAAAAAATCCAACCAAACAAATTAAGCCCAGGTGGACTATGACAGTTTACCTTGTCTCCTATTAGGCGATATGATGGGGCTCAGGAGTTAGACCTTACTCTATTAGGTCGTGTTGCCTACTAGCCTGCTTTGTATACACACAGGACCATTACTTTATCCATAATATCTATTTACTCTATATTACCTAATAGTCTCCACACTAGCTTTTTACGCAAATAATCTCAGTAGTGCTGGTAAAGAACTGATGTGCGCCCGTGAATTTTCTTGCTGGACGCTTGGAGTTTAGAGACCGTGCTAGACTAAGTAAATCTGTACTTGAGTAATAGCATTTACCTCTAGTAGCCCCCCTTGACAACAATACATAGCTACTGTACGAAAAACATTCTGCGTTCGACTAGACTACTGTTTCATTATTTTTGTTCGCAACTCCTCTTGACTGGCAGGATTTTCTCCGAGTACAGCCTCTCGGTAGACCAATGCTGCTTCCTTGTAAAGACGCTCCGCCTGCTCCTGCTTGTCAATCTGCAGATGCAAGTCCCCCATGAGCGTCAGCGTTTCTCCCACTTCCTGCGCAGCTCGAGCTACTGGGCGGCCCTTTTGGTTTCGGCAGCGCACAAGTTCCGACTTTTGCAGGTACATGGCGCGTGTGTAGTTGGAAATAGCGACATTCCAATTTTTGGTCGCACGATGAACCGCCGCAATGTTTAGCATAGAAATAGCTACCGCAGTTTCATTTCCAGGTGTTGCTGATTTGATGCGCCTTGCTTCTTCGTGACAATGAAGTGCGCTCAGGAATTCTTCCTTCATATAGTATACTTTTCCAATTGCATCCAGAGTGCGTCCAACTTGAACGTCCATAGGGCCAAGGATCCGTCCCTGAATCTTTTGACATCGTTTCAGGAGTGCCATGGCCTCTTTGTGTTCCTTGAGTATAGATTTGCACAAACCCATTTGAAACAAGGTCGAAGCCACTGCCAGGCACTCATTCGGATTGTTTCCATCCATTACAAGATTCAATTCAAAGATGTCCAAAGCTTTTTGCAAAAAGCTTATCGCATTATCCGCTTGACCGCTAGCCCAGTAAACGGCGCCCAAGTTAGAATAAGTGCACGCAAGCTCTGGTTCGCACGCTTTAAAACACAAGACTGCATGCTTGTACGCGCCCAGTGCATGTGAATACTGACAAACACGAAAGAAGTAGTTCCCAATCACATTCCAAGCTCTTCCAACCCTGGGATGTACCTCACCGTACTTGTGACGACGGATGGACAGATTCGACATGAGCCACTTGATCGAGTCTTCGCGCGGCAGCGATTGCAAGGGTTCAACGGAGGGATCAATGAAAGTCGTGGCGTTGCCGGTAGACGAGGCCGACGACGACGAATGCGATCTCTCTCTTGGACTTATGTTTGGCTGTGATAGGCCGACACTGCTCTTAGATCGTAGCAACAATAGGGGGGACGGGATTCGAGGAAAGTGTTTTCTGGTATTAGCAGGAGGACGTACCGACCCTTCCGATCCTCGGCGAGGTCGCCACAAATCTTCAATTGGTGGAGGTGGTGGCGGTGGCGGTGGTAATGTACAAGCTGATTGCGCTAAGTGAGCAGTGTTCTTGATAATAACATGTTTGTTACCTGGAATCGTCGAGGACTTGGAAGTATTCGATCCTTCATCCTTGTTCCGCTGGCGTCGAAAGGGGTCTTGCTCCTTCAGTAGATCTGGATACCGTTGCAAGCTCAGAAAGGGCACACGAGTATTTCCTATAGAAATGACAGGGTGGCTGTCCATGGCTGTTTTTGTGTATTGGTAGTTTTTTTCGAAAATAAATGGTGATTAGAGTGAATTTTTCTTGCTTTCTTGAACCTGCCAATTGCGACCAAACCATGCTAAGTGGATGTGGGTTACATTGGCGTTGCTTCGTTCTTTGCGTTTCGCTGGTAAAAATCCCAGGAACAATCTTTTACCGATTCGGATGTTTGCTGATTACTTTTAAGTATTGTGAAACGCAACACGGAGATGGTTCTGGCTTTTAACCTCCCCTAAAAGGAGTTACACTGTTGGGCGGGTCCGGGTAGCTCAGCTCTTTGTCCCGACTCGTCAATCCCGCGAGAGCAAAGGACCTTGATGCTGCCCAACCTTTAGCCCTACTCCTATTAAAACAGTCTTTGTTCAACAGCGCGCACGTAAGTCAGTTGGATGTACCTATGTGAAAACTCGCATTCATCCGTTTCAACCGATTCATTTAGACAGGATTCCAACTTCGTCTCGCGATCAGCGAGATCAGCTAAAGTTTCATCGCCAGCATTTCTTTCGGTAAAGACAGCCTACACCCCAAGCGTTCAAACAAAAGCTTCTCCAAGGAGTTTAACTCTACCACAACTTAACTTGTACCAACTACTAATAAGTTAATTAATACTGTAACTAGTTCAAGATGAAGCTTGCCCTTACCCTCCTTCTTTCTGCTCTCGCTGCCGTCACTGCCGGAGAAATCCGCGTCGGAGACTCGATGAAGGCTTCCTCCACGGCCGGACAAGCCTTGTTGAACAGCGCCCGTCGTTTGGAGAATGCCGAGGAAGAGGAAGATGCCGCCAACTTTGCTTGGATCGCTGATTACTCTTTGAAGTTCCAAGGATGCCACTCACTAGTTCAGTGGAACCAGGAAGACCAGAACGAACAAGATGTCAAACTCTCCAAGAAGCGATTGGTGCGCTTTCGATTGTGCCCCAGTGATTCTTGCTCCGATACCAATGCCGGAGGCTGCGAATCGGGATACGGTGACTACATCATCGACATGGAGACCTACATGCAGGCCTACTACCAGTCCAAGCGTGAAGCAGATCAACAAGAGTGTGGAGGATACATGGAAAACTACTGCAACTGCCAAAACAACGGAGATGATGGTTACAACGAGAACAAATGCTTTTATGATTGCATTGTCGATGCTGGTATGTCTCAGTGCTACCAGTACGCTGAAGACTTGGTGAATGAAGAGAACTTTAACGTCGAGCAATTTATGGAATGTGGCCAGCTCGAGGTGAATAACGATAATGGACGCCGCCTTGACCAGCAAGAGGCTCAGTATTTTGTTGGACCCTACTGCTCCGAGCAGGGAGGAGCCATCAACCTTGGTATGTTTTCTGACGATACTTGCTCCGTTCCTATTGAAGATGATACCTTCGGTGCCTACACTTTCAAGACCATGACTGGATTCGACCTTCCTTACGCATCAAAGTCCATTGTTGGGTCCGAATGCTCAAGCTGTACGATGGTGAACGAAGACGAGAACCAGAACAACAACGGAGATGACCAACAAGAAGCCGAGCTTACCGAAGTATGCCAAACGGCTTACACCGGTTCCGGAAAGTGCGAGATCTACCTTGCCGAAGGAACAACCCGTTACGCCAATAGCGATGCGTGTACCTACATTGAAGGTATCAAGGTCGTCCGCGAAGACGGTATGGTCTTTTTCCAAAAGGCACACGCAAATGCTGTAACAACGGCATTCATTGTGATCTTCGCCATGGCTTTCTTCGCCATGGGATTTTACGTCTGGTACCTACGTACCCGATTGAACGTCAAGCCCGATGCTCTTCTGTAAGCAACCCGCCATTTCTGGCAATGGGGAGCATACTATGATGAAGAAAAATGATCTAGAGCTTGGTTACGGAGGAACAAAAAATCGTGTGCAATAAAACAATTATTTGTGGTAAATGTGTAAGTGAAAAAAATCTAATAACTGAACCAACAAGTTTCATTTCGGAAAAGAAGCCTGGAAGTGAATGTTGTGCGAACATGACTACTGAAGCCTGCAGCGAGTGTCGCTCTACTTCAGTCGAAACTGCGCGCTTCAAATGTTACTAAATGAATACTAGTAGCAATGAAATGAATTATTATTACTCCAAGGAACTCTTGTTCACATTTACATTCTGTAGTTGGTTCATGTCCCTCTATGTAGAACTTTATATTTATTTCGTCAAGTCCTGACAAAAGGTACAGTAACTACTACAGGCAAGCAGAAAGATCTGCTGGAGAATTAATCCTAAGAAAATTTCATTTTTCCCCCTGCCGATTCTCTCGTTGCTGCTGCTGCTTTATGAGCCGTTCCTGGTGTTTTTTGTACGCTTCTTGTGCGGCCAATGCTTCATCGGGGGCCACTGGTTTCCCTTGTGATTTGCGGTAGGCGACCCATGCAACTCCTCCCACCACTGCCACGGCTAGTACCGGAATCAAGGGAGTATACTCGCGTTTCGATTGCTGCCAAAGGCAATGACGATATTTCTTTTCCTCCTCCTCTTTTCTTTTGCAATTTATCCGTTCAATTAGTGGAGAAAATGTTGACAAGGTCGAAAAGCTGCAACAGGTAGAACATTGATAGCTAAACTGACTCTTCTCAAGTATAGTCAGATAGATGGATCTGCAATTTACTGCTTTGGATCGAATGTACCTCACCATGTCCACAAGACAGATGCGTGATGTTTCCTGTGAAACCTGAAAAAATTGTGTTGTTTATTGACGTGCACGGAGCTGGGCTGCATTATTATTTTTTAATAGTAGGGTCTACTAGTGTAACAATGAGTCATCTCACTATCGAAGAAATGCGCGTCATCATGTTCTTTCCAGCATCACAACTTTTGCGGCGCGTCTCAAGATTTTTTTCATCTACAGCAAGATTACTGGATGCTCCTTCACCTTTCCTAATGTCATTTCGCTTTACTCAGCGTTCTATTACCAAGCAAACTCCGTCGTCATCGTTACGCCAATCAACTCACCAAGTAAAATAATCTTGTCAACATGAAGCAGTGGAAGAACCCAGTTTCGGCATCTGCGTCGTTGTCCAGCCGCAAGAACGCCACTATCACCGCCAACAACAACAACGGCAAAAACCCATTTTTCACTGACCGCTCCCTTTGCACGACGAAACATTCTTTGTCGCCTTTTGATGATAATCGATCCTCTACAATGGCGTCACTTTCTTCTGCCTGTCCGCCGTTTCTAGTTACATCAAACATCAACCACATCGACAGCAACAGCAACAACGACAACGATAACAACAACGACGACAATGACATGTGGTCCGATTTGGCGGAACTCGACATGACCAATTTGGATGAACAGCGTCATGCCTTACGTCAAGAAGTAACCGAGACTCAAGAAAGTATCAAATTGGTCAAGAGTGATATCAAAAAGGAAGATCTGGTTCGTAGCGACCACAACAAGAACGTCCAAAAGAGTCGCGAAGAAATGGACAACTTTATACGTGCAGCCGACGATTTGAAAGGCAAGGCCGAAATAGGAGAAGAACACCGTCAAGCACTTGACGAGGCTTTGCGTACCGAAATTATGGTCGACAATGACCATATCTTGTCCTTGTTATCACCCAACAATGGCAACAATGCCGATAACGACAAGGAGAATGCAGTCGCCGCGACCCCCGAGTTTACGACGCCTCGGACTTTCCTTCTTCATCAGTCCGCTCGTTTGGAGAAGTTTCATCTCTTGACGAACAAGTCAGCACTTATTGAAATTCAAACCAAGGCCACCGAAATTCAAGGGGAAATTGCGGTCTTGCAGCAGACTATCCAATCCGAAGATTTGATCCGCAGCGTCGATACGACCAAGGCCGAAGCCGACGCGTGTATTCAAGAGCTCACCCAAGAAGAAACGCGTAAGGCACACGTCCGTCAGTCCATTTTGGTATTGCAAGCCCAGACAGAAGAACAAGCTCTCCAGGTAGCGGTCGCCCGTAATAAAATGGACGACGACAAGATCCTATTCGCTTCCGAACTCGAAACAGCCCAGAATGAACTGAAAATGGCCGAGATGGAACTTGCTAATATGAAGAGCAAAGATGCTTGGAGCGAAGAAATCACCAAGGCCGAAAAAGAGCTGATAGGCGTCACCAATGCTTTTGCCGAGGCAGAAAAGATGCTCGCTCAAGAACAAGCCGCTCGTAAGGAACGCGAGAGTATAGAAGCCAGCCTTGTGGAAATCCATGCTACCGAAAAGCAGGTCAAACTCGAATTGGAAATGCAACAGAAAGAGCTTTCTCACGTCGAAGCGGATCTAGTGGAAGCGCAAAAAGTCGTCGATGCCGTCCAAGCCGAAGTTGTCGCTAACGACAAGTACGAAAATGAGACAGTGCTTCCCGCCAAGGCTGAGCTCGAAGAAACGAACGCAGAAAAGCGGAATATGACCAAGTCTATTGACGCCCTGAACACGGAAGCTCAATCGGACGATGCTAACCACAAAGACAAGACCGCGAAAGAGACGGCGGAACTTGAAGCCTTGGACGAGGAACTCAATGTGGTTCAGGAAGCACACGACTTTCTCGTGTCACAAATCAACGCAATGCACAAATCCAACGTTGAAGAATCGGGTCATTTGGTAGCTGATATCGAAGGTTTGAATTCTGAGCTAGCCGGCGTAATTATTTTAAAAGATGAACAGCAGCGCAAAGTCGACGCGGCCAAGAAACAAGCTCACGACGCTGCCCAGACTGCTTTGAAGGATGCCAAAAAGGAAATGGAACAGGCAAACCGTCACAAGGCTATCCTCGAAAGTGGTGTCGAACTTCTTGCACTTGTAGCCAATCACCAAAAGGAGCAAGACCAATACGTGCAAGATTTGGAAGCTTCCTGTCGGAATGACGGCGGCAACGGTACCAACCTCTTGTCACCCACACAATCGTCGCAGACGGCCGACAAAATCTTCACTCAGTTAGATCGAAAGGCGTACGCTTCTCCGGCAAACTCTGCTGCAGGCAGCGGTGTGTCTCCACCTCAGAGCAGTGTCAAGGTCAAATTGAGTTTTTAATGAGCAGGAAAAAGATTGTCGGGTTTGGAATACGAGCGAATGAAATGTGTACGCAGCTTGTTTCCTATGAAGCAAATTGAGTGTGAGAAAAGAAAAGATTTCAAGGGTTCTTGCCGTCCAAAGTAATTTATGATATTCGTGCTCTTTTACAAAGTCATTATTAATTTTTGTTTTGTTTTTGTACGTATTTTTCTTGTCATTTTCAACTTCACTGATGGTTTGTGTTGGTTCCATATTGAGCCCAATTCTGAATCCATCGTCACTAGTATTTTCCAGTTATAAATCGTTTTTTTTCTCTGTATTGTCATCCATTGTCCATATTTATATTGCTTGTTTCATTGGCTACTTCTGCACCGCAGGATTATCCGCATTTTGGATGCTGCTGTCAGTTTTTCTTGTGGCACCACTGTTCGCGTGAATTGAATTGATGCCTGCTTGTTGGCATTCTTTTTTCTGTTCTCTGGTTTGTTGACTTTGCTCTTCCATTTCCGCGACTTAGGTTTTGTATGTTGATGTCCTTCTTTCCGCGGGACTCGTCGTGGAGAGCAATGTTCCTTCTTGAGTATTGGTGCTGTGTAATGGTTGTGTCGGCTCGTCGGGCGTGACCTACTGGAGTGACGAAAAAGAACCTACAGTCCGTTTTCCTAGCGGTTACATTGGATGCACACGAGCTCTACAACAAGCGCATGAGCTCTACAACAAGCGCATCCAATCAATCTTTTGTGATGGTGAATCAAAAAATTAAAAACAAGTTTTGTGTACTCTACTGCAGAGTACTACTCGAAGATATCTGTTTTAGAATAATAGTCTAAGAAGCGGCATCTGATCCAGATCATCAACAGAGCGGCTGCAGAAATCCACTCAAATAGAAATAACCCACTTTAACAGAATCCATTTTGCGAATTAGCAAAGTGTCGAGTGTAGTATCAAAAATCAAAACCATGAGCGACAGAGGGCAACCCGACAACAGCAGCAACAAGCGCAAGCATAATTATCATCAAGGCAAGATGAAATATCAGCCGAAACGTGGAGGTCCTGCCATGATCATTACATGCGAAACGGGACGTGATGGTAAAGCCAAACGGGAGGGGATGGATATGATTCGATATTATTACAACCAACAACAATCCAGCAGTAGCAGTAATGTGAACGGCAATGATCTGGAGGTGGTGGAGAATGTCAGCGTCAACACAAAGCCAGAGCCAGCTGTTTCCACTTTGGAAAAAGCAGAGGAAGGAACAGAATCGTCAACCGAGAAATTCAAAGATAAAGCAGTCTTGAGCCTGGATAACGAATTGGCACTGCTCAAATCCGACAATAACAGCAACGCGAGCAAAGGTGGTAGTGTTCGACGCAAAAACGATTATTCAAGTCAGCGTAATGGACCCTTTTCTGTGTACGAAACAGGATGCCGTGGAACCGTATTTGTCATGTGCACCCATCCCAATTGTTCTTTGATTCCGAAGGTCAATACTTCTCAACCAGGCGAAACGGAGGAAGAGGGACCCACCAAGAAGAAGACAAAGACAGAAGAGGTTGCACAGAGTGATTCCACAGGCAAAGGCGATGCAGCAGCAGCAGCAACAACAACAACAACGGAATCTTGTGGTATGCACAACAATGGATGTCCGCCATGGGACCCCGTCGCGGCACTCCGTCAAATTATGAAGGACATTCACGAGGAATGTCAAACGGGTAAGAGCAAAAATGGTGCTCCAGCATCTCGCTTCGTCACGCGCATGTTGCCAGTTCAAGCCACATGCTTTGCTTCGCTGGAGGAAATAACGGCGACGTTTCGTGCTCTTTTGGATCACGTGTTGTTGCCAAAGCTTCGGCAACAACAACAACAAACAATATCGTCCAACAATGATACAGCCACCAGTACCACTACCTTTGGAATTCGTTTCAAGAAACGTAATTGTGGCAATGTGAACCGCGACCAGGTCATTGATGCCATTGTGTTGCAAGTTGATGATGCAACGAAAGAGACCTGGAAGGTCGATTTGGACAAGCCGGATTACCGTGTAGAAGTACAAATTTGCAAAACCCTCTGTGGTATTTCTATTCTGAACGAAGGTGGTGATGATGCCTTTATTTGCAGTCGGAAGTTTAATTTAGCAGAACTGCGAGTAGAGGCAGCCACAGCTGCTGGTAGTTGTGTGGATGCCAAGAAAGACGATGCTGAAAATGTGGGTGGCTAAATAGCTACTTTGCTTCAATCGCTACTAGAGTGCTACAGAATAATTTCTTGGGATAAATTGAGTCTTAAAATTTATTGTAATAGTATATTTTCAAACGAAAAGCTGTCAAAATTAGTTCTGCAGTTAGAGCCATCATTTTGGCAGCTGTTACCTAATTCTAACCGGTTAAAAATACATTGCGGCCAGGTCACAGGAGGGTGCGAAAGGGCAGTTTCTTTGGTGAGACCATCGCCAAGCACCATTAAAAGACTGCGTACCACGAGTACTAGAGTACTTGCAAGAACTTTGCGGTATTGCAGACGAATAACTGTACGTCTATATAGTTGATATTTAGTCACTAACATCACGGGACCAGACAAAGTTGTTCACCTGTTCACCCGGCTCATCATGGCGCCATTTTGTGCTGTCATTGTTTTCAGAGAGGAATAATTGAACGTATTCCCTGATCCCTTATCATAATATTATACTTTCATTCATTCATAGAGTATCACTCTCATCCCACACGATATCAATCACTCATCATTCAATACAATCAACCATGACGGCTGCAACAATGGAAGTCGATACGACAGCTCCGACTGTTGGAGAGATTGAGTCTTCGCAAGAAGAAGTAGAGTTTGAAGCCGATGACGAAAATGCTAATATGGAGGTTGACAACGAGAGTACTGTCGTTACTAGTCCTACAAGTGCCATCACTAACGTCTATGCCAAAAACTCCAGCACCAGCGACAACAAGTCCAGCAGTACTGCGTCAGAAGAAAATGTGGCGGTAGTCTTCAGTCCTGAGCTTCTCAATATGTATTATACTCGACTGTTTCCTTTTGACTTGTTGCACTCGTGGTTGGCCTACGACCCCCTACAGCAACACTCGAAGATTTTTTCCCACAGGGAATTTTCCATGACGATCGAACCAACTCTGGGCGAAGAAATTTATTTGCGGTACAAATCCTTTAACAATCAGGAGGAATTGAAAGACGAAATTGTGAAGCGACTTCCTACCAAGATCGATTTGGGAGCCGTCTTTTCCCACCCACCCAAAGACCACAAGACCCTGCAAAAGGGAAAACTGAAACCCTGGCAACGCGAATTGGTCTTTGATATCGATTTAACAGATTATGATGATATTCGTCATTGTGGTTGTAGTGGTGCCAAGATTTGTCCAAAGTGTTGGACTTTCATGACCATGGCAGTAGAGGTCTTGCAAGAGGGCTTTCAAAAGGACTTTGGCTTTGACCACGTCGCTTGGTTTTATTCCGGACGTCGTGGAATTCACGCCTGGGTTTGCGATGAAAATGCCCGGAAGTTAACCAACGAAGCTCGGAATGCCGTGGCAACCTATTTTGAGGTATGTATTATCTATTGAATTCATAACATTATGTTTGTAGTTTGTACAACGTGTGCAGCAATTGTCCTAGGTATTATTCTTATGCTCACTACTACCTGCTAACGCTTCCACTCAAAGCTTGCCCTTGCCTCGGAAAATAACAAGAACATGGAACTGCCCCTTCCTCTACATCCTTCTCTCCAACGTGCATACCATATTTTAGAGCCGTGGTTCATCAAAGAGATTATTCCTGCTTCTGGCCACGGGCTGTTGTCCAGCGAGGAGCGCTGGTCGAAGGATCTTTTGGACCTTATTCCCGAAGCTGGTAAGTCCGTCGCAACCTTATTGGGGAAAAGGTGGCGAGAGGATCCGAATGAATCCACTCCGGCCGAAAAGTGGGAGCAGCTCAAACGTCACATTCGAATTTTGATTGGACGAGGTAATGGTGCCAAGGAAAGCAAAACCGCCAAAACTATGGACAATAAGGATAAGAATCGCTTGGAGAATTGGCACATTGAAGTTGTCTTTCGCCATACGTACCCCCGTCTGGATATCAACGTTTCCAAAACGATGAACCATTTGCTAAAATCTCCCTTTTGTGTCCATCCAAAGACGGGACGTGTCTGTGTTCCCATTCAACCTGAGGAGGTTCGATCCTTCGACCCCTTTGCCGTGCCAACTTTGTCACAGCTCATGAAAGAACTCAATGACTATGCAGGCAATAGCAACATCAGCGAAACCTTGGAAGGCGCAGAAAAGGAAGACGCCGATAAAAAAAAATCACGTACACCGAAAAATGAATGGCAAAAGACGAGTCTCAAGGGATATTTTGAACCCTTTCAACACAAGTTTCTAGAACCTATTTTGAAGGAGATTCGAAGGCAGGATAAGCAAGCAGCTGACAAACAGGCAGCCATGCGTGGGGATTTTTGAAGTGCTGTTATTCTAGAGTAGTCGATACGAGCATAATGTTTTAACTTGCATGCACTGGTGAAGCAGAAAATAGGAAAGCAAGTAGCGTTTCACAAAAGTATAAAAATACTGAATTTATAGTAGTTAGTACATTGCAGACGTCTAGATGGTTGTTCTCAACACCATAAAATGTTCGTCTATTAGGCAAAGAGTGCAAATCTCTTTTCGCTGACTGGCTTGGTTGTTGTTTGACTTGCTGTCTTTGCAGGTCGCGATGCTGGCGCAGCAGGCCACAACGACGTCTTGGTATCCTCTGCTTCCAGCATTTCCAACTCTGCTAACAGCTCGTTCTCGTCGTCTCCAAGGAATGGATCTACGGGACGCGAAAATGCATCTTCTACTTCGCGGTGCATGTCAATTTCTTCCCGGACATCATCCATGAGTTCATCGACCTTGTCGACACCAAACATCTTGCGGATACCCTTCATGGCACTGGTTCCAGTTTTCATGGCTTGTACTGTTTCAATGTTCTGAGTTGCTCCCTCCAGACTAATCATCTGAGTTTCTAGTGTCATTTTGACATTTTCAATCTTGGCCCTTTCGGCATCGTACATTTTTCGCTTCTTCATGGCATAGAGAGCGCCGCGTTTGTCACCTTTGGCCATTTTGGACTTTGCTTCCGTCTCTAGCATCTTAATCTTGTTCATCAGGTGTTCTTCTCGTTTATCTTGCTGTTCAAGGTTCTGTTTTATTTTCATAATGCTGTTAGCAGAGTCGACGGGAGCTTTGGCCTCTTTTCCTTTCTTGGAAAATAATTTGAAACCCATGACGGATGTTGGTGGATGGAGAGTAGAGAGTAGTAACGTAGTAGCAGTGTTCCGTGTTCTCTTATTGAAAGAATGAGCAACTAATTTCTTGAAAAGTTGCCCTGAAATCTAGGCTGCGCTGTCTTCATGTATTTCTCTTATTAGTCCTGGCCAATCCCGAAAGGTGTTTGAGTAAAAAATATTGTGAGCTGATGCGTTGAGCTGACTATTCCAATATTTATTATTCTTGAGGTGTTCTTTTTGTTTTCCTCAAAGTTTTCTTTTGCACTGGAGGCCATGCATGATTCAGCATCATCTCCACCATACTAGAGCAGGTTTAGTACTCTGTGCTTTTGGTGGCCGAATAGGCAGCCAATGGCAGCACAGTCAACAACCGTTCATACTGTACTGCAACTTTCTGCGTGAGTGGTGACAAATTAAGCCCAGGTGGACTACGGCAGTTTACCTTGTCTCCTGTGATAGGACTCAGGAGTTAGGTCTTACTCTATTAGGTCGTGTGCCTATGCTTGCTCTGTATACACACACACACCACTAGTTTGCTCCTACTATTATCATAATATTCAATAATATCTATTATGTCTCCACACTAGCTTTTTACGTGTTATCATGCACCAT
>Ga0210025_1003873_pt1 | contig 13232 bp, 12 predicted proteins | sample CryGeyme20150102_FD_183989 | JGI IMG/M metagenome (GOLD analysis project Ga0210025, IMG submission 183989) | Groundwater microbial communities from Crystal Geyser aquifers in Utah, USA - Crystal Geyser metaG 2015-0102 (SPAdes) (version 2) | ecosystem: Environmental > Aquatic > Deep subsurface >...
GTCCTGGCATGGCCAAGCTCCAAATTAATGCCAGACCATCGGATTGTAAATCTCCACTCCGAGGTGTTAGAGACGCCGAGCTGGTATCATTGGGAGATACCGCCGACACTGCTGCCGATCCTTTGGACAATTGTCCGGATGTATTCATGGACATGGGCATATCGTAGGTACTGAGCATCAATTCTCGGTGCAATGGCGACCAGTGCAGATCCGTCACGTCCCGATGGGCTGTCCACTTGGGACATTCAAAGACTTGTCGAGATGCCAAAAAGACGGACCCGTCCGATACCTTTTCATTCCGTTTCACACCATCCATTTCACCAACATAATCCACCAGCAAATTGGCCAATTGGGGCGTTCCCAAAACACGTTCTACCTTTTTGGAAGCCGTATTTAAAAATTCTGAAAATGGTTTCGAACGAATTTCAGCTTCCAGTTCTTCCGGCGAAAGTATCTTGGGATCGGGACCGTCGTCTGGTCGGTTGGCCTTGTCGCTCGTACTTTTATATTTAGTACCGTCTCCGTCTTCCAGTTGCCTATCCTCCTCTTCTTCTTCTTCCTCCTCCTCATTAACACCACCACCATGTCCTTCGTCTGTTTGTCCATCTGGTTGTTCCGGAAAGTCTTCTGGATCCGTTTGAGTAGCAATGGTAAATGTTTCTACTGTCTTGACGGGTGGAGCTGGCGCCGCTACAGCAATGACGTTGTTGTTGTTGTTGTTGTTGTTGTTGTTAGTATTGGCGTCTCCAACAGTTTGTGGTTGTGCACCAACAGCAGTATCTGTTTCTGCTACCAACTCTGGAGCATCTGACGAAGCAGAAGCCTGGACGGTATCCGCAGTCGCAGTCGCAGTCGCGGCAGTTGGATCTGGACCACTGCTACCCAATAAATCATCAATGTATTCATCCAAATTGCCTCGCGTTGCAGAAGCTCTAGCAGAAGATGCCGCTGATTCAGCCCCTCGTTGTTCTCGACGAGCTCTCATTTCTTCGAGCCTCTTTCGCTTTTCTTCGAGGGCAGTGGCACGCTGTGCACGAGCAGCAGATTCTGACATGATTATATTAATTGTTGTGTGTGTCTGTGTGTGTGTGTGTGTGTTATTATTATTTGCTGGTGATGTTTGTGTATGTACGTATGTATGTGTTTTGCTGTTATTGATTTAAAATGTTGTTGTGTTTAGTTAATAAAAGATCTCCTCCTTGGTTTGCACCGAAAACTATAAAGCAGAATAAAATGCTATCTACTAATGGATACGGAGTAGTAATGTAATGGTTCACCACAAGTTAGTTATGCTGTAGCAGGAGAAGGTCACTGCTACTACTTTACAAGAGTTATTAAGTGTATGTATCTTTCGGACACCTCGATTACTGTATTTTTGTTGTTGTTGTCGTCATTTGCCGATTGCATTGCTGTCTGTTCGGTGTGAAGTGAGCGGCTTGGAGTGAGTTGAACGCCTGCCTACCTTTTAAAGTAAGTGTGCATCTACTTATATTACAAGACTCAGCTCGTGATTCAATTCATCATCATTACTGTATTTTTTTATCCGACATATTGCACATCTGAAACCTCCGATCTCCGACCCATGATGATAAACAAAAGCGGTCAACACACTGCACACAAGATAGTCCTATTTTCTTTATTAATTTGTAGGACGTAGGACGTCTGCATTTCAGACAACCAAAGTTTTCTAAAACCATAAAACGATCGATCAAATAGAGATTACTGCTACTATAGTAGACAATATACCAAGAGAGAGAGAGAGAGACAAAAAAAACTAATAAAAATGTCACTTCGAGGTCGTTACGTGATTGACAGGATGAAACGAATGGTGGCAGGTACATTCAAAATGCCTGTACCACCCTACGGTAGTACTATGTTTTGGGACAATGTGTACAACAAAATGGATACAGCTATTACCAATACATCTCACGAATTTGATGATTCGTTTGAATGGGGAAATGTTGCATTACAAGATGTATTAGAATACAAATACCGACCCGTAACGATTGAACGACAGTATTCCTCGACAATGATGGAAGAGTACGCATCGACCAGTACTACTTTGGACGACGATACCGTAATATCTACCACCTTTGGAGAAACGTTGGGTGTTTATCCGGTTGTGAATGATAAATCAGTGAACAACCAATCTGAAATGAAAAAGGAACCCATTCTCATGCTGGGTTGTGGCAACTCGAAAATGGGAGAAGAAATGGTCTATCCACCGTCTGATAGTTTCACTGATGATGTCAACACTTCTACTTCCTCTACTGAACAACAGCAACGAGTGTATCAATGGAGAGGACCTCTCATTCAAGTGGACATTGCGAAAACGGCGCTCGACTTGGTGGCACGACGCACCAGCACCAGCACCAGCACCAACCATTACCAAGGAGAAGGAAGAGAGTTTAAGATGCAATTCCTACACGAAGATGCGACTCATTTATCTTCCATTCGCAATGATACGATTGAAGCGACCATAGACAAAGGATTGCTGGATGCTCTCTTTTGTGCTGACGAGTACGAACAAATACAAGATATTTCCAAAAGTGTTTTAAGAGTACTAAAACCGGGTGGTATCTTTGTGGTCTTTTCCTTTTCCAGACCCGAATTTTTGTTGCCCAAATTGTTGCCTTTGCAACCAAGGCACTATTCTTCTAACAAGGCATCTTGGCAAGACTTGCAAATTCGTCAATTGGATACCGTTCTGCTGTATCGATTTCAAAAATCATTGTCCAGCAGTAGCACCGGATTTCAAGAACCAAAGCGATCGTCTCGTAAGAAACAATAATAATTGACATTAAAATAATAGAGCTGAGCTATTCTTTACTATATAATTAAAAAGTATGCATGTTTTTGCTCTGCGCAGCCTGCAGCTGCCTCAGTTCACGGACTCTTAACCCATTCTTTCAAACTCACATAATGGGAGATTATTGTAGGAGTTTCCCTTAATGGTGTCATAGTTATCTCTCCTAACCAAACAACAGAAAAGATTATGTTTGTGACTACCACAAGCAAGTTAGCCAAACTGTAGTACATTACTCCCACAACAGCTTTGAACCGTCGTTTTGACGCCTCGCTACTACTAGAGGTGATACCAGTATTCGCTTTTGGTAAGCGCGTGCAAAACAAAGTGCTCGGAGTAGACAACTGCCAACTACTACAGTATTCATTACTCGAGTAGTACACTATGACTCTAATGGAATCGTGAGAACTCGTGACTCGTGACAGTCTAAAAGATCGCAATATACTCGAACCGCATCACTTCGTTTCGCTTTGGTTCGGCGCCTTCAGACTTTTTAGGCGTTTTGATTTTTATTGAGAAGTCAGCAAGGAAAACTCCTTAATGTATTATTCATTAGTAGTCTACCAGACAAAACTTAGAAGTGATTTATCCATTTATCACAGGAGTAACAAACAGCACAATCAAACGCAACGTTTGCAGCAAGAAGCCGAGCATTTTCCAACACCCCTAAGAAGCGCCATGGTATCGACAGTACAGCCATCGCGAAGGCACAAGAAGAAGGGGGACAACAAAAGCATTCAAAATCATCAACACAACAACCACAACTCCTCTGGTAAATCCAAGAAACGAAAGGAGCAGCAGCCTACGTTGGTGTCCTCTCAAAAGGGAAATTTTCAAATTTCGTCGTTGTACACGGAAGATCTTGGTTTGGAAGGGGTTAAGCGAGCCAAAGTTACTTGCACTCAGAAACCTGGACCAATTTTAAAGGGACCCGAAGGACCAAACTTTAGCATTTCCGAAACACCCGAGGAACGGCTTCGTCGTCTTCGTCGAAAAGTATGACATCTCTGGTGCTTACCTTGTGCGTATTGTTGAGTGGCATTTCTGCCGCGCCAAATCCTCATCTCATTTTTTATTTTATTTTTCATTTCAATCCATTTCGTTTTTTGTTTTCAGAACCGGTTCGATAAAGGTCCCCATCGATCTAACAACGTTCCCCAAGCCAAACCCGCGAGTGCCTTATCCAGTTTTGCTTATAAGGACAATTCTGTCAAGAATCCCGCAGAACCAGACTTTCTGTCGAAAGCGCTTTCCTCGGGGCGCAAGGATAAACCAACGGATAATAGCAACCAGCCGCAGCAACAAAAACAAAAAGGACAAGTGGTAGGAACCCTCCAAGATCTAGAAAAACCCTATCTCCGCTTGACAACCTATGTCAAACCAGAAAATGTTCGACCCATGTCAGTTCTAATTCAATCTCTGGCGCATATTAAGAGCAAATATTTCCAGGAAGAAGACTTTGAATGGGCCAACGAGCAGCTCAAGAGTGTGAGGCAAGACATTACTGTCCAGCGACTTCGCAATAAATTCGTTCTGGATGTCTACGAAACGCACGCTCGCATCTTGTTGGAACATGGTGATTTACCAGAATTTAATCAGTGTCAGACGATGATCCGGTACTTGACAACGTCAGGCGTCGAACCAGAGGATGCCGGATTGGACCCCATGGGAATGGCAGCCACGGATACCGACAATGATAGCGACCGCACGGTTGAGCCACTGGTGCAATCAGAGGAACATTCTGATGAATTTCGTGCCTACCATGTCATTTATTCCTTGGTCCAAAATTCGTGGGAAGATTTGTCCAAGGCTCTGATTCGGGTCCGAGAGATTATTCGCAACCAAGATGGTGATGGAAGCAGCTTTATGTCTTCCTCGTCGTCATCCTCGTCATCCTCCTTGTCCAAAAGCAGTCGCCACAGTCTGCAAGTTGTCAAGAGTGTCATCCACAACGATTATCGTGCCTTCTTTCGATTGTACGAAGCCGCTCCTCACATGTCAGCGTATTTGATGGACTTTTTGGTCAAACGAATGCGCGAAAAAGCTTACGAACGCATCATTGCCGCATATCGACCTACCATTTGTGTAGAGCATTTTCGCGAGACGCTCTGTTTCCATGACATGGAAGAGACGAGACTTTTTCTGCGACAATTGGGGGCAGTCTTTGTCAAGGGGGAGCCGCCTATCTGGGTGGACTGCAAAGCTTCGAGTTCCAAGAAATGCATTCACATCCTATCCATGTAGGTAGCGCAGGTTGAATTCTTATCAACCATTTTACTTCACGCATATTCCTATTGTCATGAAAGCAAGAACCTTTTACGATTTGTCGTTGCCTGCAGATCTGTCTCTTTTATCCAAGATTGTCGTTCATGACTGCACAACCGAAGAAAAGCCAGCGAAATGTATGTCATCTCTTGGCATTTGGTTGCGCCCTTTCTATTTCACAGAATGGCGTTTGTTGCTGGGACGCAATAGCAACCACCAAGCCACACACTAACAATGAGGCTCGCTCAAATTTCTAAGCCAAAGTTATTCTGAAGATGATTTCAAAAAGGGACGAAAGGTATGGCAAAGATTGCTACGATGGGAACCTGGCAACTCACACCTGCACACCTTCGCGACCGCATTACTTCAACGTACAAGATGATACAGTCGCACAGAGAGAATCTGGGAATTGCCATTCTTTGCACCGCTCGACCAGACAAGTATTGTAAGACTCAGCTGTTCTTGGCTGAGCATGAAAGAGTGTTCTGCAAGGGTTCAAACACTAAAGTCGTTATTGCACGCGTGAAGCTTCATCCATTCAACAGTCAATCTCAACCTCTTTACAAACTTGGTAGCAATATATTTATAGTAGCTAAATTGGTGTTCGTTGCCTACTGGAACACCTCGATTACATAAAAACTCACATTCAATCACTTTGAATCATGGCACCCCGTCATGATTTGTTTTTCATATTCATTTTTCCGTGTCATACATGTAGGCCCAATCGATCATGAAGGAGGAGTTACAGGAGTACTTCCAGTTCCCATCTCACGAGTCCGTTTCCAAGAACGATCCAATTGGGTCACTTCTGGGGCCTTGATAGTTGAGTGATACGAGGGTAATCTGATATTGGTAGCTAAAGGTGGTGATAGTGGTTTCGGTTGTCGAGCACACTTGGACGGACGCCGATGACTGCCCAAACTATTGTCACCATCCTTTTCCTCGCCTTCCTTGCGCTCTTCTTCCTCTTCCTCTTCATCATCATCGTCATCGTCATCATCGTCGCTGCTCAAGCTGTTCTTGCGCCGTTTGTCGTACATGTTGATTTTAGTCGCTTTCCGTACGTATTCCATTACAACAGGATCGTACTTCATGATGAATTTGTCGCGTTGATTCAACGCTTTGGCCCGCTTCGCTAAATGTGGGTACCGCTGCTCCAACTGGCACAACCACTTCCACGCCAATCGTTTGCGTCCCGTTCGTGTTTTCATCCAAACCTCATCAAAGTTGCGAGCCGAACAAAAGTTTTGGGTAATGCCCACGGTGTGCGTCAAATTGAGTACAGCATGCCACCAACCATTGGGAACAAAGACGGTTTCGCCGGGATTTTGGGTAAATTCATAACAGGCAAAGTCTTTGTAATCACTGTTGCTGGGCGTGGCACTACCAAAGCACGCGGCGGCGGCCTTGCGTTTGATCCTCGGTAGAATGTACATGAAATAATGAATGGGTTCATCGTCTTCATCGTCCCGAATTAAATCTTTTCCCTTGACGATACTTTTCGGAACATGAGGCGGAAAGAGGACCCAGCGCTTTTGTCCGTGAATGAGCGTGTTCCAGGCACTGGTAGCAAGAGGATCGATATGTACCGAGGTTCCAGATCGTTCGGGTCCTACGAGAAACCAACGGTAGGGAGGTCTTCGACTTTCACTGCACAACCGAAACAGATCTTCTCTAAAATATGATGGTACCTTGTAGTCGCCTGGGGTGGTGGTGGTGTGGTGGTAATGAAGAACAATGTGAGTTTCGTCCTTATGATTCTTTGCTTAACAAGAATAAACAACAACTGTCAAATTTCGTATTACTTGAAAAGAAACAAAAAACGTACGCAACAATTTCTTGGAGACTTTGTCATCTTCAAACGCCGAATCGAAAATATAGAGTGGCGAATCATCGTGATTGTTCTGCAAGTACCTAAAAAAGTGCTTTAGCTTGATTTTGATGGAATTTCCATCGTCGTCTTCACCGCACTTGAAGGCTCGTTCTCGCAATTCGGGATCTCGTTCCAAGTGCCAAAAGCTCCACCGGTCCAATGCAGGCCAAGGTTCTGCTGCTTCCGTAACACCTCCGTCGTGACCATTCGGAATGTTGCGAATCACTGCGGGTACCCTGTGGCTTTCGTAGTCCCGAGCAAACTGCGAAACAGTCAACGTAGTGGCATCGATAACAACCGGAATGTCTTCAGGAATTTCATTGATTGTCGTTGCATTGCTAGTGCTAGTGCTATTTCTATTGGCACCTGTAGTTGTAGTGCCACTGGTAGTAGGACTACTACAGCTTTGGTTGTGCTGTTGAGACGGAATAAAGGCTTCATAGTCTTCCGAAAGACCATTTACGAAGGAAGGAAAGACTTCAAACAAACCGTCACATTCCCAGTCATCCAAGTCGGGACGATGTTTGGCCTTGGCCCGACGCATTGTCGTATGCCATCCCATGGTATAATAATGTTGTGGAGTGCGTGGCGAATTGAATGAATCTTTTGTCGATTAACAAGAAAGATATTCTTTGTTCTACGAGAACTGCGACTGTCTACACTACCTCTCGCTACTCCTAGTAGCTACTAAATTGGTGGTTGTAGTAGTGGTAGACCTGGATTAGGGTCTCTTGCGGTGGTGGCAGCACGCAGCAATCAAAGCAGTCTTGTAGAGGAAGTCCTCGTTGGAATGTTTTTCGTGGCTCAGAAAAGGAGAAAGAAAGACCGGAAGGAGCGCAACCCGAACCCAATCATCAATTTCTCATTAGAGTTAGAAATAGAAAATGTCATTGAATAGTAGACCCACAATTAGTAGACCTACTACCAGGTACAGTAGCTAGTAGTAGAGCAGGTATTCACCTCTTTGCCGTGTTGTAGCAGCAAAAGAACGAGAACACTACTACTACTGGTACTCGACTACTTGCGGAAGTAAAAAAATAGGCGCAGCTCTGTAGGCAGCAACAAGGCCCGATTGGAAACTTTTAAATGTACAAGGCAAGTGGTCATTACAGGTTGCATACTAGTACCTGGTAACGGGTTGCAAAAAATAGTAGTTTTTCAAACATCGCACACACAGTGTGCAGGAGGTACTGTTGGTTGTCAGCCAGCTTTATGATTCGTCATCAAGCTGACTTTTTGTAGTGAATGCAAGGCTGCACACAGCAACAACAACAAAAAGGCAGCGAAGGCAGCCAGCCAGTAACTACAGTAGACTACTGAGTAAGCTACTCCGTCCATTAATAGTCTTTTCTTTCGTGCAATACGCTACAACAACAAGAACACCAGAACAACACAAAAAACTATTCAAAAATAAACCAACCAACCAACCAACCAACTAACCAACCAACTAACCAACCAACCAAACAAGCACATTTTGACTATCCATACATGAATAATACGCCCAAAACAAGGCTCGAATGCAAATACACGGACTCGAGATCTTTCACTTCATGACTTCTTAATAACCAATGGTAATACTGCAGTTTAAGGGTTAACGTTTTCACAATCATCAGTACCGGTATTGTTGATCCTACTTTGCGATTCGACGTTCGAACCTGGCACTCCAAGACATAATAAAAGATATGGAAGACATATATTTGGATTGAGAGGTCTGGCTTTCAGATCGTGCATTTTCAAGTCGCATATCTTTTTCAGGTGAAATTGCTCAAGTTATTTATTAAAATTAGGTGTCATCCATCATCATACCATGCTGCCGTGGTGATGTGGATTTTCCTGGATGCTGCTGAAGAGATGGTTGAATATGAATTACACTGTCACATTGTAGTACCAGGTACTGTTGTACAAGATTCGTACGTGGGAGTATATTTTTTTGATTGTGCGCCACTAATTACGTATTTATTTATTACAGAAGGATCAATCATCAGCCAACAAACAAATGCCATAGTAATTAATACTCATAATTTTCGAGGACCTCACTACAAAATTGCACAAAACATTATTATTATCAAGCGAGGCAACAGCGCTCTCTTTTTTCGTTTTTGTTTTTATCTTTTTCACAATTTTAAATTTTAATTTATCTATTATATTATATTCTTTTTCAGAATGATGAACTTTCATTCAGTCGTTCGCATCTTGAGGCCTGCCGTTGCTGCTAATAAACGCATGTTTGCTTCGGCGACTGCCAAAGAAACTGCCACAACCACTACCACAACAACGACGGCAGTTCGAGGAATTTTATCCAGAAACAATCAAAAGTTTTCATCCATGGCCGAATCTTACGATTCGGATTCCGATTTTACTACCACTGGATCTGCTGCTGCTGCTGCTGCTGGTGGTGGTTTGGATCCCAATGCCAAGTACACAACCGTGGCTGCTTCTCCTCGTCAATTGTGCGATTTTGAATTGATTGCCAATGGAGGATTCGATCCACTGAATGGATTTATGGGACAAGCGGAATACGAAAACGTCTGTACCAATTACCGTCTTACCAATGGTGCACTGTGGCCCATTCCTATCGTCATGGATATCGACGAGGCTACCAAGATCCATTTGGAGTCCAACGATGGAAAACTCTTAATTACCGATGCCAACGGTACCGAACGTGGCATCTTGCACGTAGAACAAATCTACAAGCCCGATAAGAAGATGGAGGGAGATCTGGTCTACGGTGGCAACAAGGATCACTGTGAAATTATCAACATTAACACCAACGTGAAAGAATACTACGTTGGTGGACGTGTCGAGGTCCTTAGTCTTCCCGAGTACGAAGACTACAAGGATTTGAGACGCACTCCCAAGGAAGTCAAGCAATTCTTTCAGGATAACAATTGGGACAAGGTTGTTGCCTTCCAGACCCGAAATCCCATGCATTTTGCCCACATTGAACTGACAAAGTTAGCCGCGGAGCGTATCGGTGCCAAGGTATGTCTTTGCTTTTGTTGTTGGTCCACAAATAAATGATGACGAGGCTATTGTTTGGCAATATTTGAATTTTTAATTTTCTCGTTCCATTTGATTTTTTTGTTCAGCTCTTTTTGAACCCTGTTGTCGGACCCACCAAGCCTGGTGATATTCCGTACGATACCCGCATGAAGTGTTACCATGCCGTCCTCAACGAATACCCCGAAAACCATGTTTTGTTGAATACGTTGCCGTTGGCTATGCGTATGGGGGGACCTCGCGAGGCCATGCTTCATGCTCTGATCCGCAAGAATCACGGATGCACCCATTTTATCATTGGACGTGACCACGCTGGTCCTGGATCAGACTCTACCGGGGAAGATATATATGGTCCTTATGAAGCGAGGGACTTCCTGGAAGCACACAAGGAGGAAGTGGGTATCGAACCCGTTCCATTTGAGGAAATGGTATATATTGAAGAGGAAAAGAAGTACTTTCCCCGATCCGCTGTTCCCGAGGGCGTTAAACCTCTCAAAATTAGTGGAACCGATGTTCGTCGGATGCTCAAGACTGGAGAAGAAATTCCCGATTGGTTTTCTCCTCCACGAGTTGTCAAGATTCTTCGAGAAAATAGCAAACCCCAGGAATAATTTTGTGTGTGGATCAATTCAACAAAGAAACACTATGCCTAGCAGAGGGCTTGCAGGAGCAAAAAAAGGCAGCATTACATGTACAACAACAACAATCCAAAAACCTGAGTATCAATCATCCTAGTATGAACGGCTTGCATAACAAGATATAGTACAAACACAGAAAATGCTCTACACAAGAAATCTTTACCAATTGCTTTCTCGCTGTTTTTGCCCCCTTCTACCCTTTTTTTTTTGCAGTTTGGACGGAGATAGCTTGTTTGCAAAACTAGTTCTTCGCAGTAGCTGTAGTTTCTGGCGTAGCTTGCCATTCCCATCTAATCTCTTACAGTGTTTTGTATTGTAGTTTAGCAGATCGACAAGATCCTTAACTCTACTGTAAAGTCAGATCAAGTGTGGCTTCCATAATGTCCTTGGAAATACTCGAGTACTTTACTCTAACGACACGTTGAACCTACCTCAACCTCACAACCATTACGCACATCAGCGTTTTACCTGGTAACCACCAGAAAACCAAAGCCACGATCAGCTCCTTTACCCATCACCCATCATCATACTCTGGAACGTTATCCCACTCACGCAGCCACCAGTCTTACCAATCATCACACAACAACTACCACCATGGCGGATAACGACGACGACAAGAAGAACGATAGTAGTAGTAAACTATCTTTTTATGAAGATGAAGAAAATTTACACAAACTGTGTAATTTCCTTCGCAGTCAGGAAGGACCGAAAGTTCGAGAGTCTCTCTTGATGGATAAGAGAGTCCATTTTTTGAAGGGTACGTCAAAATTTAGGTAGCAGCATGGGCGAGCGAGATTTCTAACGGGCAATGCTGCTATGGAGATTGGTTGCGCCAAGTCTACAAACTAACTTTCTCACACAACGTTTATGATTTTGTCCCTCCTCTGCTACGTATACACACACTCAACAACAACAACAATCAAACAGGTGAAAAACTCGTCAATTTTCTTGTAGAACCCAAGAAAGGAACCAAATGGCCTAATAAATTGCCAAAATTTGATAACAGACCAGATGCGATTGCTGTTTGTCGAGATATGTGCAAATTACAGTATTTGCTTCGCGCAGAAAAGCGAGGGAAAGGTGAATTAGGCGTAAGTTCGTGCATTGTGTTTGTTATTGTTGCACTCTCGAGTACGTGATAGAATGTGCATGCATGCGAATGCGTCTAATAACTTTTTGTTATTCCAATAACATTGGTATGATTGTTTTTTGGGCGCAGATGACACGAAACAAGGAATTTGATGAATCGGGCTACTTTGTCTGGGTATACGAGGGAGATAAAACCATGAGTCATTTAATGACGGGAGCCCTCGTTTTGGGATTCCTTTTTTGCGTCTGCTTTCCCATCTGGCCTACCTTCCTGCGAGTCTTTGTCTGGTACATGTCAGTGACATTGTTGCTCTTTATCTTCTTCCTGATTACCAGTCGAGCCTTATTGTTCTTATTCGTTTGGATTGCCGGATTCGAATTTTGGTTTTTGCCCAATCTCTTTGACGAATCATTGAGCTTTGTTGATTCCTTTAAACCCGTTTATTCCTTTGAGGCAACTCCTCCCGGTCAACTTCCGTACCGACTCGGTGTGGGTGTTGCATTCTTTTCCTTTTGCTACTGGGCCGTGACTCAGCCCTCGGAATTTGATGGCTTTGTACAAGGACAGGGAGATTTTTTGAAAGATTTGTACGCCGGAACGCTGTTGTCGGATATGTCGCAGGAAGATAAGGAGAATATTGACAAACCAAAGGTGCAATCGTTGGACGATTTGCTCAAGTCATTAGACGAGGAAGTTGAAGAGAATGAACAATTCCACGTGAACAAGGATGATTTGGAGGAAGACGCCAATTTGGATTCGCTACTGGACAATTTGGTGGACAATGAAGAAGAAATTGTTGACGACGAGGAGTAGAATTCATTTTGCTGCAGCAACAACAAGCAAGTCACACACGTCTTTTGGGTGGGTGTGCCTACTATCATTTCAATCCACAAACAAAAATGCAACCGTTTCAGGAATGGTGACATTGTAAAAAAGTCTGTAAAGACTTTATAACTGACTTAGTGTAAAACATAGCTTGTGACTACAGGATGTACTGGTTGCAATTTATTTTTTGTTGTTGGCTAATAAAGGGAGAGAGCCCATGAGATTGTTGTAGTTTGTAGTCAATGTTTTACGTCATTTTTATTATAAATAGTAGACTACTACTCTAGTAGTCTACTATTAGTCTAGTAGCTAGTAGGAGACTAGACTAGTAGTCAAATAGTACCGGTATTTATTTCGACAGCAATTTTTTTGCTTTGTATTTGATTCACCACCCGGGCATAATATTTTCAATGGAAGCTCACTGAAGGCCTCGGAAACACACACACCGATTTTACAATGATACCACAGAGCTTGTCTTAGTCTAGTCTACTCATCACATCGATACATCCATTATTAACACAAAGTTACTCTACAGCTTCATTCCATTTTACTCTCACGATTAGGGAAATAGCTCTCATTCTTGGCATTAAAAGATCCATTAGTAGGAACCAACCAATCTACCAACATGGCCCCTAAAGACAAGACGGAAGCCGTCGATTTGGCCGCTTCATCGGACAACAAGAAGAAGAAGGGCGACAACAAAAACGGCGGCAGCAATAAGAAGAAAACAGAAGA
>Ga0210025_1003874_pt1 | contig 13228 bp, 10 predicted proteins | sample CryGeyme20150102_FD_183989 | JGI IMG/M metagenome (GOLD analysis project Ga0210025, IMG submission 183989) | Groundwater microbial communities from Crystal Geyser aquifers in Utah, USA - Crystal Geyser metaG 2015-0102 (SPAdes) (version 2) | ecosystem: Environmental > Aquatic > Deep subsurface >...
TTTTTTTTACCACATTTTCCCTCCAAATTGCCTGCAATACCGGAACCACAAAAATGGTCATTATCTGAATCACCATTCCCCCAAAAATTGGGATAGCCATTGGCACCATAATATCGGCTCCTTTTCCGGTGGATGACAATACCGGCAAAAGCGCAATAATGGCCACTGCGGCAGTCATCATAGCCGGGCGAACTCTTTTTGACCCGGCTTCCATCACGGCATCACGAACTTCTGAAACGGTTTTTGGATTTCGTTTTTCAAAAACATCGTGAATGTAAGTTCCCATTAAAACGCCGTCATCTGTCGCAATTCCAAAGAGGGCTATAAATCCAACCCAAACTGCCACACTCAAATTGATGGTGTGCATTTGAAACAAATCGCGCATATTTTCTCCGGAAAGCGAAAAATTCATAAACCAAGGCTGGCTATAGAGCCAAATCATAATAAATCCGCCTGAAAAAGCCACAAATACGCCCGAAAAGTGAATAGAAGAGGCAATAATGGTTTTAAATTGAAAATACAGCAACAGAAAAATTAGCACCAAACTAATTGGAACCACAATGGCCAATCTTTTAACGGCGCGTACCTGATTTTCATAATTTCCAGAAAATTTATAGCTCACCCCTGCAGGGACTTTTAATTCACCCGAATCTATTTTTTTCTGAAGGTAATTTTGGGCATCATTCACAACGTTCACTTCAGCAAAACCATCGCGTTTGTCGAAAAGCACATAGCCCACTAAAAAAGTATCTTCACTTTTTATCATTTGCGGACCGCGCACATAATTCAATTTTGCCAATTCCCCCAGCGGAATTTGGGCGCCGCTTTTGGTAGGAACGAGTATTTTTTTAATGCTTTCGGGATCATCTCGCAATTCCTGTGGATAACGCACCCGAACAGGAAAACGTTCCCTTCCTTCAACTGTGGTGGTTATTTCCATCCCGCCAATGGCGGTTTCCATGGTTTTTTGCACATCTTCAATGCTTAATCCATAACGGGCAATGGCATTTCTGTCGATCTCAATTTCCAAGTAAGGTTTCCCTACAGTGCGATCGGCAAAAACAGCTTCCGCTTTCACAGAAGGCACTTCTTTTAAAAGTCCTTCCAATTGCAATCCAAATTCCTGGATGATTTGCAAATTTGGGCCATATACCTTTATGCCCATTGGCGCGCGCATTCCAGTTTGCAACATCACCAAACGGGTTTCGATAGGTTGTAGTTTTGGGGCAGAGGTAACGCCCGGAATATTGGTGGCTTTTACAATTTCATCCCAAATATCATCAGGGTTTTTTATATGTTCCCGCCAGTTTCTGTAATATTCCCCGTCTTCATCTTCAATCAGGTTTTCTTGGGAAACTTTTTTATAGATGGCTTCTTCGTTGCTTAAAGTATCCCCCGATTTCAAAATAAACCGATTGTTTTTATCCACTTTAAACGCTATAGGTTGCCCATCGCCATCAAGGATGTATTTCGGTTTGTAATTAATGATATTTTCATACATAGAAATAGGCGCAGGATCCAAGGCACTTTCAATTCTGCCTAATTTTCCTACTGAAACTTCCACTTCAGGAATAGCCGTAACGGCTATATCGAGCTGTTGCAAGGTTTTTTTGGAGGCTTCAATTCCAACATGGGGCATTGAAGTTGGCATCAGCAAAAAGCTACCTTCATTTAAAGCTGGCATAAATTCTTTTCCAACTCCCGGAAAAGTGTGCGCCATTCCTGACCAAACGGAAGTGGTTCTAATATTCCAGCCCACTTTGTCAAATCCGTTGGCGGCAAAACCGAAGATTTTCGGGAAGCCAAGCCAAATCAAGATTCCAAAGAAAATGGTGATTATGGGTATCAGCAAAAATTTCACTTTATTTAAAAGGCACCAATTTAATATTTGTTTATAAAACTTGACCATGCCCATTAAAATTGCCAAAATACTGGCCAATAATACAATCACGAAAATATAGTTGGAAAACACCGAATTTTGATGTCCCAGCGGCAGCCATTCTTCTGTTAAGAAAAATAGGGTAACCGCAACCATGATAAACAAGGTAATTTGGGTGGAATACTTTCCTAAAAACTGCGGGTTTCTGTCTTCTGCCAACCTTAAAATTCCTATTGCCACTAAAGCCAAAGGCAACCAGAAACTGAAGTAAATAGATAAAAACAATCCTGCAACAATCAGAATGATATTCCACATACGGACCATTTTTTCTTTTTGGATTCTGATATTAAAGGCAAAATAAGAAAGCATTGGCAAAATTAAAATTCCGATGATAAAGGAAGCACCAAGCGCAAAAGTTTTGGTAAAAGCCAACGGCCTGAATAATTTTCCTTCTGCATTTTCCATAAAAAATACGGGTAAAAAACTCACAACCGTAGTTAACAAAGCCGTAGTTACCGCAGGGAAAACTTCCATAGTGGCTTGATGAATGACTGCCAATAATTTAGCTCCTTTTGAATCTTTGTTTTCGGGCATTTCTAAATGCCTTATGGTATTTTCAACAAAAATAATTCCAACATCCACCATGACCCCAATGGCAATGGCAATTCCAGAAAGGGCCACCACATTGGCATCTACGTTAAAATAACGCATCGCGATAAAAGTCATAAGCACGCCAACCGGCAACAAACTTGAAATTAAAAGGGAAGCCCTTAAGTTGAGCACCAACACTAAAATTACGATAATACTGATTAAAATTTCGTGTGAAAGCGCATTTTCCAATGTTCCGATGGTTTCGTGAATAAGTTGGGTTCTGTCGTAAAAAGGAACGATTGTGACTTTGCTTACGGTGCCGTCGGCCAAGGTTTTTTGGGGCAAACCAACTGAGATTTCCTTGATTCTTGCTTTGGTATTTTCAATAGCCTGCAACGGATTGGAACCATAACGCGCCACAACCACGCCACCGACAACATCGGCACCGCCTTTGTCCAGAATTCCGCGTCTTTCAGCAGGACCTAAATGCACCACCGCTAAATCCTTAACTAAAATGGGCTTGTTGTTGGTTGCGGTAACTACCGTATTTTCAATATCTTCAACCGATTTTATATAACCAAGTCCGCGAATGAGGTATTCAACTTTGTTAATTTCCAACGTTTTTGCGCCAATGTCACGATTTGAATTTTTTACCGCCATCATCACTTGGTCTATGCCAATGTTGAAGGCTTTTAGGGCATCCGGATTTACGTCGATTTGGTATTCTTGGATAAATCCGCCCACTGAAGCCACTTCCGCCACACCTGTAGTGCCGCTTAATCCGAGTTTTACATAAAAATCTTGTATGGTGCGCAATTCGTGAGAATCCCAGCCACCAGTTACATTCCCTTGCGGATCGCGTCCTTCCAGGGTGTACCAAAATACTTGACCCAATCCTGTGGCGTCAGGGCCCATAGAAGGTGACACACCTTGCGGCAATACATTGGCAGGAAGCGAATTTAATTTTTCCAACACTCGGGTTCGGGACCAATAGAATTCTATATCTTCTTCAAAAATGATATAAATAATGGAAAACCCAAACATGGAGGTGCTTCTTATGGATCTTACACCGGGAATTCCCAATAGGGATGTAGTTAAAGGATAGGTAATTTGGTCTTCAATATCCTGGGGAGACCGGCCCGACCAATCGGTAAATACAATTTGTTGGTTTTCGCCTATATCGGGAATGGCATCTACCGGAACGGAATCTTTTGGTAGGAATCCAATATCCCAGCTAAAAGGCGCCGTAACCAAACCCCAGCCGATAAATGATGCCAGCAAAAGTACGGTAACCAGTCGGTTATAAAGAAAATATTTTATAAGTTTATCGAACATTTTTTTGATAATTTAATGAGTTGATTTTGATAGTGCATTATGAAATAATTCAGAAATAAATTTCGACAATGCTTCAACGCCTAAAGCTACATACTTTGGCGGTCAAAAAAAATGGTTAAATAATCAAATACGGAAAACTTGGTCTAAAACAGGGATGTCTGTGACCAGTAATGGTGGGGTGTAATTTTGATAAGCAACGGGATGGTGTTGGTAAGCTTGTTCAAAGTTAAAAGCCTTGAAGTCAACAATTAACGCCACTTGATTAAGTTCTAAAGCAATGGCCGTTAAGGCTTTTTGTTCCAGGTTTTGACCCTGAATAAACACCTGAACATTGTGGCAACATCCATTAGATTTAAACGTATTGGAAGTGGTTTTTTTATCACACAAGTTCATTTGTTGCATACCACAATCGGCTGCGTGCGAAAAAATAGATTCACTAAAAAGCTGGTTGCCACAATAATGCTTATCAACACTAAAGGAAAGCGTTGAAAAAAGCATTGTAAATGCTAATAAAAAAGACGTTATTTTAAAGCTCAACTTTTTCATAAACTATGCAAAGGTATAAACTTTTTAATACTGCAAGCCCTTTTAAAAAAAAATAAAACTATTTAACAAAAATTTATAGGTTGATAATGATGCGCTTAACCTGTCATTAAGTTTTAATAGGTTTAGCATCGCCACCTAGTTTGTTGGAGGACAAAAGCAACAAAACCACAACCGTTTACACGCAACTTACCACAAAAAGTACCAATTAGCTAAAAAGCCCTTTTGATGATTTCTAGGAAAAATATTAATACATTTGATGTAACTAAAGTTTGAAGGTTATCAGACCTACAACCCAAATTTGGAGTGATAGGTATGATGGAGTTATACATATAAGTTAGTTGTAAGCAAGCCTAGAGAACGACAGTACTCCGAAAAAACATACATCTGAAAAACGAACATTGACATCTTGACAAGAACTAACGAACTGACTTTGGAGACACACAATCCGACCCGATTGTTTTAAAAATTTTTCCCACCGCACATTTAAAAAAATAATTTTAGCCAACCGAACATTGGCACATTTGCAAAACCGCACGAGCCGACACTCGACCCAAGTTTTGCAAAAGAGCCAATTTCCCACCGCTTGACAGGAATGTTGAAAATAATTTGAAATAAGTGACGACAAATCAAAAATCTTTTTCTAATTTTGACACATTATGTCAATAGAAGTTATGTCAACAGAAACAATAGGCGAAAAGCTAAGACACATTCGAGAAGAAAAGGAACTTCCATTGCGGAAAGTTGCTGCTTTGCTAGACATTGATGTGGCGATTTTAAGCAAAATGGAACGTGGGGAGCGGAAAATCACAAAAGAAGTAGTTCTAAAACTTGCCGACATATACGATTATAACGCAGACGAACTTTTAGTTTCGTTCCTAAGTGACAAGATTTTGTATGAAATTCAAGACGAAGATTTAGGAATAGAAGCACTGAAAGTAGCAGAAGAAAGAGTAAAATATTTAAAAGCGAATAAGAGGAAATGACAATAAAGCAACTCATAGAAAAATATACAGCCGACAGGGATTATTACTTGACAAGCAAGTATAATGAAACACTGCTTCGCAGTGATTTCTTAGACCCGTTTTTCGAGTTGCTTGGTTGGGACATTAAAAACAATGCAGGTAAACCGACCAACGAAAGAGAAGTGATTTTGGAAGAAGCTTTAAAAGCAAATGCTTCTGAACATTCAAAAAAACCTGATTACACATTCCGACTATTTTCAGAAAGAAAATTCTTTTTAGAAGCTAAAAAACCTTGTATTTCTGTTGAGTCAAATAATGATACTGAAAAACAAGTTAGACGATATGGTTTTACAGCCAAATTGAAAATCTCAATTTTATCAAACTTTGAATACCTAATAATTTATGATACATCAGTAAAAGTTGAGAAAGATGATAATTTCCACAAAGCACTTGTAAAAAAATACCATTACACAGAATACGAAAGCAAGTTTGAGGAAATCAAACAACTTTTAGGGAAAGAATCAGTTTATTCAGGGGGATTTGAAACGGAGTGGAAAGAAATTGAAAGCAAAATCAATCAATATTCGATTGACAATTTATTCCTGAACCAAATCAACGAATGGAGAAAAGCTTTAGGTGCTGAAATTTACAAACACGACCCGAAAATTGACGAGCAACAACTAAATGATGTTGTTCAAAGCTATATCAACAGAATTATTTTCCTTCGTGTTTGTGAGGACAGAAGTTTAGAAGATTACCAAACTCTCTTAAAGTTTGCTAATACAAATGATTTCAATGCTTTAATCAAAAAGTTTGAGCAAGCAGACAAACGCTATAATTCAGGCCTGTTTGACCAATTGCTAAAGAACAAGATTGTAGAAAATATCAGTTCGGTATTTTGGACAATTATCAAGCAGTTGTATTATCCTGAAAGCCCCTATTCATTCAGCGTTTTTTCTTCAGATGTATTGGGAAGCATTTATGAAATCTTCCTTTCCGAGAAATTGAGCGTTCAAAACACTTCAATTGTTTTGGTAAAAAAACCTGAAAATATTGACCGTGATATTATCACTACACCAACTTTCATCATTAGCTATATTTTGCGAAATACCATTCTAAAAAAATGCGAAGGAAAATCTGACAAGGAAATTTTGAAGTTGAAATTCGCTGACATCTCTTGCGGTTCAGGTGCTTTTTTATTGGAGCTTTTCCAATTGCTCAATGATATTTTGATTGACTTCTACCTGAAAAATGATAAATCAAAGCTCATTCAAACCAATATCAACACTTATAAACTTCCATTCGAGATAAAAAGAAAACTTTTATTGAATTGTATTTATGGAGTTGATAAAGACTATAATGCAGTAGAAGCGGCAAAATTTGGTTTGCTACTCAAATTGCTTGAGAGTGAAGATGTAAATTCAACCAACAAAACAAAACCTGTTTTACCCGACCTTTCAAAAAATATTTTTTTTGGAAACAGTTTGCTGAATCCAAAACAAGTTACCAACAAGAAAGATCAGGTAATTATCAATCCGTTTGATTTTTCAAAACATCGTTTTGATGTGATTGTAGGAAATCCACCTTATATGAAGTCGGAAGATATGAAAAACATCACTCCTCTTGAATTGCCACTTTATAAAGCCAACTATGATTCAGCTTATAAACAATTTGATAAATACTTCCTTTTCCTTGAACAAGGAATAAACTTGTTGGCAGAGAACGGAATTTTAGGTTATATCGTTCCAAGCAAGTTTACAAAAGTTGGTGCGGGTAAAAAACTTCGTGAATTACTTGCCGAGAAAGAGTATTTAAATTCCATCGTTTCATTTGGAGCAAACCAAGTTTTTGCCGACAAGACAACATACACTTGTCTATTAATTTTAAATAAGAAACCACAAAAAACTTTCCAATATGGAGAAGTAAAAAGTTTAAAGAGTTGGAAAATTAGAGAACCCGAAGCAGTTAAATATGCTTTGAAAAGAACAAAAGAGTTAGATAGTGAAGTTTGGGTATTGGTAACGCCTGAACTTACAAACGCACACAATAAAATCGTTTCACAAAGTATAAAACTTAATGATTTGGTTGGAAGTGACAATATTTTCAATGGGATTCAGACCAGTGCAAATGATGTTTACATTTTCATCCCAACTAGAGAGGACAAGAAACACTATTATTTCACCAAAAAAGGTATTGATTACAAGATTGAGAAGGAAATAACAAAACCCTACTTTCAAACTTCTTCGGGCGAAGATAATTTATACACTTACAGAACATTCAAGCCGAATGCGAGGGTAATTTATCCTTATGTTACAACAAAAACAAGCGTTGACATAATTCCTCTAACAAATATTCAAAAGAAATTTCCTTTAGCTTATGGCTATTTACAAAAGCATAAAACCATTTTAAATAATCCGAAACGGGATATAAAACCAGAGCCAAAAACAAAAACTGAGTGGTACAGATACGGAAGACATCAAAGTTTGGATAGTTGTGGACTTCCTTCAAAAATTATTGTTGGCGTTCTTTCTGTTGGTGATAAATATGCTATTGACATTCACGGAACATTAATATCATCAGGAGGAACGGCAGGATATTGTGTTGTTGCAATCCCTACAGATTCTGACTATTCTATTTATTACATTCAAGCCATTCTCAACTCAAAATATTTGGAGTGGTTCAGTGCTTTGTATGGAGAAATTTTCAGAGGTGGTTACATAGCGAGAGGAACAAAGGTTTTGAAGAATTTGCCTATCCGAAAAATTAATTTTACCAATTCAAAAGAAAAAACACTTCACGACAAAATCGCAGAAACGCAAAAAGAATTAATCCGAATTTATGACCAAATAGATGCAAATGCAGGAAACAAAAGGGCTTTAACTCCACTGCAAGGACAATTTGTGAGAGAAAAAGTTAACCTAGAAAAGCTATTAGCTAAATTATACGATTTAGGTAGTGATGATTTATTAATCCCATTAATCAAAGAATTGTATGAAGCTAATTAAGAACGCAACAGCCGAGAAATTGAGAGGTGGTTTTTATACGCCAGAGCCAATTGCTGCATTCATTTTAAAATGGGGCATCAATGGAAGTTCAGATTATGAAATTTTAGAGCCAAGTTGTGGAGACGGTGTTTTTCTTGAACAACTGAAAGAAAATAATCATAAATTCAGATCGGTAACAGCCATTGAGTTTGATGATATTGAAGCGGAAAAAGCGGAAATGATAAAACTCAATAACAAAAGTGTTATCAATACAGACTTTCATTTGTATTGCAATGAAACAACTGAAAAATTTGATTTAGTCGTAGGAAATCCACCATACATCCGTTACCAATATTTTCAAGAAGAACAGCAAAACGAAGCAATCAAAGTATTCAATCGTGCAAAACTCAAATACTCAAAATTAACCAATGCTTGGGTTTCTTTTGTGGTTGGTTCAAGTTTGTTGTTGAAGGAGAAAGGAAAAATTGGTTTTGTGATTCCTGCTGAATTATTGCAAGTTTCTTATGCCCAACAACTACGAGAATTTTTAGCACACTTCTATAACAAAATCAACATCATTTCTTTTGAAAAATTGGTATTCCCAGACATTCAACAGGAGGTGGTTTTATTGCTTTGCGAGAAAAACGGAAGTGATTCCCATTTGATTGAACACTTAGAATTAAGAGATGCTTCAGATCTTGAAAAACTGGATGTGAACATCCTAAAAAGTCCTTCAAAAAAGATTGATTTCAAATCTAACAAATGGACATATTACTTTTTGGAACAAGAGGAAATTGATTTCCTTGAAAGAATTGCTTCAATAAGAAAAGTCCCAACGATTGGAAATTATGCCAAAGTTGAAGTAGGAATAACCACAGGAGCAAATAACTATTTTACCGTTCCATTACCAGTTGTTGAAGCTTATGATTTGAAAGAATATGCAAAGCCAATGGTTGGAAGAAGCGTTCAGGTAAACAGTGTGATTTTCACGGAAAAAGATTGGAAGCTAAACAGACAAACCAAAGCAAAAGCACATTTATTGGTGTTTCCAGCCAAAGAGAAAATCAACGGACATAAAGGAGCAAACTCATATATAAGATTGGGCGAATCAATGGGAGTAAACAAAGGTTACAAAACAGGAATCCGTGATGATTGGTATGTAATTCCTTCCATAAAATTATCTGATGCTTTGTTTATCCGCAGAAACAATTTGTATCCTCGTTTAATCTTAAACGAAGCAAACGCATACACAACGGACACAATGCACCGTGTATTTATGAAAAAAGACACGGACAAAAACGCATTTATAGCCAGTTTTTACAATTCATTGTCTTTGGCTTTTTCTGAAATTGTTGGTCGTAGTTATGGCGGTGGTGTTTTAGAACTAATGCCAAGCGAAGCAGGAAAAATACTGCTCCCCTACCAAACCGACAATGCCGATTTACTTGCCACTATTGACAAAATGATGCGAGAGAAAAAAAGCATTGATGAAATTTTAAAAATCACTAACAAGCAAATTCTGAAAGATGGTTACGGCTTTACAGATAAAGAAATAAAATTAGCTGATAGTATCTGGAAAAAACTGTCTGCTAGAAGATTAAATAGGAGTAAATAATACTAAAAAATGAGAGATAAAATTATTAGTGCTGGTCAAAATTTAAAAACTTTAAGAATTGACTATACGGAAAAAGATGGTTCAAATGAAGGATGGAGAGAAGTGGAGCCCTACAGTTTTAGACCGGGTAATTTGTTCTTCGCTTATGATATAAGAAAAGGTGGCACAAGATCCTGTCTCGTCCTGAAATAGGTTTACACAATAAACGTGTAAAAAATGGACAAAAAGACAATAGAAAAAGAGGCGATAATAGCCGAATATTTAACAGGAGCAATCAGTTATCGGAAATTAGGAGATAAATACGGAATTGATTTTAGATTAATACATTCGTGGTTAATCAAAGTTTGGTTCTCCGCATCAACATTTGTGGTGAAAATCGCCACCTTCACCAAGCCCGAAAACGTTATAGGGCATTTTAGGACGACCGAACAAACACGAATAGACAGACACGAACGGCAATAAAAATATGAAAGCAAAAATATATCGGGGGACAAAAGAAATTGGCGGAACTTGTGTTGAGTTAACGGCAGACAATGGTAAAATCCTTTGGATTGACCTTGGAGCACCACTTGACGGCAAGAATCCGAATATTGATTATGCTAATAATAAGGTAGATGCATTATTAATTTCTCATCCTCATCAAGACCACTTTGGACTAATGGAAAAAGTGGGGACTGACGTCCCCATTTACATTGGCGAAGTGGCTTTTGATTTTATAAATGCAACGAAAATTTTTATAGACCTTCCTCTATTAAAAGGAAATTACAAAACAATAAAACCTTGGCAAACTTTTACGATTGCAGACACTTTCATAATACAATCCTTTTTAACCGACCATTCAACACCAGAATCGTTTTCGTTTATAATTGAAGCGGACGGAAAAAGAGTTTTTTATAGCGGAGACTTTAGGGCGACTGGCAGAAAAAAAATTGTATTCGATAAAATTGTTCAGAATCCACCGAAAAATATTGATTTACTATTGATTGAGGGAACAATGGTGGAACGAGCAAACCATATTTATTTAACAGAAGACAGTGTTGAGGAAGGAATTTATAATGTAGTTAAAAATCAGAAAAACGTTTCATTTGTAATCAGTTCAGCACAAAATATTGACCGTTTAATTTCTATTATTCGGGCTTGTAAAAAAACAGGAAAGAAAGTTGTAATTGATGTTTACACAGCTTGGCTATTGGAAATGTTACACAAACAATCAAGCAATGTTCCAACTATGGAATGGGAAGAAGTTAAAGTTTTCGACCATCCCAGCCAAATGGAAAAAATATCTGATAAATCATTTGACGAGTTTCGTGCAAGAATAATAGCAAACAAAATTGGGACAGCAGTTTTTAAAACTCCTTCTGACTTTATTTATTTTGTTCGTAATCCGAGCATTAAATTAGTGAATGAATTAAGAAAACACGGAAAAATAAATATTATTTATTCGCAATGGGAAGGATATTTAAAAGACGAGTTTAAACAATATTTTACAGACAACATTAACGCTCTTAAACAAGATAGCGACATTATTTATCATTCAATTCATACCAGCGGACACGCTGTTGTCCCTGACTTAATGAAATTTGCAAAGGCAATTGATTCAAATAAAATTATTCCAATTCATACCGCTTTCCCCGAAATGTTTAAACAAGAATTCGAGAAAAATGGCTTTACAAATATTGAACTTTGGGATGATGCATTAGAGTATAAAATATAAATCAAAAACAATGACAGAAGAATTAAAATACTTTTCACTTGCACACGAATTGAATGAAGAATTCAAAACTTTCCTTGCGAAAAACAAAGTTCATTTTAGACCAAGTTTAAATTCTTTATCATTAATATCAATTAGCGAAGAAAAGCCTGAATTGGGAACAAAGTGTAGCTTTAAGAAATATAATTCTGCAAACAATATTCAAGTGCTAATTGAAGCAGATATTGAAAAAATCAACATTAAAGCAGAACCACAAAGACCAACACCTGAAAAATATTTGCAAGCTTTAATTATCAGTTATGCTTTAAAAAACAACTATGAATTACCTTTCGATAAAAACATAAAATTCATTTCTTCAGAAATTGCTGTTAAAAACAATGTTGGAAAGAAAATAGTAACTGACATTCTTGGGTTTAATGAATCAAACAATCAATTATATATAATTGAACTAAAGTATGACCGCCAAGAAAAAAGATTGATTGAACAAGTAAATAATTTTGAAAATGTAATTAATGAAAGGCCTGATTTTTTTTCAGAGTTATTATCAATTCACGGTTTTAAAAGCACAAGTGGAATTCCACCAACAATAGCGAAGTTGGTTGTATGGCCTCACGAAAAGACTTCACCAAAAATTAAATTAAAAACTGAAAACATTGTTGAAATTACTTTTCACTCTGATTATTCTTTTCAAAATTTCAACTAATGCAAAACGAAGGAATAAATCTAACCGCAGACTTTCTGACGTTCAGCAACCAAATCGTTAAAAAATTTGGCGAACAATATTTTGACCAAGCGGAAATTTTCATTGAGCGTGCAATGGCTCAAGCAAAACATGGACTTTTACATAGTGCTATTTCGGACGGTAAATTTGCTTTAGACTTAAGTAATTCTTCAAAGGACAAATCAGGAATTCAATATCTTGTTGGTTTTCTTTCTCAATTGCATTGCGACCTCGGACAAATAAGTAAATCAAAAGCCTATTATGAATTGGGGTTAAAACTGCTTGACACCGAAGCATCAGACTACGAAGATGATATAGAAAGGATATTTACAATCAGGAATTTTTAACGAGTTTAGGTTTAAATGAAAGGCAGGTTAAAGCAGTGCTTTTTACTAAAGAAAAAGGCAAAATTACGAATAGTGATTATCAAGAATTAAATAATATAACCGACAGGACTGCATTAAGAGATTTAGAAAAACTGCTGGATTTAGATGTTTTTAAGAAATTAGGAGAAAAAAAAGGTACTTATTATGAAATCAAATCTTAAATGTCGGATATGTCGGATAAATGTCGGATAAATAAATAACACCTGAGCAATGGAATCACTAAGGGCTCAAATAGAACAAATAATGCTTGCCGAAAAGGTAGGAGTCATTGTTTATCAATAGGTTGAAGATTTTGCAAAGGGCTCAAAGAATTTTAGACAATGAAGGAAAAAGACTTAAAACATAGATTACAGCAATCATTCGACTTCTAGATTTGGAAGGAGATTTTGCCCTTTTTTTTCAAAAAGATTGACTATTTCAGTCATCCAGAAAATTTGTTCACTGAAAACGATAAAGTAATTGACGGGAAACAAATTGGAATTATAAAACTGGATGATG
>Ga0210025_1003884_pt1 | contig 13207 bp, 13 predicted proteins | sample CryGeyme20150102_FD_183989 | JGI IMG/M metagenome (GOLD analysis project Ga0210025, IMG submission 183989) | Groundwater microbial communities from Crystal Geyser aquifers in Utah, USA - Crystal Geyser metaG 2015-0102 (SPAdes) (version 2) | ecosystem: Environmental > Aquatic > Deep subsurface >...
ACTACTACTACTACTACTACTACTACTACTACTACTACTACTACTACTACTACTACTACTACTACTACTACTACTACTACTACTACTGTAGTGGTACTGTAGTAGTATTCGAATAATATTCGTTTTTGTGTATTAAAATAAAATGGTCAAGCCCTTTTAAGCTAGTATTTAACAGGTAGCTGCTGAACCACTTTAATTTAATTCATCTATAGAACTTAGCTGTACAACATTAGAATAGATTGGACAGCGCTAATCTAAATACAATGTAACATTAAACTATTCATTCCGAATATAAGCATAAAATATATCCCGTGATTTTTCAATATCCCTGAATTGGTGATCACTAAATCGTCAAACAAGCCCGGGATATGGATATCCCGGAAAATTGGATACACAGCCCCGGGATTTTTCCATATCCCGGGAATGGTGATAACACATGATTCATGATGTACAGTATTATTTATTGTTGTAGCAAAAGACTTGTTGACTCGCTCGAATATTTTTTTTTGTAGTCTCTAGAGAGAGTGAGAGTAGCTACTATTGTGGATTAGTACTACTACTGAGTACAGTATTTATTACTGGTAGCTACCAAGTACCAGCTATTGTTATTATTACCGGTAGACCAACACAAATCTCAACTGCAGAATTGAAAATAAAAAATAACTACCAGGCAGGCAACCGAGTGATCAAAGAAGTGGAGCTAGCTGCCATCTCATTTTGGATGAACAAAACAAGCAAAAGGGAACACTGAGGGGTTTATTACCAACAATTTTGAATGGACGTCGCGTGTACTCGTACGTTACAAGTTACAACTATATAACAATGACAGGGTCGGCAGTCACTGCCAACCGTACTCGCCGAAAACGACACCAGCACTGTCCTCCAACGACTACTGATCCCACTACTACTAGTAGGAACAGAAGGAAAAGAAGAACGAGAGCAAGGGAGTACCCATCTATTAGCATACTACGGCCATGGCATTCAGCTTTACTGCATCTCATGCTTGGGACAGGCAATGTCAGGACATCACTTGCTCTTGTCAATGCTGTCGAGTCATTCAATCATAATTCGGATGATGATGTTATCTCATCGACTACAACTGCTACTGCTACTACAACCAGTAGTAGTAGTAGTACTCATGCTTTCCCTACCTTTTCGTTGCATCCGACTTCGGTTCTGGCAATTGAAAAAGAGAAACAAAGACGGCTTTCTCGTACGACAGCTGCTGCTGCTGCTGCTGCTAGCAACGACACGTGGCAATGGTGGAATAACATACAAAACGATTGGTTTCATCCCAATTCCAATGCTGTTTATGCAACGTTACCAAAATATTATGATAAGGATGATGATGATGATGACAACAATACAACAATTTTTGAGGAGGAGGAAGATACCATGCTCCAAGAGTTTCATAAATATCGACATTTAAGTCGTTACGAACGAGATTTTCGCTTGCGGCACGGATTGGATCTTGAGCCGTACTGGAATGGTCTATACACGTATGATGATGATGATGAAACGAAAACGAATGATGATCCAGAATATGAACATTACGATAGCGAATTCAACAGAGTCTACAATGACAGCAACAGCACTGTCAGTGGTACCAATACCAGCCATATTGACAGCACCGATGCCACGAACGATCGACGACAATTGCGATCCTCTCCATCCGCTACGCATCATTTTGGAGGAAGATTCAACAATTATCAGGCCGTGGCATTGAGTCAGGGCTACGGAACGCATTATGCCAGTGCTTGGGTAGGACATCCTACACCGCAGCGCAAGACGCTCATTGTAGATACAGGCTCGCACTATACAGCCTTTCCTTGTACCGGATGCAAAGACTGTGGCCTCAAACACCATACGGATCCCTACTATTCACCAGAAAAGAGCGATACCTTTCACGTGCTGCAGTGTAACGAATGCCGAGAGGGCGTGACTTGCCAAGACAACGACAAGTGCATCTTTTCACAGAGCTACACAGAGGGAAGCAGCTGGGAAGCGTATCAAGTTCGCGACAGATTCTACTGTGGTGGCAATGATTATCTTGGGGCCGTCGATCCTCTGGATCAAAAGTACATGATTGACTTTATGTTTGGATGTCAGCTGTCGTTGAATGGCTTATTCGTGTCACAATTGGCCGACGGGATCATTGGTATGTCCATGTACGATACGACCCTTACCAAGCAAATGTACAGCAAAGGAAAGTTGGAACACAATATGTTTGCATTGTGCTACCGGCGAGAGCTCGGATCTAGCAAACGCGGAGTTTCGGCGGGTAGCATGATGTTAGGGGGCGTCTCCAACAGTCTTGACACAAGTCCCATGATCTATGCCAAGAACATGGCCACGGTTGGCTTCTATACAGTGTACGTCAAGAATATATACATTCGTTCTGGTGGAGGACAATCTGCCAAGACGTCACTTTCCGGAAACCAACGGATATACCGAGTTCCCTTGAATGTTCACAAAGTCAATAGTGGAAAAGGAGTTATTGTTGACTCCGGAACAACCGACACCTATCTCAACAAGAACATGGCGAAAGGTTTCAACAAAATGTGGAAAAAAGTTACCGGACGAGAATATTCGCACTCTCCTCTCAGCCTCGACGACGAACAACTGAGGAGTTTGCCTACCATTCTGGTTCAATGCCAAGTAAGTTGCTCCTGTAGGAACGTGGGCCAATGGCAGTTTTCTCAAATCTCACATTCTGTCGTAAATCATTATCAAAGGCATATGACGTGAGACTTGATCCGTCCGTGAAAGACCCCGCATCTATTGTCGGGTACGCGGGGAATCTGGATCCATCATCTCCAACCGATCTCTTGATCGCCATCCCTGCAACCAACTACATGGAGTTCTCCCCGCGAAGCAAGCAATACGCAAGTAGGGTGTATTTCACTGAGACGAGTGGAGGAGTACTTGGGTCCAACACAATGCAGGGTGAGATTTTCGGTTGAGATTCTTGTCTGACAGTGTGCGGGGGGATCATTTTTCGGAGCTAGGTGCATTGGCATTGTCCTAACCTTGACGCAATTTTGTTTTTCAGGCCACAACGTAGTCTTTGATTGGGAAAATGGTCGTATTGGATTCGCTGAAAGCACTTGTGCATATGATAGAAGAGAAGCTCCGAAAGAATCACAAGAAGGCAGATATTCAGAGAATTGTGCGCTTGGGCCTCCGGTTCTTTCCAGGGCGTGCATTCTATCAGTCCAAGAAGAACTCTGCGATGACAACAACCCCTCGGTAAGTTTTAAAAAAAGCCTCGTTTTATATTTCAATTGTTGGCCTAGTTGGATGATGCTCACGAAAACTCATCTTACTGCACTCACAGAATGTTGCCTTAGTGGGGACGGAAACGTGGACCATGATCGTCGAACAACCAGGAACCGCGAAAGGTGTGACTTGTGCTGACGTCGCAAGAAAGTTGGCTCCTGAGAATGAGCTTGGCCCTTCGACCATTACTTGTGAGGGTGGTGGAGTCTGCTTCGAAGAGAGACCATGTCAGATGACGTGTGAAGAAAAGGCTGCGGCTAAAAAAGTGGCCGTTGCACCTGCTAAGCTTACGAGTCCCGTTGATGTAAATACAGAAGAGAAGTGCGGTGATAGTTTCTGGGGCGCATGTGATTACCGATGCAATCAGACTAGGGTTGAATCCACGCTTTACACGGACGGACTCTGCCACGAAAATAGGACGAGTACCCGTCGCTGCCACGTTGATGCTTGCGGTAGATCAGACCCCTGTCGCGTCCCTTTCATTGTGCACGCGATTTTTGTTTTCCGAGGAGTTTCGCCCTCGCGCTGGACTAGGGTCGACGAAGATGTCTTCACCGAGGCACTATCGCGCTCTTACCATGCTCTTGCACCCTCTGATAGGGTATTCTTTGGCGTAGGCGATATCAAGGTAGTGCTCACGAGATCATGGGTGGCCGGTGAAGATTCTGAATATTATACAAGCTCCGACAATGAGGAAGAACACGAAGAAGAAATGGGCATCAAAATTGTCGTTCAAATATCCATCCATAATCCTGATGCACAGATCTCCAGCAAGACTAGTGCTTCGTCTAGTAGCGCTCCAAGAAGTAGGGCTGGCAGCATTAGTGAAATGGTGAAGAATATCACCGGGTCCCTCCGAAACGGCCAAGCCCCGCCGACAGCTTGCAAAGACTCTGATCTGTTTGCTCTCGCAAAAGATGCGCGGATAGTAGCTTATGGAATTCCTGAGCTCCCAACCTTTATGGCGCAGTTGATTTTCGACATACATGCCTACGCAACCGAACGAGGGGTTCAGCAGAAGTTTGCCTTCTCTCCAATTTTCAATGATGATGAATACGCTGTTCAAAGCCGCCTGTTGTCGTCTTGGACCATTCGAACAGATGTCGATGACGAAATCAACTATTTTGGCCCTCCTGAACCATTGTTCTTCACAATTCTTCGGTATGTGCATCGGTTTGCACTATTAACATTTTGCATCTCCCTCTTTGTTTTCGTGTGGGGACTTGCGATACAGGCCATGGACTTTTTTGCAGCTGCATATAACGGCGGCCGGCCCTGGCTTGGGACGCGGGAGCCTAGCTATCGCGAACTTGAAACAGAAGAAATGGGATCTGTCAATCATATTCGAGAGAAGCGGGCTTCTATATTTGAGAAATCAAGCATTCGGCGGAGATTCAGTATTGGAAGGCACAGATCGGACAGTATTTTGGGAGGCAGTGTTTCAAGCCAGGCAATTGAGTTTATTGGTTTGAAAACGGGCGATGTTCGAAACGTCGTTCAAAAACCAAACTCGCCAAAGAAACGTAGAAACAGTGGAATTGAAAGCGATCGCACTTTGAATCACCAACCATCCGTTTAAAGAGCAAACAGTAAATACAGAATCACTGTAACGAACAATAATAGAGTAGAGAAATGATTATTAAAACTAACAGGCACACCTATGACTACGATTCTACCAATATCGCCCGACATTCCTCAAGAAGCTCTTGGCTGACGGCGCAGATAATGGAGTCAGAGTACAGATCAAAGGGATCACCCGGTTCTTGGTGAAATGATTCCATGGAACAACCAGCTTCCTCGGCAATGACAAGACCGGCGGCATAATCCCATGGCTTCCAGCCCTCGCCAGCCACGCCTGAGTAGACGACATGGAACCTTCCCGTTGCAACGTACACCAAGTCAAGTACGCCTGCTCCCAGCTGTCGTGTTGCCAGGCATCCCTTTTGCATGAATTTTTGCACTGTAGATGTCATTTTCTGAATGGCATCCTCTGATCTTGGATACCCAAACTCAAACTCGACGACGGCCTTGTCCAACGACACAGACGTTCGTTGGGTTAATTGAACACCATTACGATAGGCTCCATATCCTTTGACGGCCACATAAAATTCATCTGTCATGGGAGCATAGACAACACCCATAACGGGACGCTTGTTTTCGCAAAAGCCGATACTTACACATGACAGTGGCAGACCCTGACTGAAATTGGTGGTTCCATCTACAAATTCGACATTCGGTACGAGACAGAGTGTGAGTGACAAAAGGCGCAGTAAAAATAGTCGAAATTCCTTGTAAACTACATACCGATAGGGTCGATGATCCAAGTTTTAGCGGCCGTCAGTGGTGGAATTGATCCAGTTCCCGTACTGCGGTGATGTTGGTTTATAGTGTTGGTAATAACATGTGAGAGATGAGAGATGAAATAATGAAAACTAACTGCCAACATCCACCTTTCATAGTGGTCCTTACCTCTCCTCTCCAATAATTTTATGATCTGGAAACCTCTTGCGAATGGCATGTGTCACGAGCTCTTCGTTGAGTACGTCAATCTTGGTACAAAAATCGGAGGGTGCACCTTTGACTTCAATGCCCAAATCGTACAAAGCTTCCGCCTCGGTTCCCTTGACATCACTATAATCGCGAATGTTCTTGCCAGCTTTTATGAAAGAATAAAAATTTGTGTGAGAAAAATAAAACCACATCAAATCAAAGAAGGTCCATGATGTTTGTTAGTCTCACCTTTCCAAGCTACCCTGGCTGCGAGTCTAAGTTCCTCGGCATACGGCGAGTCTAGAAGCTGCGAGGGTATGCGATACTTCTGGTATACGGTCCATTTATGGTACACATGGACAGCTACTGCACTTGCCGCTGCGGCTGCCAAGGAGCTTATTAGCACCGTTGCATCTCCTCGTTTGGATGGCATCTTTAGACAATGGACAGTACGTTAAATCGTAAAAGTAATGATTCATATTTTGAGAAAAGAAAAATCTTGTATTCCCATCGATCTACCGCACATTTGCTCAGGAATAAGTCAAGTTCCCAGGGAGAGACCATGCGTCCAAATAATGAAATCCGAACGAACTGAGCCTAACACTACTACTACTAGCTAGTAGTAGCTAGCCAGAAGTACTCGGAGTAGTAGCTACAGTACTAGTAGCTAGTATTAGCTTTCTCGGTCCAACTAGCTAGTCCTAGTTTGCTACAGTAGTAGCTAGCAGTAGCCTGAGTAGTTGCTGGCGTTCGCCCTTGCGATTCGTCCAGTGGAAAGGGGAAAAACGCACCAAAACATAGCTGACAAACTGTAAACAAATGTTGCTCCATTCGTGGTGAATTCTATTGCGCCTTTGAATAAAACCACAGCAAACAAAGAGATAGGATCGGTGACCAGAAGCTTCTTCACGTTTCATCATCTTCCTTCTCTGTCAAGGTTCAAGGACGTGACGAAGGCTTTGAGCATGAAACAAATGCACCAGAGGCTGATGAAAATCTCTCCTAACTTTAAAAAAGATGCGCGACAGCGATGGTTGTTCCGCTGGATATCGAGAAGTAATTCGGTATTTTTAGACGAGTCGGCTCACTCTGTCGCCAAATTTGGAAGTGCCAATCCAATCAACCACTACAGAAGTGGTAGACAGATAAAAAAGTATAAACCTCGAATTAGAATTTTTTCTAAAAGGAAAACGTGTCCTTCGTTATGGGTATGCCTTGTATCGACAGGCAAAGTCTATTCTCCTGCACCCATCGCTGTCGACCAATTTCTGTCCTACAAGTAGGGCACACCGTATCTTTGGAACAAATCATTAGCAAACCAGAACACCACTCCTGCCCAAATGGAACTCAAAATCACTTGCTTTGGCTTTAGTGTGACATAGTCATATGTCTTACCCATTCGTTCCATTTCCATGCGTTCGAATGCCCAGTCTTGCGCATTCTCGTTAAATCGGTCCATATTTCCTTGTGCCACCCAACGCTCCACATTGTCTTTTGCCATGAATTTCATTACGGCCTGATCGTACATATCAGGTTGTGTGATTCTCGAAATAAAAGCCTTTGGGCCGTGTCTCAAAAGGCTGTTGATGACCGGATAATTGTTGGCTGCACTCTCTTCTTCTGACGAAGGCGTCCACCGCTGGGTTAGAGGATCGTATTTGGGAACCATTTGCAGCTTTGACAAGGTGGATGCTGGTGTTGCTCTTTTTGACGTGGCAAAGCTCGTAACCAGAACCAGGGTTGGAAGAATCAAAAGAAGGAGGAATGTAAAGGTCAACAGATTCATGTTTTGGATGTGTTGGTGGGGCCTGAAGAAGCAACGCAGCTGTCTAGCAACACGAAATTGATGCGTATTTTCGTCGTGGTAATAAAAATAATGGTCATAGAGAGCCTCGCAACATGTACTGCCTCTGCTTCTTTGCTCCAAAAGCGTCGATCTTTGCTTGGTTGAAGATATTATGCGTACAACCTGGTACTCCTCCTCCTCCTACTACGACTCTATTAGTAGGTTTGCAAAAAACAATTCTGCGTCCGAAAAACGAAAAGCGCACACTTGTCCAACCTACGCTATTAAAGGAATCTTGGAGAGTCAGCTTTGGTTCAGAGTAGATCTAGTGCAGTAGCTAGGAATCGCTTCGTCTCAAGACGTTTCCATTTTTGCCAGCTTGCAGCGATATCCTCGACAACGCCCTCTTCACGAAAAGTCCAAGTGGAACCCCTTCTTCACGGTGCTGGTTAATTACCAAGTTCATGCATTTGTTGCACCAGACAGACAAACTAGGACTGTCGTACTTCTTTTTAGCAGCGCAATGGTTAGTGCAACCAGCCCAAGAGCAAGCATTCCTTTGACCAGTGGTGCCTTGAAAAGATGTTGTTGCGGAGAGCATAGAAGAATCGCCACTAGCAATTTTCTACTGTGCAGGTCAAATGACGAGAAGCAACGGTACATGAAATCGCACCTGTCGCAGAGAATGAAGGCGTACTCAAATACCTTTTTTCAATTCTATGAAACAAAGCAAGATTGCTTGAAAAGCTAGAAACACAACCATTGATGCTATGTCATTGAAACATCTAACTACTACCATTTTCAGCTTGATTGCCATCCTTAGAATCATCAGTGCTGTCATTCTCGGTCTCGCTATCTACTTTTTCGTCCAAATCATTATTTTCTTTATCGTTGTCATTTCCTTCATTTTGCTGCTCATCATTGTGTACTTCAATGTTGTCTTCCTCGGCTAGTACCTTTGTTCCACTGTAATCGTCATCGTCCTCTTCTTCGCCATCTTGTTCCCCGCCGCTGTCGTCGTCATCTTCATCTTCGCAACTACTGCTTTTTCTGTGATCGTCGACAAAGTAGGCGACAGGATCATCATCTTCTATATCTTCGTCTACATCGAACATGTCAAAATCATCCTCTTTGACGGCGCACACCATGAATTTATCCCAGTTCTTCTCCAGTTCTTCCACCGTGTCATTGTCCAGATACAGGCCACTCTTACTTTCTGATTCAAAGTCGGTATCCAATCGAGCAATGGAAAAGAAAATTGCCATCGCCGCCGCGATGGAATAAACGTAGGTAGTGTTCCAGCTTTGACGTGGAGGAATATGCTTGGATTGGGGCACGGTTGTACTCGCCATCAGCCGACGGTTCGTGGTAGCAAAGCAACGCAATCGAGGCTGGAGCGTTGCTCGGGCTGTCGTCCCACGGCGTATGACATTAGATAGTGTTGATCGAGCAGCAAACATTTAAATCTTTCTTCTTATCTACAATAATTAGTCTATGAGTGTGTTCATTGTTTCGTTATTGTCCGACCTTTACTCGAATTGAATCGAAAGTACGAACAAAGTCAAGTCTACCGGGCAAGAAAGTGAAAGATACGTAATACTGGTAAGTGCTAAGGTTACACGTGAGATTCAAAGGCGATGGAGTAAACGATAATAGTTTCGATGATATGGTCGTTGTGGAGATTCATCCTTTTTTTGTTCCGAATAATAATAGAGAGAGGTTCTTTGTTTTCAGAAACTTCGAGATGTGTCTCAAACAACCTCCCGCGAAAACTCCAACATCTCTCGAATATTCCATAGCCTCTGCAGTAGCTACCATCACTATTCGCCCTACTACTACTCTACTAGCTTGGCCTATTACTGAACAATACTGCTCTAGCCAGTAGTACTCTAGATGAGAGCTATTACTATCTACTACCACTCTGGCTAGTAGTAGCCACTCATACTGCTACTACTAATAGTAGTAGCGGTAGTCTAGTACTAAATACTACTATTAGACTTCTAAGTACTACTAGTAGCTAGCTAGTAGTGGTAGCTAGAGAGTAGCTACTACCAGTATCTGGTACCTGGAGTAATAATAATAATATAAGACTGGTGAATTAGAAACCAGTGGCCAGTCTGTTGTCGCCTGGCAAACACGATTTTTTGATACGCAAACCCTTAGATAGTATTTTTAATGCTCTATGCGATGATGCAAGTATTGTAATGACCGGATGCTTTTCATATAGAAAAAGAAGTTTCAAAATTAGAGTGGACAGGTGGGACTGAGCCACAAAGTAGACTTCAACGGTCCATATCTCTAAATATTTTTTGTACCTCCGGCCCATGACAGAACAAAGCCCCCAGTTTCTAGTAGTAGTAGTCTACTACTACTAGCTACTACTCTAGTAGCTAGCAAGTAGTAGTAGTAGACTCTACTATTACTAGCTACTACTAGCTAACAGCTAGCTAGCTCTACTAGCTAGCTACTACTAGCTAGTAGCTAATAGCCCTTCCTGGTTTTGGTAGGGAATTGACGCTGTGCTAGGAGTCAGGCCTTGGCTTTGGCAGCCTGGCGTGTGGATCTTCTTCCTCGAAGTGGGAATCACTGTATCCAAAATTTCCCGATTGGTTCCTGTTTTCCTTGGTGGGAAACAGGATGGGGCATTGGGGCATCGTAGATGAGGTCCTGCTTGGGTCTCATACCCGAAGGCAACCATTGGCACCCAAAGGACTAGTAGGACTAGTAGGACTACTAGCTAGTAGGACTAGCTAGTAGGAATAGCTAGTAGGAGTAGTAGGAGTACTAGCTAGTAGGGCATTAGTAGCTACCACGGTACTTTAGTACATGGTATGGAAGAATAGTTGTAATCTACTACTCGTACCTGGTAATGTTCTTAGTAGTACTGGTACTAGACTACTCCTCGGAGTACCTGGTACTCCGTTCAATTACTCTAATTAGAGGTGTTGTGGAGCCAAGGTGGGTCTACGTAATTATCTTATTAGTGACCGGGTGTTCATGAATACCGTACCTGGTACCCTGGTACAGTACCTGGTACCCTGGTACCCTGGTACAGTACCTGGTTGGTACCGTACCAAAAATAAATTACCAGGGTAATACTTACTGTAATTAATTAATTAAGATGACAACCCTGAAAGATTCCAGAACAGCAGAACTTTGAATGAATTCTGATGAAAGAACAGTTTCGAACAAAATGAATGAAATTGCAGAAAAGGTGACGGAATTGTCGGACGTACTTTTTGCCTGAGCTGACTCGATGTAAAAATTCATGGTTCCTATCCTATTTCTTCTTACCACTACCAGCTACCTGGTAGGTATGTAATCGGTGAAGAGCATAAAAGATCATCATCATCACCGGTGCAAGCCAGAGCACCACCAATCTAATTATTTTCATCTGAATATACTCCAATTGTTCTTTACTTTTTCGTAGAGCCTTCTCAAAACAAGATTCGGTTAAATAGGTAGCAATATCAAATGCTTATTTTATTTATTTGATGCCTCGCCTACGACCAATACATAATACACGAAAACTACCGCATCATGTGCTCTCCCAACCATCAAAATCTCCCCGAAAGAGACTCTGTTTCCAACTCGGAGCAGTATCAATGCAAGTGTGAGAGCTGTGTTCGCGAGGATTCCCTATCGTCTTCTCCTCGTAGGGTGGCCCTCGGTGATGTTGTCACTATTGACTTAAGCATGTCACCCGAGAACTTTGTCCCCGAATCTCTTTTTGACCGGGAAGGTGAGGTATCCTTCATTGTCGGCTGGGGTAACTACCTTCCCGCTCTTCACGAGCTGGTACGAGGCAAAACTGTCGGGGATTCAATACAGGGAGTATCCATTGATGCTGGTTGGGGCGACCGGAATCCTGACCTTGTCATGGAACTCCCAATGACTAAGCTAAAGCGCTTTTTCAACAAGGATGGAAGTTTCCCAGCAGTGGGAAGCTTCCTCTCATTGCAGGAAGGCATCCAGCTATCTGTGGTTCAAGTAAATGACGAAGATATGACAGTCGTTGTCGACGCTAATCCACCGTTGGCTGGGGCTAGTTACAGCCTTTCCTTTACCGTTCTCAAGATTCAAAATGCACCACCCGAAGCAGCACAACATTCTTTGTCCCCATCTATTCGCCCCCAATCTGTGCCTGTCTCTCATTACAACGTAGCAACCTTTGCTCTAGGCTGCTTCTGGGGAGGCGAGCTGGCTTTTATGAGAGTTCCTGGAGTGGTCGGTACTCGAGTCGGATATACCCAAGGAATTGTAAGTCATCCCAGTTACGAAGATGTTTGTACGGGCAAGACCCACCATCGAGAAGCTCTTCTTGTGGTCTACGATCCTAAAATCGTCTCGTACGAATCGTTGGTCGGTGTAGCGGTATCCCGATTGGCGGCCACAAATGAACCCAACAAACCTGCCACCATGTTTGGTGACATGTTTGGAGAAGATCAGGAGGAAAAGGACAACAAACAATATCGACATGGATTCTATTTTCATTCGGATGAGCAGCGAGAGGTGATTAAAAAAGAGTTGAGCACTAGCAACCCCTATGATGTTGAGATCATGCAGGCCTCTGTGTTCTACGATGCTGAGGAGTATCATCAACAATACCTGTTGAAGGGAGGCCAAAGTGCCAGGAAGGGTGCCAAGGAAACCATTCGCTGTTACGGTTGAGATAATTATCACTAGATAACTTCTTATTCATTTTTCAAATCGAAGTGTCCTGTACTGTACTCATCCATTTATATAATATACTGTAGTTATGGTATTTGATCATAGACAGGAGCATCTATCATCAGACTCACTCCCTCACTCCATTCCACAAGCTGGTTCACGACCTTTCGAAAACTATCTTTCCACTGTTCCCACCATGATTGCCCCGATACCAACTCAGCTGCGATCTGACCAGCGATGGCCAACATTGCCAGACGCCCATTTTCCAGTTCAGACACGAGGGATCGTCGTTGCAAACATTTGTCTCGCACCCCAAAGCATCCAGTACCGTAATCGCCGGGCATATCCTTTTCGTCTCTTTGGAAAAAGATGAAGAATTCTAAAAATGCACAAGTGACAACCATGTTCAAAAATTGAAATGGTGTTACGGATGATAGATTGTTGAGAATACTCGCATTTGGTAGGTGCACTGTTTCAGTAGTAGTAGTAGCAGTACTGCTGACAATGTCATTTTCATCCATATCCACTTGCATAATACTCTCTATGGTAGGAGGAACGATAACCCCTAAATTGGCCGCCATGTAAATGCGTCCATGTTTGAGTTCGGCTTCCCGAAATCTGGGAAAGGTTTCATCCGTGCCCAGTTCCCAGTTGTAGTGGATCAAAGTAAAATGCTTGCCAAACAAAAGCGACAGCGTAGGCGAGTAACCCAGCTCTTCCGATAACAGAGGTTGGCGGAAGGCTGGAATAGATGGTACTATTGTTATCAGCATTGTGAGCCAGAATGATACGGTGGAGACTTTTTTCTCGACAGCATTATTCGTTTTGTGTGTTTATTATTTTGTTGATCTTTGAGCACAATTTACTTCTTTGGATCAAATATGCGTGCAACTCCCGAATACTTGTTTTATTCAGAGCCAGCCGAAGGGAACGTGAGACAAGGAGACCCGAAGCCGACGTCACCGGAATGACCCGAAATGC
>Ga0210025_1003898_pt1 | contig 13178 bp, 15 predicted proteins | sample CryGeyme20150102_FD_183989 | JGI IMG/M metagenome (GOLD analysis project Ga0210025, IMG submission 183989) | Groundwater microbial communities from Crystal Geyser aquifers in Utah, USA - Crystal Geyser metaG 2015-0102 (SPAdes) (version 2) | ecosystem: Environmental > Aquatic > Deep subsurface >...
CCCAGCACTTTGTTTTGGAATGAATTCAAAAACAAAGTGCTGGGTGACGGCGTGCCTATTGAAGAATGAGCCGGCGAGTGTACCTTTATCCTTCGTCTAAGTGGTAACCCCACGGAGGCACAGTGAAAGCGAGCGTGAATAGCGCGAAAATATAGGGTAGGGGTACGACCCGAAGCGGGATGAGCTTGCCATGAGCAGGGTGAAGCGACTGTAATAGGTCGTGGAGGCCCGAACCGGTTGGCCGTTCAAAACCATCGGATGACTTGTGGTAAGGAGTGAAAAGCTTATCGAATTCCGTAATAGCTGGTTCTCTCCGAAACAGCTTTTGGGTTGGCGTCGTGTGGTCCCTCTGGGGGTAGAGCACTGGCAGGAACAAACAGGGAGAAATCTCGTTGTTCCTATCAAACTCCGAATACCAGTAGGTTATAGCACGGCAGTTAGACTGTGGGGGCGAAGCTCCATTGGTCGAAAGGGAAACAGCCCAGATCGCCGATTAAGGTCCCTAAATATATGCTCAGTGCAACTTGAGGAGGTGAGGATTCTCCGACAATCAGGAGGTTGGCTTAGAAGCAGCCATCCTTTAAAGATAGCGTAACAGCTCACTGATCGAGAGTCCTTGCGCCGAAGATGATCGGGGCTCAAGCATATTACCGAAATCGCGGATTCGTACACTTCATTGAGGAAGTAAATAACAGAAAGGAGAACTAAACATGACACTAAAGCATGTTCTTGAAGTAAAGTTTGCTGGTCATTATCAAGACGAGAGGCAACTCTTGTCAATTGAATTTGAAAGTGATCAGCCGTTGCTGAACGCCGAAGCGATTATCAAACATCTTTACGAGTTGGATGGCTTCGGTTGTGAAGTTTCTGTTGAATTTGTCTCGCTCAAGAAGCCAGACTGACCTGAACTGGGGCTCCGGCCTCACGTTCGGGTCCTCAATGAAGTGTACGAGTGGTAGGAGAGCGTTCGTATTGCAATGAATCCAAGGCGAGAGCCGCGGTGGAGCGATGCGAAGTGAGAATGCCGGCACAAGTAACCGCAAGACGGGTGAGAACCCCGTCCGCCGAAATACCAAGGTTTCCTTTGCTATGTTGATCAGCGAAGGGTTAGTCGGTCCTAAGGAAATCCCGAAAGGGGGATTCGATGGATAGCAGGTTAATATTCCTGCACACTGTTATGTTGCGATGGAGGGACGGAGGGTTGTACCTAACGCGGCTTATTGGATTGCCGTAGGAGGTTCGAGGAGGTTACGTAGGCAAATCCGCGTAACAATACTCCGAGTTCAGTCTAAAGGTGAGGCCTCGGCCGATCCGATGTTAGGGAGCACGCTTCCAAGAAAAACTTCTAAGCATAAACATAATGGTTCCGTACCGCAAACCGACACAGGTGGTAGAGTCGAGAAGACTAAGGCGAACGAGTGAGAGGTCCTCAAGGAACTCGGCAAACAAGCGGCCGTAACTTAGGGATAAGGCCTGCCAGCCCTAGATTTGGGGTATACTATGATATGCATGTTCTGTGTATGTCATTCAGAACGATGTTACAAAAGAAAAGTACATCAGCTATACTTCAGATCTCAAAGCAAGAATCGTCAGTCATAATGGTGGTGGTAAAAAAGCTACTACCCGCACTGATGGTGTTTGGAAGTACATCTATATAGAACTTTTTCGAAGTAGAGAAGATGCACAAGAGCGAAAGTTGAAAGCACACGGAAGTGCTAAACAAAAACTTTTACTTAGACTTCGAAAAAGCTTGCTTTGAGCCCCAAATCTAGGGCTGGCCGCAGCGAAAGATTTCCTGCCGACTGTTTATCAAAAACACAGCTCCCTGCGAACTCGCAAGAGGATGTATAGGGGGTGACGCCTGACCTATGCTGGAAGGTTAAGTACGGGGGGTGAAATGATCTTTGGATTGTTTTGCTGGACTGTATAAGCCCCAGTAAATGTCAGCGATAACTATAATCGTTCTAAGGTCGTGCTTCTTTCCAGAAATTTTTGGTAAGGAAGTACGACGGATTGGAACGGTTATAGGATAAATAGCCTAGCCATAGTTACCTTACATACAGAAATGTGTGCATTATCCAAATCTAGCCTACAAGAGACCAAATGCTAGACATCTTAGCTCGTCATGGAGAAGATGAAGATAGAGTCCTGCAGTGAAATGTCCAAATAGCTTGTTTACAAGGTATTTGGAAGAAGGAAATGTAGAGCGTATTTCCTTGTCGGGTAAAGGAATTGCCCGGTTTTGCAGTGATGCAATCCTAGTGTTAATACATTTCTTAACACAACCGATCGGCTTATAACGGTGAAGCCCTACTGTCATCACCCTGTTTCAAGGACAGGGTAAAAAGGCAGGGGTAATACCGTGGGAAGCCAGCACTTTGTTTTAGAATTTATTCTAAAACAAAGTGCTGGTCCCGTAACGACTTTTGTCACCACCGTACAGTGGTGACAAGGATGGATTCACAGTATAATAATATGATGGAATCCATAACACGCCGACGCTCAACAGTAAGAAAAATGTACGAATATATCTCCGGATATACTGATGGAGAGGGATGTTTCAGTGTTTCGTTTTTGAAACGTGAAAAACTAAAGATTGGGATAGAGACCCGACCAAGCTTTTCTGTCAGTCAAAACGAAAATCGAGCTGAGGTTTTATATCTTATGCAAGAGACATTTGTTTGTGGTCACTTACGAAGAGACTACAGCGATAAAACACTAAAATACGAAGTTCGCAAATTGGAAGATTTGCTAACCAAGATCATCCCTCACTTTCGTAAGTATCCAATGCTTTCAGGTAAACGAACAGATTTTGAGCATTTTGCCAAAATCTGCAAGTTAATGAAAAACGGCGGACAACATACGAAGTCTGGAATGCAAAAGATTATTAATTTAGCGTTTCAGATGAATCCCAGCGGTAAACGAAAATATAAGCAAGCAGAGTTGCTTGCACTGTTGAGATGAAGATATAGTCTGTGCCCGTAGTAATACGGGATTAAACCAAGTTTTGCACGAAATTTGGTTGTCAAAATGAAGTTCCGACGTGCACGAATGGCGTAACGAGTGGGAAACTGTCTCGAGGACCTGCTCGGTGAAAATACAATCGCGGTAAAGATGCCGCGTACCTGCAGATAGACGAAAAGACCCCAGGAGCTTTACTGTAGCTTCGTATTGAGGCTATTGAATTTATGTGTAGCATAGTGGGGAGACTTTGAAGCGGGCTTTCGGGTACCGTGGAGTCGCAATATGAAATACCCATCTTAAATTTGGTAGTTTCTAACCAGGTAGAGAAAATCTATTTGGGACAGTGCGTGGCAGGCAGTTTTAGTGGGGCGCTACCCTTGGCGTTGTCATGAGTAATCATGGTAATGCCAAAATGTGGCGCCTCCTGAGCGAAAATCGGAAAATGAGAATGAGACCTCATTAGCTCAAAACAAATAAAACGGGGGGCATTCTTGAAATAGAGAATGATATTCAGCTGTATGCTTGGAAATCCGGTGTATCTGTAAGTACCCAGCACTTATTTTTATAAAAATAAGTGCTGGGTAAAAATCTTCACAGTGCGGACAATGAGCAGGGAAGTCTACCAATCCGGTATGACCCCTCAGAGACTATACGCTGAACTAATATATGTAATAATGTATTAGAGACATAGTCCGATCTTGCTGGCGACAGTAAGTGCAAGAAATTGCAAACCAATCCCATGGAAATAAAAACCGACAATACCTTAACAAAAAACCAACAAGAAATTCTCGTTGGTCTACTACTTGGTGATGGTCATTTAGAAACGCGCAATAACGGTCGAACCTATCGGCTAAAAGTTGAGCATTCAGATGAGCAGTCAGATTATACAGAGTGGTTGTTTCAGATATTCAAAAATCTTTGTGGACAAACCGAGTTATATCGGCGTGTACGCAGTGATGGTCGGGTTAGTGTTGGTTTTACCACACGAACAATTGGAGATTTTTGCTTCTACAGTCAACAATTCTACGTTGGCAAGAAAAAGCGAATTCCACCATTAATACATAAATTACTTACGCCACAAACTGTGGCTATCTGGTTTATGGATGATGGCTCTCGCAAGTCAAAAAATCATCGTACCTACAACATTCATACACTTGGTTATACCAAGTTTGATTTAGAATTTGTGCGAGATAAGTTACTGACTACGTTAGGTATAAGTACCAGGTTGCACGCCCAGCGTAACAACACGTGGCGACTATATATTGGTAGTTCTACTGCAGATACGTTTACTCAGATGATTAAACCTTTTGTAGAGAAATTTCCTTCCATGCAGAAAAAATTGGTTAACTAAATGCCCAAAAAGTAACGGAGGGGTCTCAAGGTTGGTTAGGCGCGAATGGAAACCGTGCCGATAGTGTAATGGCATAAACCAGCTTGACTGTAAGGCGTAGATGCCAAACAGATACGAAAGTAGAGCATAGTGAACCGATGGTCCGCGTTAGATGCGGCCGGAGATTACCCGATAAAAGTTACCCTGGGGATAACAGGCTAGTTGTGCCCAAGCGTCCATAGCGACGGCACAGTTCGGCACCTCGATGTCGGCTCGACTTATCCTGGGGGTGGAGCAGCTCCCAAGGGTTTGGCTGTTCGCCAATTAAAAAGTCACGCGAGCTGGGTTTAGACCGTTCAGGTTGTGAATTTTCATAACCTGAACCAATCTAAACCCGAGGTGAGTAGTGGGGAGACTACTCAAAAAGACATCATCACGGCGGCGCACAATAGCAATATTGTGTGAGAAGTTGACTATATCGGTAAAATCCTAAACCAAAGTATGTTAGGATAATACCGAGGGAAGTCTATGTCGTTACCACCTCAAACATTTTTAGCATATATAGCTGGTTTCCTTGATGGAGACGGAAGTATTTATGTGAGAGCAAAACCAAATCCATCTTATAAGTATGGGTATCAAATTGCTCCTTATGTAGTATTCTTTCAGTCTACAAAAGAAACCGAGTTTCCTAATATGATGAATGAACTTACTTTTGGTTCGCTTCGCGAACGAAAAGACGGCATGTATGAATATACTGTCGGTAAGCATGAAGAGCTGAAGGCATTTCTTGAAACACTCATTCCATATTTAAGACTTAAAAAGAAACAAGCTTTGCTTATGCTCAAAATACTTGAGTGCAAGAAGCTAGTTAATTCCTTAGAAGATTTTGCTAAATTGCTTGAGATGGTTGAAGAGTTTCGCGAGTTGAATTACTCAAAGAAACGAATCAAACGTACCATGACCCCGTAGAGACTACACGTCAACCTTCCAATTATTTGGAAGAAGATATAGTCCAATCCCCACAGTAATGTGGGAACCGAGATGCGTGAGACAGGTTGGTCTCCTATCTACTGCAGGCGTCGATATTTGAAGAGATTTGTCCCTAGTAAGTAAATTGCTACTTCATGAAGAGATTCATGATGACAACATGGCTTATAACGGTGAAGTCTAAGTCACTTTCGGTTTTAGAGGTTAATGCTCCACGGTCCTGTGTGTATTAAACTCGCTTGAGGACCGGAATGTTGATATGATAATACCGTGGGAAGTCGATCTAAACTAGATTTAGCATACATTGCGGGTTTCCTTGATGGAGACGGAAGTTTAATGTTGCAAGTGAAATTACGCAGCGACACCAGTCGTGGCGTTAGGTTCATGGCTACATTATGTCTTTATCAAGACACTCGCCACGAAGATCCACTTTTGTGGGTTCGTGAAATTCTCGGTATTGGTTATATATCTCATCGTAATGATGGTATGACCGAGTTGAGAATCAATGGTTTTGCTTCTATACAAAAGGTTCTTGTACAATTGCGTCCATTTATCAGGTTCAAAATAGTTCAAGCAGATGCATTATTGCAAGCTTGTACATTATTGAAACTAAAAAAGATACGTGAATTAAGTGAACAGGAATTGCGAACGCTTGTAGAGCTAGTTTTTGTTATCAGAAACAACAACTACAAGAGTAACGCCACCTTGAGTAAAGAAGTATTGCTTGATCGTTTAGGTTTGACCCCGTAACGACTGTGGCGCACTTGCGTCCAACTTATACGTAGAGGAATCATTTATTTGAAAATGACTGCTCGTATAGGTTACATGCCATCGCCCAGCACTTTCTAAAGTAAGAGAAACTTTGGAAAGTGCATAGGCACATGTATGAGAAATGACATAATTAACATGTCGAGTCTCAGAAAGTGCTGGGTGAAGATATAGTCTGTGCTCCTAGAAATAGGGGAAGAAACGACGAGAGGACCGGGATGAACTGACCTCTGGTCTATCGGCTGTCACGCCAGTGGCACTGCCGAGTAGCTATGTTGGGAATGGATAACCGCTGAAAGCATCTAAGCGGGAAGCCAACTCTAAGATTAGATATCATTAAGTCCCCTGAGAGATGATCAGGTTGATAGGCACTAGATGGAAGTGCAGTAATGCATGGAGTCAAGGTGTACTAATAGGACGTAATTCCTGTAAGGAACGCTGTACATCATCATGTGCACAAAATTGACGAACTTCTTCGTTGGGTCGCTGGCAATAATGCTCGCTGGACTTCGTGTCCCACTCGCATTATTGCCAGCGACCCGCCTCGAATTTCATTCAATTTATCTGCACATGTAGTTAGACAGTATACCGAACAAGAATGTTGTACCAAAGAAGCTGAACAATTTTGAAGAGTGAATTGTGTTACCAAATGTCTTTGTATTTTTATGATACATAAAATAGAATATGCGTTGAATATCGTGAAGTGGTTTGGGACTGTAGCTCAGTTATAGAGCGCTCACATACTTTACTTGTGAGAGGTTGTAGGTCAGAACCTACCAGTTCCTCCAGGTTAGTCGGGGCGTAGCTCAGTCCGGTAGAGCACTGGTTTTTTGCTCGCAAGAGTTATTTCAAGATTGTCTCCACAGGGTGAAAGACAAATGCGAAGTAGCCAGAAGTCACAGGTTCAAATCCTGTCGCCACGACCACCCTTTCTTGTTTGGGTTAAAACAAGATTACTTCACGGTATTCAAATCAAATATTATAAAAAACCACTCAAACAGTAAATGAATGTTGTATGTTGGTGCTTCAGCGGAAGGGGTACACCCGTTCTCATTCCGAACACGGCAGTTAAGCCTTCCATCGCCGATGGTACTCCCTCGGGGGAAGAGTAGGTAGGCGCCAACATAGAGCATTGATTCATTTGAGTGGTTTTTTTGTTTCAAGAAATAACGGTTTAGGTAATCTTTGTAAATAGTGTGGTTGCCGTTTTTGCGAGCTACAGCGAAGCAATCAAATCCATTTTCTCTATCCAATATCAGCAAATTGCGCACTCCAAAACCTTTCATTCGAATGAAAGGTTTTGTAGTATATGATTATGGTTAGACTAAATAAAGTTAAATTATCACAGGAACAACTTGATGAAATTTTTACTCAACTTAACAATACATTAGGAAAACTTTCATCTAAAAGGACTGGTCTTTTTCTATCAGATTTGCTGGGTCTTGAAGAGAGAGTAATGCTCGCTAAACGCCTGGCCGTAGTAGTGATGATACAGGAAGGGTATTCTATATATAAAATTTCAAATACATTAAAAGTAAGTTCCGCTATGGCTAGTAAGATTAGACTGCAATTCAATACTAACCATTTTGATAACTTAATTAAGTTTTTGAAGGGTAATAAAAAAGGTTATCAAATTCTTCTTAAGACAATAGATTCAATACTGACAGTCGGTGGAATTATGCCTTATTACGGACAAATTCGTAAAAAAGATAATAATTAGAATCATAAAAACCTTTCATTTGAATGAAAGGTTTTTATGAAGTATTTATAGATACGGTAAAAAATGATTATAATTAGAATCTGCGACAATTGAATTATAACAACAATCTACTTTTTTATACCCTAATACCCCTGTATTTTAGTCATAGCGGGCTTAAATTTCCTGTAGTAATTCATTATTCTTTGTCACATCCTTGTTAATGTCTGGTCGGGATGAGCATTTCTATCTGATACAATAATAGGATGAAAAGTTTTCGTTTTTGGGCATTTTGGCGTCGGGTGCAATATGGTTTTGGTTATTTATCTATTTTGTCTTTAATGATAATTGGTGTTTATTATCAATATTTTTATACTCCGGCAAATTGTTTTGATAATATCAAAAACGGTAGTGAATTAGGAGTTGATTGTAGTGGTTCCTGTACTCTTATTTGTTCTTTTATGGTGGCACAACCAGTGATAGTTTGGGCTAAAAGTTTCAAAATTACTGATGGACAATTTAATGCTGTCGCTTATGTGGAAAATAAAAATCAAGGCATCGGTACACCAGCCATTAATTATGTTTTTCGCTTATTTGATAAGGCGGGTTTAATTACCGAGAGAAATGGCACAACCGTTTTGCCACCAGATAGCACTTATCCGATTTTTGAAGGAAGAATTGATACAGGTAAGCGTGAACCGACCGAAACGACTTTAGAACTTATTCCGGCCAAATTATGGCTACCCTCAACTTTTGACAGATCTCAATTCAAAACATCTAGTCTCCAATTATTGGGAGTTGATGCTAGACCGCGTCTAAATGTCACGATGAATAATACCGCTTTGAGTGAAGCAAAAGATGTGGAAGTGGTGGCGACAATTTTCAGCGCCCAAGGAGTGCCTTTAACGGCCTCACAAACTTTTATTAAAAAAATACCCGGTCGTGGTCAATCAGACGTAGTCTTTACTTGGCCCAGACCAATAGCCAAAACAATCCGGAGTTGCGATGTTCCTACTGACATAGTGGTAGCGATTGATCTTTCCGGTAGTATGAATAATGATGGCGGAAATCCACCAGAACCAATTTCCGCTGTGCTAAAATCCGCCAGTGCCTTTGTTGATAATCTTCGCCTTAATGATCAGGTGGCAGTGGTTACTTTTGCCACCAAATCTGATCTGGTGTCACCTTTAGCAAAATCTTTTAATTCTGCTTCCGATTTAATTAAAAAATTAACCATTGATCCCAAGGAAGAAAGGGGTAGTACCAATACTGGTTCCGCGTTAGTGTCAGCTAAAAATGAACTAGGTTCAAATCGTCATAGTGATGCAGCAAGGCGAGTAGTAGTGTTGTTAACTGACGGTCTCGCAAATGAGCCAGAGCCAGAGCCAGAGCAGTTTGCTTTATCACAAGCAAAATCTCTAAAAGATGATGATGTTACTATTTATACTATTGGTCTTGGCGGTGATGTTAATATGAATTTTCTCAAACAGCTTGCTTCTAGTCCTAATATGTCCTTCAATGCGCCTACGACGGCTACTTTAGGTAATATTTACCATACTATTACGGCTGATATCTGCGAGGAAGGACCATCACGAATAGACATAATTCCCAAAACCAAAGACGGCTTTGCAACCTATCCCTAGTTTGTATATGCTATAGTTATGACCAGTTTACGCGTCTTTTTTCAGTCGTTTGATGGTGTTTTATTTGCGTCAATGTTGCTTTTGACTTTTTTTGGTTTGATAACGATGTATTCTTATCAGGGCGATAATTTTTATTTTGATCGCCAGCTCTGGTGGATAGTGATTGCGGTGAGTGTCTTTTTGTTGGCACTCCTACCAGACTACCGTTTTTTAAGAATTGGCAACACTACCTTTTTTGTGTATTTGGCAACTCTTATTTCATTAGTGTTGGTGCTGCTAATTGGTGAAATTACTCTCGGGGCGCAAAGCCGTTTCAATTTGGGTTTTTTTAGTCTACAACCAGCCGACCCAGCCAAATTGGTTTTGATTATTGTGCTGGCTAAATATTTTTCCAAACGACACGAAATGATTGGTGACTTTAGACATATAATTATTTCTGGACTATATGCAAGTGGTATTTTTGGTTTGGTGTTTATTCAACCAGATTTTGGTTCGGCAATTATTTTATTCTTTATTTGGTTTGGAATGGTTTTGGTGGCAGGTATTAAATTACGTCATTTAATGTTGGTATTTATTCTTGGAGCCATAACCTTTGGCGGTTTATGGCAGTTTGGTTTTCATGATTATCAAAAACAGCGAATTGTGACTTTTCTTGATCCTTTACAAGATATTCAAGGGGCTGGTTATAATGCTTATCAATCAACGGTGGCAGTTGGATCGGGTGAATTATTGGGTAAGGGGATTGGCTATGGTACTCAATCAAAGTTATTATTTCTGCCCGAGTACGAAACAGACTTTATTTTTGCTGCCTTTGCCGAAGAATGGGGGTTGCTTGGTGTTTTGCTCTTATTTTTTGTATTTGGAGTGATGATTTCTAGACTGCTTTATCATGCTACTTTAGGAGCAAGTAATTTTGAAACCTTATTTGCTTGTGGAGTGGCAATTCTTTTAGTCAGCCATTTCTTTGTACATATTGGAATGAATATTGGATTACTGCCTGTTACGGGTACGACGGTCCCCTTTCTTAGTTATGGTGGTTCACATCTAGTCACAGAATTTTTAGCGGTTGGTATGGTTTTGGCAATGCGTCGTTATTCGCACCAAACAAAATCCTTGAATCCAAAAATAGATTCGGCTTTTTTCTCTTGAGCAACAGTCAAATAAAAAGTGATTTAAATGCTTAAACTGGGATCGTCAATGACACTAGTGTCAATCGGGGTGTAAAAAGTACGGAAATTGATGTAGATAATTAAACCAAGCATTATTATTACCAATAGCAAGAGATAAGAATTTGCCTGTTTTTCATTTTTTGCCAGTCCCCACTTGATGAGTTTTTGAGAGAATCCAGAACCAGACCGTTGTCGTCTGGTGTTTAGTACCGTAGAATCTTCTTCGTTGAATTTAAATTGTTCCATAATAAATTAAATAAGAATATTAACAATTACAATTAAGTAATCCTACTTTAAGTATAATAGAGTTAATAATATCTAAATTTCACTTATCCACTCCAGGTACCGGTTATGCCATAAAAATTACTTGCTATTAGCTATAATATAAACTATACATAGTTAATTTAGCATTATAATATTAATTTTTTGGTATGAACTTATTTTTTCTCAAACAAACTAAACCATCCGCCGGCTTCACCTTGATTGAGCTTTTGGTGGTAATTGCAATTATTGGTATTCTGGCTTCAACCGTGTTGGCGTCATTGAGTAGTGCGCGAAGTAGTGCGCGGGATGCTTCCAGAGTGCAAGCAATTAAACAGCTACAAAATGCTTTGGAATTGTATCGAAATGCTCATGGCAAATATCCTTGTGCCGATGGCGTCTCGTGTTCAACTAATCCTGCGAATGGGGTTGCTGTTAACGGAGCTACAAGAAACGCTGCTTTTGATGCTGCTATGGCACCTTACTATAAAGCTGTAAATGATGTTAGAACTGGCATTCCACATTCTATAATATATAAAGTTAAGGATAACTCCGCCCGAGATGGTTACTCTATGTTACTTAGAAGAGAAAATGACTCAAGTATTCCAGCCGGAACTCTACCAAAGAATTTTTGGTGTAGTGTTTCAATGAATGGCGGTAACTCAACATGGAATGGCACTAATTCTAATGGAAATTACACTCCTTGTTTCTAAATATAATCCATTAAATCCACTAAATAAAAATACCTAATATTATTTTTTTAGTGCTTATATAAATCTTCAGTCACTCTGGTCATTTTCTCTATAGTTCTGGTACTCATTTTGTCCACTAAATTAGTAGCTAATGATTTGGCTAAATCAGAGTTATCGATTAATTTTTTTACGGCTTTAGTCATGGCTGAAACATTATTTGGTGGAACCAGTAAACCACTCTGATTATTAGTAATAATATCTGGAATGCCACCAACGTCTGTTGCAACCACCGGTAAACCAGCCAGTCCCGCTTCATGGAGAACATAGCCGTAAGATTCGGACTTGGAAGCCAGCACAAACATGTCAAACGCTTTAAGGAAGCGAGCCGCTTCAACAATATTGCCAAGCAGGAAGACATGATTGGATAGATTGAGTTCAATGATCTGTTGTTCAATTTCTTGTCTTTCTTGTCCTTCACCAATTAAAATCAATCTCAGGGTCGGTTCGGTTTTGATCAGTTCTGCAATGGCCGAAATAGTAATATGATGTCTTTTAATAGGATGAAGTTCAGCGATGGTGACTAGCCAGATATCGTTGCGATAAGGGGTGAGGCGCGGGAAAAAATCTATGATTTTTTCCCGCGCCTCCCTGCGTTCATACATCACGCCAATCGTTCGACCGGGATTTATGATCTTCATTTTGCGCAGAGCCCCCGGCCAATTCATTTGTTTAACAATAGCATTAGAAACTGCAATGGTGCGGTCAGATAATATTACGGTTACCCAGTGTAAAAACTTAATGATTAGTCTTTGCCACCATGGTCTATCTTCATTAAAAGCCCAACCGTGGGCGGTAAAAATAACGCGAGGGATTCGTTCTAGCTGACCAAGAAAAGCCCCGATACCGCCAGCTTTGGAACTATTGACGTGAAAGATATCAGGGCGTTCGTTTCTGAGTATTTGGCGCAATTCTCGGGCAAAAGCCAATTCTTTTTTGATTGAAATATCACGTCCAAGAGAGTCAATTCTAATAACTCTAATGCCAGCGTTTTGGAGCATCTCTACTAATATACCGTCACCACCAAGAGCTACCACTGGTTCAAACTTTTCTTGATTAAGATTAGTGGCTAAATCGTAGACGTAACGCTGGGCGCCACCCCAATTTGATTTGGTAATCAGATATAAGACTTTTTTTCGAGGTTGTAATGTCATGGTATAGAGGATTTATATTATGGGGTGGCTTAGCGCCGTCGTACCGACGCTGTCCACCTTGTCGCTATTTCTTTTCGTACCTCAAGAAATAGCAGGCAAGGTCTTGCGAAAGCGTCCCACGCTTCCCGTCGTACCGACGCTGTACACCTTGTCACTATTTCTTTTCGTACCTCAAGAAATAGCAGGCAAGGTCTTGCGAAAGCGTCCCACGCTTTCTCACCCCAATTTGATTTAGTAATAAGATATAATAAGACCTTCTTTTTAGTATTTTTCCCCATAGATAATCCTTAGCATAACTTATTATAGAAGGGTCAGCCAGTAGATGTCGAAAGACGCAGATATACCCCGTCATCTTATAAAGGAACCACGCCCAAATAAGATAAACTGAAGTTGGGATCGAAACATTTCGTCAATGGACTTTGAGCCACCCGCAATGCCTTTTCGTCCCAGCTCCAGT
>Ga0210025_1003905_pt1 | contig 13163 bp, 4 predicted proteins | sample CryGeyme20150102_FD_183989 | JGI IMG/M metagenome (GOLD analysis project Ga0210025, IMG submission 183989) | Groundwater microbial communities from Crystal Geyser aquifers in Utah, USA - Crystal Geyser metaG 2015-0102 (SPAdes) (version 2) | ecosystem: Environmental > Aquatic > Deep subsurface >...
TAAGCTGTTTGGTTTGTAAATCGTACCGATATTGCTAGTTGTATTAAAATAAAATGGTCAAGCACTTTTAAGCTAGCATTTAACAGGTAGCTGCTGAACCACTTTAATTTAATTCATTATTCGAATTATAAACAACTGTAACAATGCGGATAACAACCATGTAGTTGAATCATCTGTAACTTCCAAGTGGATGATGGATTGTGATGATGATGATGATGATGATGATGATGATGATGATGATAATGATAATGACCAGCAGTACGAGTTAGCAGGAGATTCTATTCTTTCGTTACAAACAGAGCATTATGTCCAAAGCAGTTCTCAATCCAGCATGTTGATGCAATCCCACCACCATCATCATCATCAGAATAGTGATTCAAAGGATGATTTATCCTTCACGTATTCCGAATCTGAAGCGTCTTATCCTCGTCCCGTCGACCAAGATGGTGTGCAAGAATTGGTCTGGGAAAAACTCAATGAGAACCCTCCAGAGGATGCAGTGCATGCCGGTCCAAACAGCTGCAATCATTTCTCAACCAACAATTCCATCACAAACTATTCCACTACTACTGCTACCAATCATTCCTCCATTGCCGGAGAGAGTTATGAATCCTATTCAGAAGGATGGGTACCGAGAAGGAAGAGTGGCACAAACAGGGAATTAAAAAGCCAATTATGTGTGTACGATACGGAGCCTTTGTCACCAATAACCGCTATGGAACGCTCGAGCAGTCTTGTGGGAGAAGTTATTACGGTAAGAGACGATCCAGCTACCATCACAAGCAACAATGGCACAGCAGCTTGCAGCAATCGATTGATTCCAGAGGGTGATGACTTGTTGCGCACGCGTCCAAAGACTTTGGATTGTCGTCTTGTATCAAACTGCAGCACCAGCAATGAAGACTCGGCTGCCTTGTTGTCATCGGATTATGACGGCGGCGAAGATGGATGCGATAACAGCATTTCACTCACGTCGCAAGATACATTTTTATCCTCTGCGTTTTCTTCTTCCTCGTCGTCGTCAAAGTTGTCGTACGAATCTGATGATTCTGGAGTGGTGGTAGATACAGCTCGTAGTCCTGCACGGCGCAGCATCATTGGATTGCGTCGTCGTCGTCCTCCTCCTCCTCCTCCTCCTCCTCCTCCTCCTCCTCCTGCTGCACGGCGCTGCAGATATTGGGAACGACCTGCACAATACCATTCGACACTGTCAAGACGCAAAAAGAGGAAAGAGCAGGAAAAGGACGCAGTCCTGTCCCCCAGCCGGATTCACGATCGCAACCGAGCGCGGACCGACGATGCACCATCGTCCTTTCACTTTCCTCTCCAGCATCTGACAAACTCTTTCACGGTGGCAGCAGGAACAACAACATCATCATCCAGTCTTCTTCGAAAGAAAAAGCAGCAGCAACAACAACAACAACAACAACAACAACAACAACAACAACAACAACAACAACAACAACAACAACAACAACAACAACAACAACAACAACAACAACAACAACAACAACAGCGTCGTGGGAAAACTTCTAAAAAAGTTACAAGCAATGATGATGCCAGCAACGAATCCTCTTCTTTCTTGATGGACTTGAAGAAAGATTTCAGGGAAATTGCAATTCTTGCTGGCAAGTCGTCGGAAACCTTAGTGGCATCTTTGTACAATACGCTCTACGAGGAATAGGTAACCTTGAATTTATTTTTGGTGTCAATTCACAATATGGAGTAAATTATTCTCAAATACTTTAGAATCGACGTTGATACACAAATAATTGTAGATGGATCGGGTTCTTCATTTCCCATTCCTCCTGCTCCTTTTGCCCATCATCTTCTTCTTTTTGCTAACTAGCATTCCTTCAGGGGATTCGCTATCATTACTAAACCAACTTGTGAACGACCAGAGTCCTGGAACAGAAGGAGGTATTAGTATTTTCTTTCCGACTGCACCCATTTCCTCTCCAATCAAGACAGCCTCTTCTAGCATTTCTCCTGTGAATGTTTTGAAATTCGAAAAGGAAAAGGTTGGCTCCAGTTCACTCATGGCCGATTCGGAAAGGTTTGTTGAGTTTCCAAACGATGATTCATCATTAGAGTCGGCAGACTGTTCGTCGTCTCTCTTTCCTTCAAAATCGTGCAACACTTCGACGGCATCTTTATTAGTTGACCACCAAATGACGGATTGGACATTCCGCGGCTCAGGCTCAGGAGACGGAGAAGTGTGCATTGCACTGGCAGACCAAGAAATCGTTTTCTTCGGAGGCTTTCTTGGGTTTGTTGTAACTGTACTGGCCGGAATATCTGTTAGAGGAGCGGCATGCTGACAAGATTCTTCTACTGACTTTTCTGGCCCTCTTAGAATGGAGCTAAGAACCTTTTTCTTCGTTTGCTCATTTTGCATGTCCGGAATTGATTCCTCGAGAACTTCGTTAGACAATGCCGGTTGTTTGACACTTTCGTTTATCTGAGTGCCTTCCTCCTCCATTACCGCAGAGATTCCTTCCATTTTCTTTTGCTTCTTGATTTTTTTTGCCTCCAACTTGGCCCTTACTTTCCCGAGAAGTTGTTGCTTCTTCTTCTTTCTGCCTTTCTCGGCTGCTCTTGCCTCTCTCCTAGCTTCCTTAGCCTGTCGTTCCTGGGCTTTCTGTTTCTTTTTGCGTTTCATTTCGGCTTTCTCAATTGCGGCAAGTCTCGCGATTTTCTTCTTCTCGGCAATGACTTCGATTTCAGCAGCAAGTCGTTTATTTTCTTCAATCTTATCAGCGTCTTCCGCCTCTCTTTTTTTGCGTGCACTTTCGACCTTTCTTAACACAGCTTCTTTCTCAAGTTTCTCCTTCCTGGTGGCAATTTGAAGCTGGAGAGTAGCTTTTCCTAAACCAGTCTTCTCCTCTTCCTTCTTGGTGGCAACTTCCGCCTGTATTCGTTGGCGCTTGGACTCGATCGATGCTTCGTGTTCCCCTTTTTCTCTTGGAGTGGATAGCATCGCTTCGTCTTCTTGATGCTGAAGCATGGCCTGCTGTTCCTCTTCAACAGAAAGGCTTACCTTCTCCTTTTGGCGGTGGGGCTCGGCTTCGTCTTGTGTGGCCGGTTCTATCTTTTTTTTACGCGCAACCAGCTCACCCTCTGCTTTGTTCTGAGCCTCAATCACCTCTGGCGCAAACCGTTCCTTTCCTGGGATTGCTGCCAATTCAACTTCTTCTTTCTTGCGCTGAGCTTCAGCTTTCTCTTGCACGGCCCGTCTTTTCTTTTCTTTGAGTGCAACAAACTGGGCATGCTCTCTTTGACTTTGAGCTTCAGCTTTTTCAATTTCCATTTTGGCAAGTCTCTCTTCTTCTGCCCTTTTGGCAGCGAGCGCAATCTCGAGCTTGAATTCATTTGTTGCTTTGAAGGGGACTTGTATGGCTCCCATAGCAGCACTCTTCTGGTATGGATTGGCTTTGGAAATGACTTTACTGTTATCTGCACTTCTCTCTTCTTCATCAGAGACATTATCGTGATCATTTGATCGTCCGATAAGTGTTTCCAACAGGGCAAACCTGGATTCGAGCTTTTTTTTATATTCGTCAATCTCCCTACTGTCATCCGAATGAAGAGATAACATTTGATCGGTAGTGCTCTTTGTGCTAGTCTTGCGTTCGGGTTCGACAAAGGAGGTTGGGGGATACGATTCAGTTACCGACGGAGCTTCAACAAAGTCTGCTGTTGCTTTTTCTTCTTCTTTTTCTTCTTCTTCTTCTTCTTCTTGTACTACTACTTCTTCGTTCTCGTTCTTTCCTTCTCCTTTTAATCCGTAGCCCGCAGTATCGGTCCTGTCTTCGTTTTCCATGTGCGGCATCCCATTGACTTTTCTGGGTTTTTTACTGCTTATCTTTCTGACTTTTTTCACGAAGGACTTCAGGCTGCCCAATTTCTTCAGGTTTTGCGCAAAAGAGGCGCCCTTACCTATCGCAGATGAAGAGTCAGCGCTGCCTACAAATGTGGAGGGTCCATTATCATGGTAAGTTTTATGTGATTGGTTGGGCTCAATATTTACCTCTTTTTCTTTGCTGCTTTGATCGTTGGAATCCGCCGTTGACTCCTCATGAAATTCCATATGTGACTGAATCATGGACGGTGCTGGCTTCTTCGATGCATTCTTGAGAGCCATTGAAATCTCGGAACGGGCGGATGGAATACTGTAGGATGATACGTCGGATCCGTCATCGTGATTATCATCGTCGCCAGTGAAAAAAACTCTATCGCCTTCCCCTAGAAAGAACGATGAAAAGGATGGCTGCCGGGCAACGCCAACACTGTCAGTATTTTCATAGGCTACAGGTGCCTCGGAGCGTGGCTCCAGTTTCTCAGCTGGGGTATGATGACTAGGAGAAGAAACAAACTCTTCCTGCCTAGACTCGGTAATCTCAATGGCGAGATCAGATGCCACTGATGGTGTATTCTTGGTTGGAAGTAGACCAAACTTGGCTCTCCAATAGTCTGCATCATTCTCTGCGGCAATATCTTCCTGAAGTCTAGCCAGGAAGCTTCTAGCCACACCGAGCGGCTGCTCCGCTGTCGATTTTCTATTGGAAGTTTCTGCCTGGTCGGTCACCATCGTCGCGTTCATCGTATTTGCAAGATAATGTTGACCAATTGAATGGGAAACCGAAAGGCAAAGCAATGAAATTGTTGCCTTTGAAGGTACTACGGTACCAGGTACTGTACCTGGTACCAGAAAGCAAAGAAGGATTAAAAGGTGATTTATTTAGCTTACCGTGCCTCTTAATTCATAAGTCAAGGTCTGATCCAACGGATTCATCAACGGTAGGCTACTTAAATCTAATTTTCATACTTTTTGAAGGGGCTCGTCGCAACTCCTCAAGTAATTCTCAATTCTACCGTTGAACTCATAAGTCATAAATAAATTGTTTTTGATTTAAAGCCTCCAAAGTTATGACACGTGCAAAGTGGACGACGTTCCTCCACGACAGAAATTAACCAGTGCCTCATATTCATGGCTCTACTGTTGTGGTAGTCTTTTAGTAGTCTACCAGTAGTCTACTAGCACAATCTTCGTCGTAGATTTGCTACTGCCAGCTATGTTAGGGTGGCTCTAATACTAGCGGGAAGACGCCAAGAACGGAGATTAAAAACTAGAAGATATAGTGTTCTAGCTCTACGTTCAAGCTATCTGCTCGCTTATGACAATGATTTTGCAAATTGCCGCTGTATTAAACGATCCATTTTTGTCAAGCAACCCAGTGCGTATCGTTTGTTCATGCGAATCAATAGCATGGCCGTTAATTCGCCAGGCAAACAGCACACTTCATCGTCACTAGCCTTTGTGATCCAATTTCCCGTCGGTGTGATTGCATATTGAGGTTCCAACGCTTCAGTAGTTTTTGGTTTGTCATCATCAAATTCATCTTGTGGTTAAAATCTATCCATCTACTTTGCTTCGTGCATTGTTCTCGGGCCGTTTTCAAATTCTGTGGCGGATGGTTTGTGGAGCTAGCAATGATAAGATCAGCAGAATGGTGCTTCCACAACTTCTTTGATTGGCCACCTCATCGTTCTCTTCATCGTTGAGGGAGAGAATATGTTTGCGCTGTTTGCACTTAGATTCTTCTTTCGTCCTGTATTGACGTTGGTTGTGATTTATCTGGTCGTTCCTTTTCTGTGCCGCATGATGCCTCCCAATCAATTCCTTTTCGCATTCCTTGGTGCTCAGGAATCCCTTTCGTGCGCAGAAACGAAGGCATTGTCATCCATCTTTTATGGGCACCTTGCGGCACTCTTTAATTCTGAAATGATCATGACGAGAACGCAATATCATCCTTCGGTTGCCAATGGAAGTTGTGATCGCCGTTAAGTAGAAGTTCCTGATTCCTCGTTGATCGCGGCGAGAAGATGACGATGGCCGTCGTACCAGCATCGTGTCAGTGGCATCTTGACAGATTTGACGTAAATATTTCGAAACTGCTTTTTTTAAACAATCCGTGCAATACTACGAAGGCTTTAAGCTGTCCTTGCGCCTTGCGCCTCCCTTCCGAAACAGAATCAGTTTCTGATGCATGAACGCTCATCAAACCAATCTTATCAGTTCTTCAAATTGGTGTCAACGGTCCAAGCTTTTAAGAGTCTTAAGGAGCCGCGCAATGACAAATATGACCATCTAAAAATATTAAGGCAATTAGGTAGAACTACGCCTAAGTACCAAAGCTGCTGCTCTAAATACCCAAATCAACGGAAAGTGTTGGCGACTCAAAGTAACTTCATCCACGAATGTAGACACATCTTTCCTTCTGAATTACTAAAATCTCTAATATTTTTAGCCTACAAAGCAGAACCATAAATTTAATAGGTGTACAGATCATCTACTGCCAAGCCAATCTGCTGCCAACCTATCTACGCTGAATGTCCCTTTGGAAAAACGATTCAAAATGAAGCTCCAGCGGTCGTCTTTCGCGACGTGGTCCAAGAGGCTGCAAGGCAAGGATAAACGCACAAGTGAGGTGCGGGGAGAGGAGGAATCAACTTTTTCCGCCCAATCCCAATCGGAGAAAATACCAGTTCGGATACGGCCGCAAAAGTACAGGCGCCCGGCCTCTAATATCCGAAGGGCCAACAGCCGTCGCCATCAGCGATTACGAGAGGCATCCTATGGTGACACTGGGGCTGGGGCTCCTATATACAACAAAGTAACTGCTGAAACCTTCAATGATGATATCAACAATTCAGAGCAGCTATATCATCATCTTGGTATCCATGACGACAGTACCGGCGTGACGGAAGTGAGTGCGCCACATCCTCTGCAAATACTACCGCCTACAGAATATGGAACGGGTCAAGTTTTTTCGCAGCCCGAGGAGTCGCAAATTAAGGAAGAAAGGAAAATGATCGAATTTCAGGATATAAGTCAGTCTACCACCAACGATTCCATTTTGGAGTGGATGAGCAATCTAGATTATCCAAATGAGGACGGGGACACTGGTAATATGAGCCCTGCTGATGACAAAGAAGATCACTACAACTTTTCCAATCGTGATACGAATCCTCCTGGCCCAGAAAAGCTTGAGGCTGCAGAGGAGCGCGACGAGCATCCAACCGAACAGCCAGATGATTGTTTCCGTGTCCAAACTGATGCTGAGAGCGACTTGGTGACTAATACTCCCATAGCGGCACTAGAGTCGCTGAAGCAGCATGATAGCATGTTGTCATCAGAGTCAACTAGCATGGACCCATCTCTTAGTGGCTCTGTATTCGAGAACGTAGAATATGTCCCAATGCACGAACAAAGTGAACCGGATGATGAGGCTGTAACTAATTCATCAAATACGATCATTGCATCTCAAGGAGCCATTCCGGTGGAACCTACAGAAGAGAGTTTGAAAGAAAGTGCAGACGAATTAAAAAATGCAGACAAAGTACTCGGGGAAATGGGTGCTGTATCTATCGAACATGCGCACAGTAACAATACTACCTTTTCCAGAAAACAGTCCTCAGAGTTTGAGGGCCGTGACGAAGATTCTAGAGAAGAAAGCGTAACAGAAGACACAGCAGTATCTCATGAGGAAGTTGATAGCCAGTTAAGCCAGTCCGCAATTACATCCAAACCAAAAATATCTTCCTATGGCCGAAAGAAGCGCTTGGAAAGACATGGACAGCAAAGCTTACATATAACCAGGAGCAAACAAGAGAGAGGGACTCCGTCTCTGCAAAAAATAAAGTTGAAGAATAAGGCACGCCAGAAGAAGCTTGGTTTAGGCCGTGCTGCAAAGCGAGCTACAACGAAAACTTCAATTGCTGCTGTTGGTGAGGTTACTTCTGCTCCGGTCAATAAGAAGCAAAACGAGGTGCATCTGATTGCTTTGGATCAAGTGGTAACGAAATCCGAACGCAGATTGTCAACTAAAACAGAGATGGAGTTACAAGAAGAATTTTTGCATCCTGACCCGGAATTAACGGTACAAAAATCAGACTCCGAGTCTCAGACAAAGGAATGCTTGAAACTGGTCCCTCAACGCTATCTACCCAAACAGTCAGAGCTGGTGGAGATTACTTCGGTTAACTCGGGTAATGCATCTGCTCGTATCACGTTTGGTAAATATGAAGACGAAGATAGTGAGATTGAAGAAGACTCATCCAGCGCTCATGAAGAAGTCGTGGCGGAGGACAACGATCTTGAGCGAGAAGATACGGGCGACTATGAAGCACGACGCCAAAATCGCAAAATGCTCAAAAAGGAAAAGAGGAAGAGGAGGCGGAAGGGAGCGCGAAGGCGCGTCATAGAGATGGCTGAGTTTTCGGATGACGAAATAGAGCAATGCGCATGTAGAGAGGTGATCGATGAAGGTCCTATCCTTTGCCATACCATCGCCAATGAGAACGATGATGAGACTGATGCTCTTGCCGAAGATGAGTCCAAATGCCGTCTGTTTACACTTGACTTGCTGGATATGGCTTCAGAACTCGCATCAAAAGGCCCCTCTGTTGTTTTGCAATGGCTGGACTGATGGTGATCTATGATGGTCTGTCAAGCACAGCCGTGAACAGTGAATGTTCGCCCATGTACTGACATAAGTGTTGCATTGAACATTTGATTGTCGCAGAAAACCCACCGAGAAAGGTAATGCCGAAGAATTCAACAAAATAATATGTACTTATTATTTACACTCCGCTCTGAAAACGGGGCAGCCTGGTTGCCGGTTTTATAATACACTACTCGCTGAAGAATTTTCATTGTTTTTATCCAGTCCAAATCGATAAGCTAGTCGCTCAATTTTGGAGAGAGAGTCATCGATCTTTCTGTTGACGTTGTTCCAGTCGCCAAATTTAGGAACATCCACGGATACGGCTTCACTCAGGTCATACGATGTTGCCATTGACGAGACCTCCCCCGTGGACGCCGACGATGAATATGACTCACTAGTTGAGAGCATTTCCCTTGTTTCATCGTAGTGGCGAGCCAAATCCTGTGCTCTCTTCAACGTAGAGTCAATTTTTGCGTTCACTGACCTCCAGCTCTGCAAATTGACAAGGGGTTCCTGGAAAGAGTGTGGCACTTGGGGACGGTCTCTTTCATCAGTTGTAAGAGTGTATTCAAATTCATTTGATTCGACGCAATCGCGGCTGTCTTGTTTTGTGTCAGAAGCCTTGTCTCGTACTGCTAACGACCTAGGTCCTTCGTTAATCTCATTCTCTATCCATGTATTCATCACCTTTGTCAAAATATCTTTATCTGAAATTCTTCCAGATGATGTTGTGCTTGTGGAGGCAATGAGTCCTTGGTTCACGTGAGTTGGTCCTGAAGGTGTTGCGTTTGTGGAAGCAATGACCTCTCGGCTGATATCGGTCACTGCCTGTGACGTCGGAACCATACTTTCCTTTGTGTTTCCGCGGAATGGCCCTGTTGTCATGTTCTTGATGCCAGAAAATATTCCTTTGATTTTGAAGGAGCTGTTCTTTGTCTTGCTAATATTACTAGAAGTAGCTTTATCCAACTTCTTTTCCTTTTCATTGCCTCGATTTAGTGCTTCGATATCAACGGAGAGTTGATTGGCATTTGCATCCTTGACGTCGAGGCTTTTCAGCAATGGGCTTTCTCTGGCGGCACCTGAAAGCGCAAGGGTTAGCTCCATACCTTCTACTCTCTCTAAGACATCTTCACTTTGGTAATTGAGGCTCTTTGAAAAAGAGACCTTGCAAGGCCCTAATGACGTCTGACTGCTGAAAACACTTTCCTTGTCCTTCTCTGTCACTTTCTTGGTGTCATTTCCATTTGAACTTTTATGTTCAGATTTAATCGGAGCAAGACTAGCAACATTTGTAGCACTGCGAACATTATTTTTTGAGGCCACATTAATGGCAATGTTTCCAGAAACTTCCCCTAAAACGTTCTCGTTATTGAGAAGAGCTTCTTTCACAGCTTCGCGTTCTCCTCTGGTCACTACATCGAAGGAAGGATCGTCAACAAAAGTATCCTGATTGCTATCCCTATTTTCAGAAGCTTTACCTGAAATGTTCCCGTTATGGAGAACAGGTTCGCTCACCGCTTCGCGTTCTTCTCTGGTCACTACATCAAAGGAAGGATCGTCAGCAAACGTATCCTGATTGCTATAAGTGTTTTCAGACGCTTTACCTGAAATGTTCTCGTTATGGAGAACCGCTTCTCTCACCGCTTCGCGTTCTTCTCTGGCCACTACATCAAAGGAAGGATCATCAACAAAAGTATTCTGGTAGCCACTGAGAGCTTCTTCTTCTGATTCTGTCAACTCAATTATAACTGGGTGTGGTTCGGTTAAGCAAGATTTGTTGAGAAAGACTGATTGTTCAGTATGTTCGTTGTCAGCTTGCTGGCTACTAAATAGAGACTTTTCTTGCTCGGAATCTTCTTCAATTACCGGCAATCCAGTAGATTGGCCCTTGTAATATTTTGCCAATGAACGGAAAATGTTATGCTTACTTTGCTTTCGCTTTCTGGTGCGCGGGTGGCCTGCAGAAAAAAGAAACGACGAATGATCTTCGCTTTGTCCGTTTCGTTGCTCTCCCTTCTTGCTTTTCGTCAGACCCTTGATTGTCTTCTTAAGCCTGCCCATTGGTGTAGCACTCATCTTGGATCCTTTTGCGGGCAAGGGTTGTGATTCTTGCATCAAAGGTCTATCGGCATCGGAGACCGCTTTTGGCTCTGAGCGTTTGTCCAAGCCAACAATAGTGAAACTCATTTCTTTATCTGCAAGCACAGAGTTATGTATGGTGTAGTATTCCAGCGACTTGACTTTGCGAATATCATCACTAGATGGCGGCTTGACCCAACTTGTACTGGTGCGCACTGATTGGATCACTCGATCACTAACCGACCTGGGTTGACCATTCTTGGTCGGAGAGTCGACTTTTGAGTCTTTATATGGGTTCATGTTCATGCAGGCTCCATTGTTGATCTCGCGATCTTGGTCGTTCTGCAAGCACTCGTGGCCACCTTTACCTTCACTAGCACTCATGGCATCATCATCATCATCGTTAAAGTCATTGTGATCCACTTCCTGTGATGCTGCAGTTAAAATATTCTGGACTCGATCAACTTCGGGATGTTGCTCGTCTTTTGTTTCGTAGTTGGAGCCCGACGAAGTCAAAACGCTGCTGAAAGCCGGGTCGGAGTTACTAACTTCATCGCAGACACCGGGAGAAGTGCTGGTATCAGATGCGTCTTCATAAGATATTGCATCATTGTTGCTTGCGTCTGAAATCATGTCAGTCTTTTCCGTTTCAGGTGCTGCCCCATTGTAATTTGTAGGAGACACGAGCTGCAGGGATGCCAGAGACTTTGTAATGTCTTCTTCACTGGACAACTTTCCGTGTTTGTATTTGGAAAGAGTTGTGGTCAGTGTGTCATTGTTTTCCGTAACGTGCGAAGTTAGGATGGACTGTGTGTTCTCATTTTCTGTAACACACGATTCTGAGTTAAACTTAGATGACACAGATGTCCTTGGTTCGCTATTAGTGACGTACGATGACGAACTGGTCTGAGATGTTGCCGAAATCGATCTGGACTGAGATGTCACAGAAGCTGCTGGTTGTTCTTGGGTTTTATCTTTTTCTTGGTCATGGCCTGAAATCTGCTCTTCGTTCCTCTTGACTGCAATAGGAGTGCCGTCTTGTTGTTGGTCTTGCAATACTTCACTCAGGCTTACAACATTTTCCTCTTCTGCTGGATTATCACATACACATCTCCAAAAATTAACAATGGATGGCATGATGGACGATTTTGCTACCGGTTGAGGAGTCGCGGGTGATGTCGCAGCGATAGTAGTTTTCTTGTTGAGCACAGTCTCCTTCCCGAATTGAGGAGGAAGAATGACAACTGCCTCTGATTTGATGACCTCTGAAGGGGCAAAAGAAGAAATTGAGGTAATATCGTCTTCAAAAGAATCTACCTCTGCGTCCTTCGCCCTTTCCTCTTCTTCGCCCTCCATAACTTCTTCTTGCCGATTCGTTTCCATGTGAGAAGTTACCTCACTGCCTGAACTGAGCGTGTCGTCCATAGAAAGACTCAGCTCACGAAGAAGATGTTTAAGAGTGTCAGTGCCCGTGGTACCATCACTAAATGACGTCGAACTACTAGACTCTTCCGAGTCTTGGCTCAGGCTCAAGGCATCCACAATGCTTGCGAGACTTTCACTGTTGACGGACGTCATGGTAAGAACGGTTTTGATGAAGAATTCAAGCTGTGATCTTAACACTTGCGGCAAAGTAAATACTCTGGCGTTGTACAACTGAAGCGTGCTGGTCAAGGTGTTGGTGGCAACAGAAAAGGTAGTAGTGGCAATCTCTTTTGTCGATTTCAGCGGTCCAGGCCTCGCTGATTCCCTAACTTATTTAAGCATATATCGACACTGATTCGTGCTTATAAATATATGACAAAAGGGAGAAGGTTAATTTAGATTTTATCATTCCTACTACTACGTTTTTTAGACTACCAGTAGACTACTAGAGTACTAATAACGAAGTACTACGAACATACCTACCTAAAAATAAGACCAGAAATAATACAGTAGGTTAACTACTAGAGTCTACGTAGAGTCAAATTAACTTTAAAATCTCAAAGTCCAAATACCATACAGAAAATACAAGTACACAACACTGCTAAACTGTATCCACACCAAGCTGTTCCGAATATGGCAATGGAGACAACAAGTAACAAGTAGTACACACTCTAAGAAGCAAGTTAACTTGCTTTTAAACCTCTCCAAACTGGACCTCCTCTTCTTCGTCATCTTCTTCTTGTTGTGCAACAGCAGCAGCAGCAAGTCTATCAGCTCGTTCGCGTCAATGACGAGCCATAGCATCGTGATCTTGTCTTCTTCCAGGCAAGTTCCTGTAGGCTCCAGCAGGTCCAGCTACAATACCACGTGTGGTAGCAGCAGCAGCTCCTCGTCCTGCTTGTTGTGGTTGTGGCTGTGGTGGTGGGGGTACTTGTAGACGAGGTCGTTGTCCAGCAGTGCGAATACGAAGCCTTGGGTGTGGACGTCCATTGAATCTCTTTTGGTGTCTTCAAGCATCTTATTCAGCACCATTGTCACACTTAAATTCCTTCCATAGACTTGATAGACAAGGTCAATAGCTGTGGGAGCAGTAAAGCCTCCATCAATATGAGTAGCAACCACATCCCAAAATATCTTCCTCCTGTA
>Ga0210025_1003906_pt1 | contig 13162 bp, 18 predicted proteins | sample CryGeyme20150102_FD_183989 | JGI IMG/M metagenome (GOLD analysis project Ga0210025, IMG submission 183989) | Groundwater microbial communities from Crystal Geyser aquifers in Utah, USA - Crystal Geyser metaG 2015-0102 (SPAdes) (version 2) | ecosystem: Environmental > Aquatic > Deep subsurface >...
GCCATTCTACAGGTAGCTGTCGATCAGAAAAGTACCCACTTGGTTAATAATAGAAAATTACGTTCTTCTGCTGGCGGAAAGAGATGTCCACATCTACAGCTTTTCCCACAAAAACAGACATAGTGACCCCATTGAAGTAGGCTCTGTGCATCTTTTTGATTCGACTAAACATATTCATGTGCTCAGAGAAGGCGTCTTTGCCCTGACTTATGGCTGGGGCATTGAGGTTTACACAGTCGATGAGATCAAAGGAACGAGGATGAGCGTAAAGAAGAAATTTTAACTGCCACATAGCAATATGAAATTGTTTCAGGTTCCATGTCCTATTGAGAACAAGCTCAATGTATTTTTTGAGGAGAAAACAGGAGATTAGGCAGGTTTTGCTTTATGGTGCATCTAAGTCTAATTTTTTGAGAAGGAAGTCAAAATACACAAAGCTCAGAGGATCTATGAAATCTCAGGATTTCAACGAGAGACTACCCGCTTAGAAAATTACTCCAAAACAATTTACCTCATTAATTTGGGTAAAAATATTCTGGCCATTCGCAAAGGTTATGTGATAGGTTCAGCTAGCGTCACTATTCAAGCAGGCAACAACTATCTGAGATACCTGTCGAACAATAAGCTCATCCATGTCACTGATAGCAAGGTGGAGGTCTATAACTTTTCAGTCAACGAGCAGGTTCATCCTCCAAGAATAGTGGTACAGTCGATAGATTCGATCTAAATTCCTCAGTTTTCGAGTCAATATGAATATGTGGATGCTGTTGAGATGCTAGCAGACAACTTCACCATTTTCTATCAACTTAAACCTGAGGAGAACAAGTTGTTAAAAGGATAAACAAAATATGCCTTTGTGCTGACAAACACCATAAAAATGGAGGACAAGTTAAGAGAAGTGCTGCCTCAAGAATTGGCTCAGTTCAAGTTGGACAATATCGAGGAGAAGGCTGACATGGCCAACAAAATGGGTCTGAAGCGGAAGGATATATACTTGAGATTATGGAATAACTCCAACAAAAGTTCAGTAGATGACTTCAATTTGCTCCTGGATACTTTAGATTACGACACCATCAAGGCATAAATTGAAAAGAAATTGAAAAAGTGCTCCATGATTTATCGATAGGTTCAGCTCATCGAGCAAGGCTGCAATTCACTGCTGCACTCCAACGTCTTCAAACCAACAAACACCAAGGAAGATATCAAAAACTACCTCATTTCGGACATGCTAATGCGCAAGCTCAACCTATTCAAATTGATCTTTATCTAAGACAAGAGATCAGGTCGAACTGTGCCTGAGGATCCTCAGGGTAAACTGCTGATAAACATCCAGAACTACAACTACTACCGGACTGTCGACATCAAGCACATGCTTTTTGAGCATATTGGCCGATTTGTAAATGAAGATAAGGATGAAATCATGAAAATAAGGCTGATTGTCAGATAGTTTAAGTTTCCCCTGAGGATTGTCTACCAGGAATTGTTGGCTGAGATAATTAATATCACCAAAAAGAATTTCATCAAATTACTAACTGCTATGCCAGAATTGTTGCCCTATGAACCTAAAGGCGACTCAGAAATAGATTCGAATCTATTGACTGGAATATGGAGTCCCATTACTGAAGATGACTGGTAGCACTTGCACATAAACACTCTTGAAACGATAGACAACAAGGCAAACCTCAAGGAAATAGTGTCAAGCGTGTGGTACAAGAGGCACTGGCTATCTCTGCATGATTTCATCAATCTGACCCGAGAAGAGATCCAAGCCATTCAGAACAAAAACTACTCAGAGAATACTTTTTACCACGCCATCGAAAGAATATTCCAGTTTCATGACTATAACTCGATCAGAAAGACAATTGACTTCATTCAGGATACCTATGAAGCCATGCCTCAACACATCTATGGAAAAATATTTCTCTACAAGGAGCTGTTCGATCACTTCAAAGCCAATCGGCATTTCTACAAGGTTGAGGAATTCTAGCATTTTGAACATTTCCTGAAACTGAGGGATCCCGATCTATTCAAGAGTATGTTCAATTTTGAGAAAGTCAAAAAAGGATTTATACTAAAGGAGATCAAACCTATCTATCAACGTCTCAGTTGTGTGGAAGTCTTCAATTAAGGCCTGCTCAACTACTTCTCTTCTCCTCTATGTGTTATTTCTGACATCAAGTATATCCTCAATCGCCTCAATAACGAAAAGAGAGAATTTCATGAGGAAAACAAAGGGATCTACGAGGTTTTGGTGAGGGGCATGCAGCTAAAGATGAAGCTAGGCAGCGAGGAAGATATTCCGATTGACTAGGTTCTGATTTACATTGAGAACATACCGTTTTTGCAGAACAGTCCTCTTGAGAGAGAGTTGGAGCTGATGAGGCAAATAAATGACTTCTCCACTCTTTTCAGATCCATCAAAATCAACATGTCTGTTTTCGAGATAGCAAAAAATATGGATAAAGTGGTGGCCTGTCTAGTGCACTCCTAGATTGAAAAGCATCGAATCCTCTACGAAGTTGACATATAGACAATCAGAAAAAAAACAAGATAAATAATTGAATTTATCTAAGACATCAAAAACAAGTTATACCCTAGTCAGGGCAAAAAATAGTTGACCCTCTTCACTTATCTCAGCGATCTGATGGCTTCACAAGCCTACATAGCCGTCGTGGCAGAGTTGCTTGAGGATTAATGGCTAAATTCGAATTTCAACATCACCAAGAAGCTGATTGAAAACATCGTGCTGTACAGCTACAACCAGAGAATGAGAAAGCAGCCGCTTTATATGGAGAGTCGAATATATTTAATTGAGATGTTGGCATTACTGGGCTAAGACAGTCAACTGAGGCAGTACATCTAAGCAGAGATAGTTGTAGCCGAAATACTGGAGACTCCTGAGCAACCGGTCAGTTATCCTCTCTCACAAGACAACAGCTACTTCACTTCGACAGAGCTACTTAAGCTGATATCTCTGATTCCAGGTTAGAAAGTTCAGCACATTGACATTGACAAACTGTACGAGAATATGCAGACAATTCAAAATTTGAGCAGCGACGGTCAGCTGAAATAGATAACCTTGACTATCATATCAGAGATGGTGATATTGAGGATGATCGAATGTCGGCTGCTGAAAGAAGTGCTTCCCAAAATCAAAGAATTGATTGAGTTGCAGGGTGAGAGAGATGAAAATTTTATATATCCTTCCTTGGTGATTGTGAAGCTGGTGCCTGAAATGATCGAGGAGAATAGACAAATTTTGTTAAAATGTAGCAGTCATTTGTTCAGAGATCCCTTGAAGTTGCTCAGCTTGCTTCAGGAGCTGATGGATGTCAATGAGACCAGTGCTGGCTATAAAAAATTGTTGCTGAAATATTACTCATAAATCAGATATTCCAACCTCAACTACTCCTAAAATTGCCAGTTGATTGATCCAAAGATACTGGCCATCCTCTAAACAGACGAACAGAAGAGAAACTTCATTTATCTCCTTCGATATTCTCTCTACAACCTGATTGCTCAGAAGTAGGCCTTCTCTCGTCCGTAGTTCTACCTGATGTTCGTGATGCTCACCAACGATCCTAACGTACTGGTCAAGTATGTCTATATCAACAGGACCACTCTCAACCTCAAGCAGTTACGTTGCTTCATGTCCTATATGATCAAGGACGATCTCTTCTCCAAAACAAATGTGCTTGAGTTCGGCAAAAGGATGTTCTTCATGATATTCAAAACAATAGTCAGGAATAAGAATATCTAAGATATGATCAGGACCTTCAGAGATGTGCCACTTGATATGAATGTCGAGATGGATCGGGTTTAGAGCGTAAAAAATGAGCTGGAGAATAAATTTGCCTATGGAGTTGACAAGTTCAAGAATAAGATAAAGACTGTCAACAATGCGATAGCCAAGAGGAAAAAATAAGGAAGCTACTACGATGATGCTCGAGTTGAAAGGGTCAGAAAAAGGCTGGCTCATCCTAAATCCAAAGAAGGTAGATACTAGTATCCCTTTGCTGATTCCGACGATGCTGCCTACTAATAAAACAAAAGCACATCCTTCATCCAAAAGGTATCTTCCGTGCTTCAGCCCTTCGACAGCCAGTTCCATCGCCAGGCCATCATCAACCGCTAAGATGACGCTCTCAGCAACTACCTTTCTCTGAGCCACCTCAAAGAGAAGCAAGATGTGTTTTACAGTTAGAAGCAGAACAAGGAGAGTATCTATGGTGATCTGACTCTTGAAAAATTGGTAGGAAAAAAAATTGCTTAAGTTGCAGCTCCTGAGATATCAGTCGATGTAAATTCTAAGTTATTTTAGCACCCGGGTGATATCACTCCGAGGAAAATCAGGATTGGCTCGATCAACAGTTTAAAAGCTAATGCTATTGTAGGCTTGATTCCTCCTTCGAAAGCCAAGCTGAAAAAGCATACAAGCATCAGGTCCAGAGCTATTGAAGACATCACAGCAGAGGAAAGGATGGTCATCGAAAAATAATAAGAAGAATTAGTCAACTCGCACATGTCATCGATAGTTGGAAACCCAATGGGTTAGGCTGCCATATTGCTGGAGATTGTCAAACCGGGCACTATCGTTGCTGAAGACACAGTAATCAGTTTTGAGCCCATTCTGAGGCATCAGTCAAGTGACCATTTTCCCAAATTTCTCAAATAAATGAGCAGAATAGCATACAAAAACACAGGAATGACATTCAGATCGGTTCTGTTCTTCATCAAAAAAATGAATGAAACATTTATGGAGCTCAAAATCAACAAAGAGTGGATAAACATCTACCTTAGAGCCGAGGCACTTCAGAACAAGTTCAACCTTTAACTACCCCTCCGGTAAATTTTCACAGTGGAGGGTCTATTCGTTGAGAGTGAGATTCCTTAGACCCTTTTCAATTTCCTCTTTCCAAACATCATGAAGAACGTTACTGATGAAAATATATACAAATTGTGCAAAGTTGTGAACTTGGCTTTCAAGAAGACAGACCTTTAGCAGGAAATTTTATTTCAATACTTGAAGGATCTTCTGAAGGAGTACCAGACTTCCATTGAAATTGCTGACAGTTCGCAGCAAGATCTAGCCAGGCAAGTCGATAAATTCAAAGGATTGATCCACAAGATGCCGATCAAGTACCTGATGGAACGAGAGTCATAAATCTTCAAGATCTTTCCTGAGGAAAAGGTTCGCAGGAATGTTGTAAACATGTTCATTTAGTCCTTCAACATCCGCTACGACTTCAAGGCTGCCGACCTCCTTTCGCAGAAATACATCAGTGCCCTATCTCCGACCCGGAAGAGTAGAGTTTCTGCCTGATATTTGATATGCTGATGCTAAAACTATTAACTATCAATTACGATGGAGGTCCACCGCAAGAGCAGCGAAATCATCGATAAACTATTCACCTACCGCAATGTCCAGGAGCTTGAGGAGTATCTCTAGAATAACCACGACATCGATATTGTCCAGCTGAAGGACTCCCAGGGAAATACCGTGTTGCATCAATTGGCCTTCTAAGGTCATATCGAACTCATCAAGGTCTATGTCCGAAAGGCCAAACTCAGGTGCAAGAGGCGATAAAGCACCCGCAGCAGTGTAGATGGCTAGAGTGGTCCTTTTGAGCTATGGATCAACCACCGCAATAATGAAGGTTACACCCCGCTGCTTTACGCCTCCTTCAATGGCCACCTGGACATCATAAAATACCTAATTGAATAGCATAGAGCTGACTACACTATCAAGACCAACACAGGTCTCAACCCTCTGCATTTGTCTGCCCAGAAAAATATAATCATGCCTTTCTTGTACTTTCGCACACAAATCGACCTTTATTAGTTGGACGACCTAAGAAGTACAGCTTTGCATTGGGCAGCCTATACCAACAGTGAGGAAGTGGTGGCCTACATCCTAGCATAAACAAAATAGCTCAACTTGCTTAATATCAGGGACACATAGGGGAACACTCCTCTGTCCTTGGCGGTAACATATGGCAACACCAGAATAGTCCGTCGGTTGTTGATAAAAGGAGCGAACAGGTACATAAAGAACTAGGAGGGAAGCCGGCCCATCGATATAGCTAGGGAGAGTGAGTTCAGGACCATAACTCGGATGTTGGACGAGTCTTTTTCTGTGGTGGATATGTTCAAATTTTACTGCAATATCAAGATTGAATATAGGCCCAAGGGAAGGAAGGTCATCATACCTCTCCTCTTCATCATATCGTTTCTGGTCAACTTGTTTGTCATCAATTTCTTCCTCTCTTTCACCAGTGACTACGCTCTCTACACAGAAGTGGCCTTCATGTCCATCATGATCTGCTACTACATGTCTCTTCTGCTACAAAGGCCAAGAATATAGCCCAAAGATCTCTAGACTTTTCTGGAGGACTACAACGAAAGAACAATAAAGAAGGTCTGCTTCATATGCAGAAACAGATCACCGAAAAGAGGTTATCACTGCGATATATGTGGAGTCTGCATTGAACAGTACGACCACCACTGCACGTGGATCAACAATTGTGTAGGAAAAAAGAATATCGCTCGATTTATCATCTTCATTGTTATGTTGGTAGTCAGTTTGGCCTTTATTGGTATAGTGGCAGTCTTGGCGTCTATTGTTCTGCTCGCTGACGACCCTTTCAAATTCTAGGCTTACTTCACTCTCAGATACAGATATGAGGACAACTTGGAGAGATTTTGTATTTTAGGCTGCTTTTTAGTCAATTAACTAACAGCTGTCTTCTTCCTACCAGTCTTCTTGTTGTGCATCGTTCAGATCAAGAACTTGCTGATGAACAAGACCACCTTCTAGAAGATAAGAGGGCCTGTGTAGGAGCCCAACAGGATCAAGAGTAGAATAGGCAGGCAGAGCAAGATGTCTCTTCAGAATTGTCGAGTGATGTGTGCTGATACCAGGGCTTCTTTTGTTTCTACCAACAAGAGCAGTTTTTCTGAGTTGATAACATAGACCAAGTATGCGAGCTAGAGGCCTGAATAATTTTCCCACAGAGGATGATATGTATTGATAAGTTAACAGAAGTATTGGATGATAATAACATTAAATTGAAACTGGAGATATCATTTGATCTGGCTTTGTGAATGGCTTTTCCCAAATGGCATTCAGGTGGTTGGCATTTTTTTTGAAATTTCTGAGAAATATAATGATAGAACAAGTTAGCAACTTCTATAACCGACAAATTCTATACTTAAAATCATCAACAATCGCTCAATCATTCTGGACTATTCCTAAAAGAAAGGGTATACGTTCAACTATCGACTGCCCTCATCTGTTTTGATATGAAATGCTCAAGTTTTACTGCAAGGCTAGTTTTTGTGGCATTTATGAATGCATCTAATATAAAGATTTAGCAAGAAAAGTGTGGAAGATGAGTTCCTTTGACCTATCTGAGCCCACTCACCAGCGACTACCGGCCTTCCCTCGGCCAGAAATGTCCCTTGTGCTCATCTAAACCCAGAAATACTACCCCAGCATCAGGAACTTTGCCTAACTGCCTCAGGAAGATCCCGAGGACAACGACATCTCTCTCTAGGAACACATCCCCAAAGATAACATTGGTTCTGCTGTCACCATCAAGAAGAAAAAGGGGGGCTGTACCTGCAAAAAGACCAAGTGCCTGAAAATGTACTGTTAATGTTTCGCCTCGGGAAGGATGTGTACCGATGACTGCAATTGCAAGGGTTGCTCCAACTGCCAAGAGCACAATGATTCGATAGCCCGAGCCAAACAGATGGTGAAAGCCAAGGAGATTGGCAAATCGTCACAAGAAAAAGGATGCACTTGCAAGAAAAGTCACTGCCAGAAGAAATACTGTGAATGTTTCAACTTGGGAATCCCATGTGGAAAGGACTGCAAATGTATCGGTTGCGAGAACTCTGAATGCTCCCACGAGAAACCTAGTAATTAAGACAAGGAGACGATGTTGTTGAGGGTGGTGGACTCCTACATGAGCTGATGATTTATTCTAATAATCAACTATCTTATTCTTGTGAATGAAACTTATTCCGACGCGAGCATTATGATCATTCAGGATTTTTTATTAATACCTTGTATTTTAACCTCCCAATATATATCTTAAATCTGATGGTCAGTGTACCTTGCGGAACCGGTGGCTCATGCCCCTATGAGTACGAGTGCATTAACAATCTCTGCGAACATGTGCCTGTCTTCCCCATACAAGGGTACCCTATTGCTCTCTACTGCATCTTTCCCTTCGCATCAGCTGTCTGTAATACGTCAGGAAATTCATTCGGGTAGTTCAAAGTGCTACTCCTGATGGACGCTCTGGATTACTCGTAATCGGAAGCCACAACGCTGGCCTACCCGATGGTTTTGGGAACAGCTCTGTACAATTTCATCAATTTGATAATGAGGAGGCACCCCGAGAAAAATACTAGTTTGGTGGACTACAACATCGTGATGATCATTATCCCCAACGTACTCTACGGGTCCACTATTGGCTCCCTTATCAACAACTTCATCCCGCCCATCGTGGCCGACTGTCTCATCATCGTTCTACTCACCCTGTTCAGCATTAAGTTCTTCCTGAAGGTGAAGGCTCTTATTCATCAGGAAAGACTTGAATAGTAGAACGTCAAACCGAGTGCCTAAATGCCTCTGATGAAAAGCTAAACCACCTAGCAATCCCTCATCTAAAAATAGAAAAGTTCCCGTCGCAGCCAGGCAGTAACTGACTCAAACCCACCAGAAAATCCACACCAAGAAGAACTTGACAAGCAATTCTAGTACGAGGCGGGATACCACTTTCAGCACATTCTAGCTATTGTGATACTTTTCCTTATATTCGAGTTCATCTCCTTCTTGGCTCAAGGGAAAATCGTCGAGTTCGGATTTTGCACTAAATGGTATGCCATTGGTATTTCTGTGCTGACAGCCTTCTATGTGGCCGTCATCTTTGGGGTATACTTCTTCACCGGCAACAAAATGAAATACAACAAAAGAATAGGCTATGAATATGAGTACCCCCTTGACAAAGTCAAGTACTTTTCTCTCATCTGTTTCGGGTCATTTTTGGGAGGTTTCAACGGAGGAGTCTTCGCTTTGGGGAACAGCACCACCATGATCTTCACACTGGTCTACCTGGAAGTTGAGCCTATCGTCACCAGCGCCACTGTGGGTTTCCAGGTTATTTTTGCAGCAGCAGCTTCTCTTTGCTAAGCTTTAGTAAAGGGCACCATAGCTCTGAACGTGGTGGGCTTTTTCTTTTTGGTAACTTTCATAGGTGGTGGCATTTTATCCTTCATCGCTGGCTACTTCATCGGCAAGTTGAACAGGACCAAGGTAAACAAGATTTTGATGATAATAGTTGGCAGTTTGACGGGAGTGAGTGCTTTATCGATGGTGTTGAACATCATTTTAGGATATGTCAATTTCGGATCTGCCTACATGGTATAGATAAACAACATATGCTGACCCATGATCTTCTTTACCTCAATGCTATTCAAAAATGAATTAAATTTATCTCCATTTTGCTACTCCTTAAAATGGCTTGGGAAGATACCCTTCAACACATACCCATTTGACAACTATTGATAAAAGAAGATTGATCCTCACATATATTCAATGTATTTGATATCAGATTCAAACAAATATTACTATTTCATCTCGAAAATTGTAAAAATAAAGAATAACTGTGAGGGTTAGAAATGATCAAATTTCAGTGTGCCCCTTTCTATCCTAAAATACACTTATCTGAGCCTATTGTAGGCACTGAGGAAAAGACAGATTTATTCTGGATCCACTGTAACAGTTGATGGAAATTCCCGATAGAAGTGTTTCCGAAAAAATTAAGCCAGATATATTAATTAGAAAAAGGAAATGGTTCAAATTGACTGTGGGGCTGATTATTCATGCCCCTACAACTACTACTGCGATACAGCCAACAATTCCTGTATCCACGAACCCACCTTCCCTATTCAAGGATACCCCATCGCCATCTATTGCCTTATGCCCTTTGCAGCTGCCCTCGTCAACACTACTGGAAACTCTTTCGGATAGTTCAAAGTGATCCTGCTGATGATCGGTTTGAACTACTCCGAGGGAGAGGCCACAATCTTATGCTACCCTATGGTTGCCGGTGCTGCTCTTTACAACTTCTTCTTACTAATGTTCCGAAAACATCCCACCAAGAACACCACGCTTGTGGATTACAACATCGTCCTCATCATCATTCCCAGCGTCCTCTATGGCTCTACCTTGGGTACTCTGCTTAACGACGTTCTTCCGCCCGTCGTTGCCAACATCCTCATCACTTTGTTACTGGGAGCATTCAGCATCAAGTTTTTCATGAAGTTTTGCGATCTTCTCAAGGAAAATTAAGAGAGGGAGGAAAAAGAGAAGGCAGAAAGATAAGGAAAAATAGCTGAGTCGATGGATGAGTTGAGGCCTGAGCCTGAAAGGAAAAAGTAGCAACTGAAAATTTAAGAATAAGAAGTAGCAGAAATTACTCTCGTAACTAATTAGCCCTATAAAATAAATGTCCTGCCAGCTGCTGACTCAATCCCCAATGAGCAGATAAAATCTGAACAGGTCAAGCCAGCTGCTGAAATTGAGATGGTTTCTCTTCCCAATAACAATAAAACGGAGCTTAATGCCTATCTATAAGCTCCCTCGTCAACTGTCGCCAAGGGCAACTAAGGAGGATCCCCTGCCAACAAGCCTAAAAATGATTTGGGCATCGTGAAGACCTCCTCTTCAGAGACCAAGAAGGATTCAGGGGAGGAGCTCAACACAGCAGTTGTCAAGCTGACTGAAAATCCTCATCAAGCTGAGCTGGACGAAAAGATCAAGTACTAAGAAGGAAACCATCTGCCTCATGTATTTGTAGTGGTCTTCCTATTCCTTGTTTTCGCCGTTATCGTGCTCCTTTGCCAGGGCAAGTTGGTCAAATTTTCCAGATGTTCGATCAACTACGTTGGAGGATTTATCGCTATCACTGCTTTCTACATACTCATCATGATCGGCATCAAGAAGTACATTAACAAGAAGATGGAGGAGTTCAGGACCATTGGCTACGATTATGAGTACCCTCTCTAGACCTGGAGGTACTTCGGTATCATCACCATTGGTGCTCTTTTTGGAGGATTCAACGCAGGTCTCTTCTCAAAAGGAAACAGCACCACCATCATCTTCACGCTCATCTATCTCGGCATTGAACCTATCGTAGCATCTGCTATCGTCGGCTTCCAAGTGGTCTTCTCAGCTCTCGTCTCAATCACTCAGGCTTACAGCAAGGGCCAGCTGACTCTCCTTGACATCGGCTTTTTCATTGGTGTGACATTCGTGGCTGGTGGCATTTTATCCCACATCGTATCGAACATCCTGAAGAAGATGGACAAGAACAAAGTGAACAGAGTGCTGGTGTGCATTGTTGGCTGTCTGACCTGTTCCAGCGCGATATCGATGTTGCTGAGCACTGGCCTGGGTTTCAAGATGTTCGGAAATGCATACATGACTCAGCCGGGAAATTTCTGCAAATGATATTCTATTCATGTTATTCTCTCGATTTCACACTATTTAGCCATTCAACACAGTAGCATAGTATATATCAAGGGGTTGATGCTCAGTTGTTCAGTTTCTGGATCAACTTCTTTATGAAAAATTTTTGCACCTGAATGATTTGGCTTTCGGATAGAACACTGCTGTCTTTTATCAGTATTTCCTCGGGTACTTAGCTTTAGCAGGGTAGAATATCCTTAGGGTTTATGTTCATGTCTTCCAGCATGTGGCATATCTTCAAATAGGCCTAGCTGTTCTCAACAGTTACCTCCTAAACTTTCTCACTCATCTCAGTTTAAGGCTAATCTTCCTATATTTTAATCTAGCTGCTGAGTTAGCACTCTACACTTTGGTCTCTGAATGTTGGCTCTCTTTTTGACTCCAGGATGTCTTCTGTGTTGACACCGCATTCTAGTTTGGCTTGCATGTACTGTTCGCATATCTTTTTGTACTGTTCGTTCGATTTCTTCAAAGCTTTCATCTTCTCGTTTATGGCTGTCTTCTCCTCTCTGATCAATTGCAGGACCTCGTTCAGCTCAACACTGTTGTTATAACATGAATTACTCAATGTTTCTGGTGGGAAGGGTTTGCCGCATTCTGCCTACTTTCGAAAAACTTTGCGAAAATAGCTATTAATCTTCACGACCTCTTGATCTGTACTGCTGACGATGCTATCCTTCCTCGTCAGAGTGAACGTTCATCTCCTAAATGGAGCGGGTCAGATATCTCTGATGGGTTTTCTATCTATTGATCGGGCTGTAGGGTGTGAAGGTCTTGTGTGAAGCCTTGGTTGTTATGGTGTTCGGGTTTCGAGTATTTGTCTTTTGGGGGGAGGTTTTGAAGGGATTGCCCTTCTTGGGAAGTGGATTATGGTACAGTCCAGGGTAATTCTTCATTTATTAATTTATACTATGGCAACACTAAAATTATTGAATCATCAGTTCAAGGTGGTCTCCAGGGAGTCCTTCAGCCAAGGAGTGGCCAGAGCTGAGCTCAAATGTCGAGGTGTGGAGGTGGCTGTCTGATACTTGAGTCCTATCCTGCTTTTGCTTCGCTTCATTTCCATATATTTTTGGTAGGAGGTCTTGCTCAGTTGAAGGGTGGGCCTTTGTGATCGTTGAGGGTTCATCTTTGCCAGTATTTCCTCATTTTTAACTTTTTATAGAGAGTTGACAGTTGCAGCCTATCTTTCAAGCAAACCTTTTTGTTACATTTTTAGTCTTTCAAACTCTAGTAAAATTCTGCCATTTTATTTTCCTAATTTAGTGACCTTTCTCTGGTGATTTTTGATATTGATTTTCAGGCAGTCGGCCTCCTTATCCATCAGTTTATAGTACATCGGAATCTACCTGTCATTTTTTTCGATTAATCTGGAGGTGCTGGTAGATCTGGTCACTAATTGTCTTTAAGTTGAGACTGGTACTACTTTACAACTGAGTCGAGGTTTCTTCTCTTCTTTTTTCTTTTTCTTCTTAGGTTTGCTGTTGAGAGTGTTGAGGTATTGGTTACAGTCGAACTGCTAGATGGCCCTTCTAGAGTTAAGCACCTGCATCTTTGCTAAGCTAAGCTGTTATCTTTTCTCGTTGAGGTGTTATCTGTATTATGCCAATTTATTCAGGT
>Ga0210025_1003907_pt1 | contig 13152 bp, 10 predicted proteins | sample CryGeyme20150102_FD_183989 | JGI IMG/M metagenome (GOLD analysis project Ga0210025, IMG submission 183989) | Groundwater microbial communities from Crystal Geyser aquifers in Utah, USA - Crystal Geyser metaG 2015-0102 (SPAdes) (version 2) | ecosystem: Environmental > Aquatic > Deep subsurface >...
CCCACTTCCAACGCGACCGCGATAGCCGCCAGCGAGTTCAGCACATTATGTTTGCCCGGCAGATTGACAGTGATGTCCAAATCCTTCTGTGTCTTGTCGTTGCGGCACTGCGCGGTGAAACGCATTCTTCCGTTCTCGGCGCGCACGTTGACCGCGCGTATCTGCGCGTCTTCGCTGAAGCCATAAGTCGTCACCGGCTTGGTGATGCGCGGCAAAATTTCGCGCACGTTGGCATCGTCCAGGCACAACATCGCCCTGCCGTAGAACGGCAAATGTTCGACAAAGTCTACAAACGCCTGTTTGAGACGCTCGAAATCATGGCCATAGGTTTCCATATGGTCGGCATCTATATTGGTGATCACCGCGAGTATCGGCAGCAAATGCAAAAAGGACGCGTCTGACTCGTCAGCTTCCACGACGATAAATTCGCCGCTGCCCAGCCTGGCATTCGTGCCGCTGCTGTTGAGCCTGCCGCCGATTACAAAAGTCGGGTCGAATCCGCCCTGCGCCAACACGCTTGCGGTAAGCGAAGTCGTCGTGGTCTTGCCGTGTGTGCCGGCGATAGCGATGCCCTGACGCAAGCGCATCAGTTCCGCCAGCATCAGGGCACGCGGCACGACTGGAATAAGACGTTCGCGCGCGGCCAGCACCTCGGGGTTATCGCCGCCTACCGCAGTGGAGGTCACCACCACATCGGCATCGGTGAGATGCTGCGCGGCGTGACCGATAGACACCGTTACACCCAGTTGTTTGAGCCGCTGGGTCGCAACGTTTTCGCTCAAGTCCGAACCGCTCACCTGATAGCCCAGATTGAGCAGCACCTCGGCGATGCCGTTCATGCCCGTTCCGCCAATACCGATAAAATGTATGTGCTTGATTTTATGTTTCATTTTTGTCTACGCGGGCGCGATCAATCACGCCCCTACGCCTCTCCTGTCTCGACTATTTCGGTGCATAGCGCAGCCACCGCAGCGGCTGCATCGGCGCGAGCCAAACCGCGCGCCTGCTGCGCCATTGCCAGTAATTTCTCACGACGCTGTTCGCCCAACCACTGCGCCAACTTTTCCGCAGTCAACGCAGTCTGCGGCAACACCACCGCCGCGCCCCGCTCGCTCAAGAAACGCGCGTTATGCGTCTGGTGGTCGTCCACCGCAAACGGGAAGGGGATCAGCAAGCTGGCCACCCCGGCCGCCGCCAACTCGGCGACGGTCAGCGCACCCGAACGGCAAATCACCAGATCGGCGGCGGCATAACTTTCCGCCATGTCGTCTATAAAAGCGCGGATGTCGGCCTTTACGCCCGCCTGTTGATACATCTGCACCACGGCGGCGTGATGCTGACGGCCAGTTTGGTGAACCACGTTGGGGCGCACCTCTTCCGACATCAGCGCGAGTGCCAGCGGCACGGCCTGGTTTATCGCCTGTGCGCCCAGACTGCCGCCCACCACCAGCACATTCAATTTGCCGCTGCGCGCGGCATAACGCTGTTGCGGTTCCGGCAAGGCGGCGATGCTGCTGCGCACCGGATTGCCGCACCAGATAGCCTTGGGCAGCACATCGGGAAAGCCGCTCATCACCCGGCTTGCGACGCGCGCCAGCACCTTGTTGCTCAGCCCCGCCACCGAGTTTTGTTCGTGTATTACCAGCGGTCGGCGCAAAAATGCCGCCATCATGCCACCCGGGAAAGTGATGTAACCGCCCATGCCCAGCACCACATCCGGTCTGTGTAGAAAAATTGCCACGGCGCTCTGCCACAGGGCGATCAACAGATTCCAAGGCAACAGCAGCCTGCGCAGCCAACCCTTGCCGCGCAGCCCCGAAAATCGCACCAGCGCCATCTCATAACCTTGCTTGGGCACCAGTTCCGCTTCCATGCTGTCAGGCGCGCCCAACCAGGTGACTTGCCAGCCCTGCTCGCGCAGCCTGTCGGCAACCGCCAGCGCCGGGAAAATATGCCCGCCTGTGCCACCTGCCATAATCAAGATACTGCGACTCATACTGGCAGCCCCCGTTCGCTGCGGCGATTCTCGTAGTCCACCCGCAATAACAACGCGGCGGCGATACAATTCACCACGATGCCGCTGCCGCCGAAACTCAGGAATGGCAAAGTCAGCCCCTTGGTAGGCAGCACACCCACATTCACGCCGATATTGATCACTGCCTGCACCCCTATCCACACGCCTATGCCTTGCGCCATCAGCGCCGCAAAATTCCGTTCCAAAAACGCAGCAGCGCGACCGATTTGAAAAGCGCGTATCACCACCAGCGCAAACAGCACGATCACCGCCGCCACGCCCAGCAAGCCCAATTCCTCAGCGATCACCGCCATTAAAAAATCGGTGTGCGCTTCGGGCAAATAGAACAATTTCTCGACGCTCGCACCCAAGCCCACACCCAACCATTCGCCACGCCCAAAAGCGATCAGCGCATGACTTAACTGGTAGCCTTTACCGTAGGGGTCGGCCCAGGGATCCATAAATCCGATCACGCGCTGCAAGCGGTACGGCGATGACAATATCAGCGCGGCGAACGCCAGCGGCAACGCCACCAGCAAGGCGATGAACACTTTGCCGTTAAATCCGCCCAGCCAAAGCGTACAGATGGCGATACACAACACCACCACGAATGCGCCCATATCCGGCTCAAGCAACAGCAAACTTCCAACCACCACCATCACCGCAAACATCGGCAAAAAAGCCTTCATAAACAAGTGCTTAACCTTTGCTTTGCGCGCAGTGTAATCGGCGGCATACATCACGGCGAACAGCTTCATCAGTTCGGAAGGCTGCAAATTGAGCCCTCCGAACGAAATCCAGCGACGGCTGCCGTTGACCTTGTGTCCCAGATGCGGAATCAAGACCGCCACCAGCAGCACCCCACCGATCAAAAACAGGTAAATCGAACTGGCTTGCCATACTTTGACCGGCACCTGAAAAGCCACCAGCCCCGCCAAGGCACCTAAGGCGATAAAAATTGCGTGGCGCATCAGATAATAAGTGGCCTGATGCCCGGTAAACTTACCCCCTTCGGCGATAGCGATAGAAGACGAATACACCATCACCAACCCTATCGAAAGCAGCGCGACAAACACCCAGGCCAGCAATTCATCAAACTGCGACTGGGGTGGCGGGGTGCGCGTCTTGACTAATGAGACCATGACCCCTCCTCCCGCAACGCTTTACCCAGCTCATTCACGGCCTCATTGAACACGGCAGCACGATGCGCATAGTTGCGATACATATCGAAGCTGGCACAAGCCGGAGACAGCAACACCGCATCACCCCTCAGTGCCAACTGTGCCGCCAGGCGCACGGCCTGATGCATATCGGCGGCGTGATGCACGGCCACCTTGCCGCCCTTTAGCGCAGCTTCGATAATCGGCGCATCGCGGCCTATCAGCACCACCGCGCGGGCATGGTGTTTTACGGCACCACACAGCGGCGTAAAGTCCTGCCCCTTGCCCTCTCCTCCGGCGATCAACACCGCTTTGCAGCCCAGGCCTTCGAGTGCCGCAACCGTCGCGCCGACATTGGTTCCCTTGGAATCATCGTAATACGTCACGCCTTGCAACTCGCTCACCCGCTCCACGCGATGCGGCAAACCCTTGAAACTGCGCAACCCGGCAAGCAGCGCCGCCATCGGCAAACCAAGCGCGCAACACAGCGCCAGTGCGGCCAGCGCATTGGCCACATTGTGTAAGCCGGCGACTTGCAACTCGCGGGCTTTAAGCAGGCACTGACTGCCCTGCGCCAACCCTATCTCACCTGCCTCATTCAGAATGCCAAAGTCCGCTTCTGTTGGCGGGGCATTCAAGCCAAAACTCACGCATTCCCGGGCAGGATTTCTCATGCCCCAACTACGCGCATCATCGCGGTTCAGCAGTTGCACGCCGCAGCCCTGAAAAATTCTCTGTTTGGCCGCCACATACCCATCCATGCCGTCGTAGCGATCCAGATGGTCTTCGCTGATATTCAATACGGTGGCGACATCGGCATTCAGGCTTGTGGTCGTCTCCAGTTGAAAACTGGACAGTTCCAATACCCAGATTTCGGGCTGTTTTCCCCCGCGCTGCATCACCACATCCAGCACGGCTGGCGAGATATTGCCTGCCGCGACCGCATCCCGTCCGGCCGTTTTGCACATGTGTTCCACCATGCTGGTGACGGTCGTCTTGCCGTTTGCGCCCGTTATTGCGATCACTTGGGGCTTGGCGCGCGCGCCACGGAGCGTTAGTTGTTGCGCGAACAACTCAATATCGCCTACCACCGGGATGCCGCGCCCTACGGCTTTTGCAACGTGCGGCGTGCCAAGTGGCACACCGGGGCTAATCGCAATTAAATCAATGCCATCAAACAACGAGGCGGTAAATTCACCGCAAAAAACCTGCCCCGCCCCGACCAAGCTCATCACTTCAGCCAAACCCGGCGGCGCATCGCGGCTGTCCGCGACACGCAGGTGCGCACCGTGCACGCTTAGCCAGCGCACCATGGATAGTCCGGTCTCACCGAGACCGAGCACCAATACCTGTTTGTTTGACCAACTGTTCAATGTATCTCCCTTGTCCGGCGGGTACGATTTGTATCCACCCGAATTAACGACTCACTACTACCTGAGTTTCAGCGTCGCCAAGCCCAGCAATACCAGCATCATGGTGATGATCCAGAAGCGCACCACCACTTGCGTCTCTTTCCAGCCTTTCAGCTCGTAGTGATGATGCAGCGGTGCCATGCGGAACACGCGCTTACCCGTCAATTTGAACGAGGCCACTTGTATCATCACGGAAACGGCTTCCATCACGAACAAACCGCCCATGATGAACAGCACTAACTCCTGGCGCACGATTACGGCGACCACGCCAAGTGCAGCACCCAGCGCCAACGCGCCGACATCGCCCATAAATACTTCGGCGGGATAAGCGTTGAACCACAAAAATGCCAGCCCTGCCCCCGCCACGCCGCCACAAAACACCGCCAGCTCGCCTGCGCCCGGAATGTAGGGAATGCCCAGATATTTCGCGAATACCACGTTACCTGCCATGTATGCGAACAGGGCCAGCGCGCTGCTCACCATCACCGTGGGCATAATCGCCAGCCCGTCCAGCCCGTCGGTGAGATTCACCGCATTGCTGGTGCCGACAATCACGAAATAAACCATCGCGATGAAACCCACAGCCGTCAGCGGGAAAACCAAAAATTTCATGAACGGGACGATCAGTTCGGTATGTGCGGGTAGCGTGGCCGTGTTCCACAGATACACCCCCACCAGCAGGGCGATAATGGACTGCCAGAACATCTTGGCCTTGGCCGACAAACCCTTGGGGTTGCGGTGTACAACTTTGCGGTAGTCATCTACCCAGCCAATCACACCGAAGCCCAGCGTGGTCAACAACACCACCCACACATAATGGTTGTGCAAATCGCCCCACAACAAAGTGGTAATGGCGATTGAAGTCAAAATCAATGCCCCGCCCATAGTGGGTGTGCCTGCCTTGACCAGATGGGTTTGCGGTCCGTCCGAGCGCACTGACTGACCTATTTTGTAAGCGGTCAGCTTGCGTATCATGGCCGGCCCCACCGCAAAGGACATGAGCAGCGCCGTCAGGGTCGCCAGTACCGTACGCAAAGTGATGTAATTGAATACGCTGAAAAACCGTATGTCCTCGGCCAGCCATTGTGCGAGTGCTAGTAACATTAGTGATTCTCCTTGATCAAGGAAGGGAAAAAAGCCAAGGAGGAGGGAGAAAAACCCGTAGCCCCCCCCTCCTTCTTACTTCCCCCTTCTCCCTTGTCGGCCTCTACGCAATAGGCCACCACGCGTTCCATTTTCATAAAGCGCGAACCTTTCACCAGTACGGTGGTATGCGCATCCAGTTGTTTTTCCAGCGCAGCTTGCAACGCCTCAAGACTGGCAAAGTGCTGTGCGTTGCTGCCGAATGCCTGTACTGCATTGCGGCTCAGTTCGCCCAAGGCATAAAGCTGTTCGATGCCCGCCTGACGTGCCGCCCTGCCTATTTCCGCGTGGAAGTCGGCAGCGTTTTCACCCAATTCACCCATATCGCCCAACACCAGCAGACGACGGCCTTCAGCCTGTGCCAGCACGCTGATGGCCGCGTGCAATGAAGCCGGATTGGCGTTATAGGTATCATCTATGACAATCGCGCCGTGCCGGGCAGACTTGCGCTGCAAGCGTCCCGCCACACCAGAAAAGGCTTCGAGTCCGGCGACGATGCTTTCCAGCGGCAAATTCAATGCGATCGCCGCAGCCGTTGCCGCCAGCGCATTGCGCGCGTTATGTTCGCCGGGCACCTGCAAGTCCGCCGTAAAGTCGCCCAGCGGGGTCTGTACATCCAGGCGCAAACCTGTTGTGCTTTTATGCCACACGCCACTGACATCGGCCTGTTGATTCAAGCCGAATTCCAGTAGCGAATTCGCCCCCGCCAACTTGCGCCAAAGCGGGGCGTGCTCGTCGTCGGCATTGATGATCGCGCTGCCGCCCTGTTGCAAACCCGCGAAAATCTCGCCTTTGGCAAAGGCCACCGCCTCTACCGACCCCATGCCAGCCAGGTGTGCGCCGCTGGCATTGTTGATCAGCGCGACTTCTGGACGAGCCAACATCGTCAGGTAATCAATTTCGCCGGGATGGTTCATGCCCATTTCAATCACGGCATAACGATGTTGCGCATTCAGTTGCAACAAGGTGAGCGGCAACCCGATGTCATTATTGAAATTACCCCTGGTTGCCAGCACCGCATCCTCGCTACCCGCAGCGACCCGCAGAATCGCAGCCAGCATTTCCTTGACCGTGGTCTTGCCGTTGCTGCCGGTAATCGCCACCAAAGGAATATCAAACCGGGTGCGCCAGTAAGCCGCCAGTTGACCCAGGGCAAGTCGCGTATCCGGCACGATGAGCAGCGGAATAAGCGATTTCTGATCCCTGATTCCTGCCCCCTCATTCACCAACGCGGCGACAGCACCGCTTTGTGCGGCCTGGGCGATAAAATCTGCGCCATCAAAATGTTCGCCGCGCAACGCGACATACAAATCCCCCTGAGCCAATTTGCGTGTATCGGTGGAAACCTTGTCAAAAGTCACCTCGCCAACGTCTGCAAGCAGACTTGCGTGCAATACCCGTGCGGCTTCTGCAAGCAACATCATTGCATGCCTCCCTCATTCCGAACATTCAGCGCAGACCATTCATTCAGTGCTTGCACAGCCACAGCCACATCACTAAAAGGGTGCTTCACACCGTTAATCTCCTGATAATCTTCATGCCCCTTGCCCGCCAGCAGCACGGTATCGCCATGCCGCGCAAGCGCAATAGCGCGCGCGATAGCCGCCGCACGATCAACAATAATTTCGTGGCTGCCTGTCACCATGCCGGACACCACATCGGCAACGATGCTCTGCGGCGCTTCGCTGCGCGGGTTGTCGCTGGTGACGATGCAATGATCCGAAAACTTTTCCGCGATGCGCCCCATCATGGCGCGCTTGCCTTTATCCCGGTCACCGCCGCAACCGAACACACAGAGCAATTGACCACCCTTGCCCACACAGGCCTCGCGCAGCGCCAACAATACTTTTTCCAGCGCGTCCGGCGTATGCGCATAGTCCACGACTACCGCAGGCTGCCCCAGCCCGCCTAACTGCTGCATTCTTCCTGCAACCGGCTGCACGGTGCTCAATGAGTCCACGGCAGCGTCGAGGTCAATATCGCTCACCAGCAACACAGCCAGCACGCCCAGCAGATTGGCTGCATTGAACCGCCCGACCAGCACGCTGCGCAATGTTGCCGCCCCCCAATTCGAGCGGACTTCCAGACATATTCCCTTACTGCTCATTGCCAGCAACTTCCCATGCACCATGCGCATACCGCTGCGTTCTGCCAGCCTTAGCGCGTTATCGCTCAAGCCGTAACCCACGACTTCGACCTGCGCATCCCGCCATTGCGACACCAGTTCCGCCCCGAACTCATCATCCAGATTCACGACGGCAAATTTGAGCGTTGGCCAGGCAAATAATTTACGTTTGGCAGACGCGTAGTGCCGCATGTCGCCGTGATAATCGAGATGGTCGCGGCTCAAATTAGTGAGCAACGCCACATCGAAATGAACGCCATTGACACGCCCTTGCTCCAGCGCATGAGAGGACACTTCCATCGCCACGGCTCGTGCGCCCTGTTGCAGGTAATCGGCCAGCAGGCCATGCACCCGAATCGCATCCGGCGTAGTGTTCGAGGTTGCCTGCAAGGCATCGGAAAATCCGTTGCCCAGCGTGCCGATCAGGGCACATTTCTTGTTTGCGTCACCCAGAGCCCGGGCAATCCAGTGACAGGTCGAAGTCTTGCCATTCGTGCCGGTCACGCCCACCATCCATAAATGTTGCGAGGGTTCGCCATACACCGCATCGGCCAGCCAACCCGCCTTGTGACGCAAATCCGTCACCGCCAGACTGGGAACTCCAGCGTATTGCGCTTCCCGGAAATACCCGGACTGTTCGTAAATCACGGCATTCGCACCCTGCGCGATGGCCTGAGCGATAAACCGGCGACCATCGGTTTTTTCACCGGGATAGGCGACAAAAGTATCTCCGCCACGCACCTCCCGGCTGTCAGTGACCAAGCGGCTTACAGCAACGCCGAGTTGCTGCATTTGCCGAATCAGCATCTTGTGCAGGTCTGAGTTCATATCTCCTCCCTGCTGTTCTCTGCATCATCGGGCGGCGTAATGACATTTTCCATCGGCGCATCATTCGGCACATTGAGCAAATGCAAGGTTTCATTCATCACCAGACTGAATACCGGTGCCGCCACCAGCCCACCGTAATATTCGCCCGTTGGCTCATCTATCATCACGGCAACAATCAGGCGCGGATTAGAGGCGGGCGCGAAACCGACAAATGAGGCGACATAGCGGTTGACGTAATGCCGACCGTCTACCTTATGCGCCGTACCGGTTTTACCGGCCACGCGGTATCCCGCAACTCTTGCCTGTGTTGCCGTGCCACCGGGCAAGACCACCGATTCGAGCATGACGCGCATTTCTGCCGCCGTTTTACTGGAAAAAACCCGATGCCCGATGGCGGGGGTATCGAGTTTGAGCAAAGAGACCGGCTTAATCTCACCGTCGTTGGTAAACACGGTATAGGCGCGCGTCAATTGCAGCAGGTTGACTGCGATACCGTTACCAAATGCCATGTTCGCCTGCTCGATGGGTTTCCAGTTATCGGCAGCACGCAACAGCCCCACCGCTTCGCCGGGGAAGCGACTGCCGGTATGCGACCCGAATCCGGCATCCGAAAAACTTTGCCATAACACTTTGGGCTCCAGCGACAACGCAATCTTGGCAGCGCCGACATTGCTGGAATGTTGTATTACCTGAGCCACGGTCAGCACCGGAAAAGCATGGGTATCGTGTATTTTCCGGTTGCCTACCGTGAATACACCGTTTTCGGTATTGATCAGCGTGTCGGGTTTCACTTTGCCTTGTTCCAGCCCCGTGGCAACGGTAAACGGTTTCATGGTTGAGCCGGGCTCGAAGACATCCGCCACGGCACGATTACGCATCGCTTGCGGATTGGCGCGGCCGCGATTGTTGGGATTAAAACTGGGATAATTTGCCAACGCCAGCACTTCCCCGCTCTTCGCATCCAGCACCACCACCGCCCCTGCCTTGGCGCGATGTTGCTGCACGGCCAGCTTCAATTCACGATAAGCCAGATGCTGCACCTTTAAATCCAGACTGAGCGTGATGTTGCCGCCTGGCTTGGGTGGCAACAAACTGCCCGCATCTTCGACGATATGACCGCGCCTGTCCTTGATTACCCGCTGACTGCCGTGCTTCCCGGTCAACTGCCCTTGCAGCACCAGCTCCAGCCCCTCCTGCCCGTTATCATCCTGCCCGGTAAAGCCCAGCGTCTGGGCAATTTCTTCGCCAGCGGGGTAATAGCGCCGATATTCGCGTTGCAGGGAAACCCCTGGCAAATTCAGGCGAGTCACACCTCCCGCCTGTTCTGGCGGAAGCTGCCGCTTCAAGTACACAAAATCACGCGAAACATCCGCGAGACGTTCGCGCACTTCATTGACCGGCATAGCCAATGCCTGCGATAAACGATTTAGCTGATTTGCGTCAATCCTGGCGTTCTTTGGGTCACCCATTTGAATATCCGCAGGACTAGCCCAAACCGATTCGACGGGGGTACTGACAGCCAACGGCTCGCCATTGCGATCCGTCATCATGCCGCGATGCGCGCTAACCTCAATCACCCGGCTATAACGCTGATTGCCTTTTTCCTGCAAAAATTCGTCGTGTATGCCTTGCAAATAAACCGCCCGAATGACCAAACCAAGCAGACACAACAGAATCAACCCGAACAGTACAGCCGCACGCCATCCCGGCAATCTCGCCGCGACTTTGTCCCTTGTGCTGTTCATGTCATTCATGGTTGCCCTGCCCTGACTTTAGGCTCTATGCGTATAAACCTGACTTGCTCTTTCTGCGGCAAGGTCATTTGCAAACGCTGCGACGCGATGCTTTCCACCCTTGCCGGAGCAGCCCAGGTGCTTTGCTCCAACTGCAACTGCCCCCACTCGACTTCCATCTCGATGGCGTGATCTTTTTCCTGCTGCATGGCGATGAACAATTTGCGCGCCTGGTGCTGTAACGAAACGATGCTTAACGCGCTCAGCACCACCAACACCAGCAGCAACACATTCCATAAACCGCTACGCCGCATCACTGCGTTCCGCCACCCGCATCACTGCGCTGCGCGCACGCGGATTAAGCTGTAACTCGGTTTGACCCGCACGCACCGCTTTACCTACACCGCGCAATTTCCCCTGCGGCACTTCGCTGGCGCGAATCGGCACATTGCGCGGCAGTTTGTCTGCCTCAACCATGTCGCGCACGAAATGCTTGACCATGCGATCTTCCAGCGAATGAAAACTGATCACCACCAGACGCCCCCCTGTTTTCAACCGCGCGACACACGTCGGCAAAACTCGCTCAAGCTCTGCGAGTTCTTGATTGATATAAATCCGTATAGCTTGAAAGGTGCGCGTGGCGGGATTTTTTCCTGGCTCGCGGGTACGCACCGCTTGGCTAACCAGCTCGACAAGTTGCCCCGTGGTCTCGATGGGCTGCGTCTCCCGCGCCGCAACAAGCGATCTTGCAATCTGCCTAGCAAACCGTTCTTCGCCGTAATCATGTATCACCTCCGCCAACAAACTTTCTTCTGCCGTTGCCAGCCACTGCGCGGCAGTCATGCCTTTGCTTGTGTCCATGCGCATATCCAGCATTGCATCAAACCTGAAACTGAAACCCCGTTCCGCCTCATCCAGTTGCGGCGAGGACACGCCAAGATCCAGCAAAATACCATCCACCTTTTCAATGCCCAACCCGTCCAGCACCTCTGAAAGCTGCGCAAAACCGCTATGCACCAACTGAAAACGCGTGTCATTCCACGGCTTTCCCATCTGGCGACCACAAGCAATAGCCGCCAAATCCTTATCCAGCGCAATCAATCTGCCCGATGCGCCCAAGTGCTGCAAAATCAAGGCACTGTGCCCACCCCGGCCAAACGTGCAATCCACATAAATCCCATCCGGTTTGATGGCGAGCGCTGCAACCGCCTCAGACAGCAAAACGGTGGTATGCGTCAGCTCCTCGCTCACAGCGAGAAACCTTGCAGCTCGGGCGGCAATTCGCCGCTCATGAAGGACAGCGCAGCATCCTTCTGAGCCTGCCACTTCGCTTCATCCCACACCTCGAATTTATGCCCCTGACCCACCAGCATCACACGCTTGTCCAGCGTGGCGTAGCTGCGCAAGGCAGGAGAAACCAACACGCGTCCCGCGTTATCCATCGTCACGTCTTCCGCATAACCGACCAGCAAGCGCTGCAAAGCGCGCATCTTCGGGTTGAACGCGGACAGCTTGAGCAAATTGTCGCGTATCGGTTCCCACGCAGGCAGCGGGTAGAGCAACAGACAACCATCCGCATCGGCGGTCAGCACCAGGCTACCCGCACAGGTATCCAGCAGCTCTTCACGATACTTTGCCGGTATCGCGAGCCTGCTTTTCCCATCCAGATTAAGTTGTGCCGCGCCTTGAAACATCCCGCCCTCCACAATTACCCACTTTTCACCACTTAAGCCCACTATATTGAAAAAATACAGTCCGGTCAAGCTAAAAACAGATTTTTTCTTTATAAGACAAGGGGTTAGCGCAAAAAGCCAAGAAAAAGCAAATATGCTTAAAAAGCAAGGGATTGGAGAAATAAGCTAAAGTTGTTTGTAATGCGAGGCGTGGCTTTTTGAGCGAATAGCCCTGATTTGACTTTGCGAGGAGACCGCGATGGAGGAAAACGAGTGTTGCTAAATACTTCGTAAAAACACGGGGGTGAAGCTGGCCGATAAGCCGGGTTCTGTCGTGGACAGTCATTCCTCTAGGCGTTTCGTTACCTGACGCTCAAGCAATCTACCCGCTGACGGCGCGAGCAACGCCATAGTCAGCCTATTTGATCTTGCTCCGAATGGAGTTTACCGTGCCACTCCCGTTACCGGGAGCGCGGTGGGCTCTTACCCCGCCATTTCAACCTTACCTGATCCCGCTCCAACCACCCTTGCGGGTAGCCAAAGCGGGCCATCGGCGGTATATTTTCTGTGGCACTGTTCATCACCTCGCGGTGTCCGGTCGTTAACCGGCATTCTGCTCTATGGAGCCCGGACTTTCCTCCCCGCACCAGGCAAAGAAGCGAGTTTCCACGCTCCCTACCCGCGTGCGCGGCGACTGTCTGGCCAGCTTCGGCGCGGAGTTTAACACCAAAGCCAACGGCTAAAACCGTTAATTGGCTGCGCATACTCCCGGGACTAAACGGCTGCTGTAGACAGTGAGGCCTTGACGAACTGTTCAAATTCCCCTGCTGGCAGCGGTTTGCTGAAGTAATAGCCCTGCACTTCGTCGCAACCTTGCAGCCGCAGGAAGGCGAGTTGCCCGGAAGTTTCGACCCCTTCCGCGATGGTCTGCATCCCCAGGCTGTTGGCGAGGTTGATGATGGCGGAAACGATGGCTTTGTCGTCCGGGTCGTCGGTGATGTCGCGCACGAAGGACTGGTCTATCTTGAGTTTATACACCTGGAACTTTTTCAGATAACTCAATG